>Ga0114918_10001685_pt1 | contig 19826 bp, 11 predicted proteins | sample LantaG_FD_87015 | JGI IMG/M metagenome (GOLD analysis project Ga0114918, IMG submission 87015) | Deep subsurface microbial communities from Baltic Sea to uncover new lineages of life (NeLLi) - Landsort_02402 metaG | ecosystem: Environmental > Aquatic > Marine > Oceanic > Sediment | place... | reverse complement strand
CGTCCCCGGGGACGCCGTCGATGGCTGCGCGAAGCACGGCGTAACAAGGGGTGATCCCGGTCCCTGCGGCGATAAAGGTCATCGCGCGCGCGACGACCCGCTTGCGGTGCACCGAGCAGACGCCATTCCCTTCGTAGACAAAGTGCCCGACCGGCCCCTTCACGTTGACGGTGTCGCCAACGGCCAGCGAGTCGAGCCAGCGGGACATCATCCCCCCGCCCAGCTTGTCGTCGTAGACCTTGACCACCAGCTCGAACTTGCCGGCGTCGGCATCGGAAGAGATCGGCGTGTAGGCCCGCATGATCTCGTTGCCGCCGTGCTGCTGCGCCGCGCCGTAGAGGAAGACGTGCTTCCCCACGGGCAGGCCCAGAACGTGGGCAGGGGTAGGGAGGGCGAAGCGGAAGAGGCGGGTGTTCTCGGACAGGCGCTCCTTGAGCACCAGCGGGAAGGCGCGCTTTGCTCGCGGGTCGAGAGCGACAAGAGTGGTTGAGGTCGAGGTCGAGTTTGAGTTTTCGTCGACTTTCTTCGTCTTCGTCTTCTTCTCTTCCTCTTTTTCCTCCTCCTCCTCCTCCGTATCATCGTCTCCTTCCACCAGCTCCCCGACCAGGTAGTCCTCGAGCATGCTCTTGGCCTTGGCAGAGTGGATCGCGTCGAAATCCTCCGTCGCGTCCATCCCGGCCGAGATCAGGATCGACTCTGCGCCTCCCGGGTGCGCCTCGAGGAACCTGGTGCCGTCAAAGACGCGCCCCCGGTAGGAGAACCAGGCGGACTCTTCGGAGGCGTGCCTGGCGAGCTCGCGCTGGGTGACCTTGCGCAGGCCCGATGACGGTTTGAAAGCTGCGGCGGCGGCAGCACCGGACTCGGAAGCGGGAGGCGTGTTTGGTCCGCCGTCGGCCGTCGTCGTCATCAGAGAACTCGCCCGCGCCTGCGCCTCCTCGCGCCAGCCGACGTTGCCCAGGGGGCCCACCTCGATCGGCGCCGGGTGCTGGAATCGGATCCCCAGCTCTCCGTCCTTCTCCGGGTCCTCGAACACGTGCATCTTGAGCCGGTAGTGCTGGTTGCCCATCATGCCCAGCAGGCTCCAGGTCAGGTTCCCTGGCTGGTAGTTCATCGACGAGTCGGCGGCCCGGAGCGCGATCTCGCGCGTCGGGATCTCCCCTTCTTCGAAGACCACCCCGTTCCCATCCTTCCCGCCGGCGACGACCTTGGCGGCCAGGAGGTCCCCCAGAGCGATGTCGATGGACCAGTGGACCCAGGCCCAGTGCATGCCGTGCCTGGTCGGGGGCTCTCCCCTGTGGATCACCGCGGGGAAGGGCCAGCTCTTCCCTCCGTCGAGAGAGAGCTCGACGCGGGTGATCTTCCGGCCACCACCAGAGTAGGCGTACCCGCGAAAGGGGATCTTGGCTCTCCCTCCCAGCCTCAAGGGCACAACAGCATCGTGCGAGGGGGACGAGATCGCAGAGTTGATGTTGAGGTGGTTGATGACGTAATCGGGGTTCCTCCAATACCCGCCTGCCTCGGCGTCCTTGGGCGTTCGGACGTGGGGCGGCAGGACCCTGTTGTCGTGGTAGTGGTACCAGTTGTCCGATTCGGAATCCGAGATCTCGATCCTCTCGAGCCATTTGACCGTGCGTCCGCCGATGTGGCCCGGTAAGATCAATCGAATGGGGAAGCCGTGGTCAGGGGCCAGCCAGCGACCGTTCTGCTTGTAAGCCAGCAGCACGTCGTTGGCCTGGTTGAGAGCATAAGGCAAAGTGATGCTCGAGCCGTACCTCCCGTCGCTGCCCTTGGGGAGCTCTCCCGCCGGGCCGCAGAAGCGCACGTGGCGCGTGGCGTTGAGCGGGTCGTTCTCGTCCAGGCCGGCGAGGAGCAGGAGATCACGAAGTAGAACGCCGGTCCACATCGCGGTCGAGACGGCGGCGGCGCCCCAGTTGAAGCCCTGCGACTTCTTGTGCATGTTCTGCTCCTTGCGGCGGTTGCCCGCGCAGACCATGGTCACGGTCAGGGTGCGGGCAGGGAGGGCGACGATCTGGTCCATGGTGAGGACGAGGGGCGGTTTTTTGGAGACGGCGGAAGAAGACGGAGCGGGAGCAGCAGCAGCAGCAGCAGCAGCAGCAGCAGCAGCAGCAGCAGCAGCAGCAGCAGAAGAAGAAGCAGCAGAAGAAAGACCGCCGCCGTTGCCGTTGTTGCCCGCGGCAGCAGCAGCAGAGGCCGCGTTCAGCTCCGCCCCGACGCCGACGTCGACCATCACCCTGTGCGAGCTCCACTCCGTCCTGGGAACGGCCCCGTGGTTCCTCACAAAGTGCAGGGCGGTCTTCGTGATCAAACCGGAAGCCATCAGGTCGTCGAGCGGGGCCTCGGAGTTGAAAGGGTGCCTTCCCGTCAGGCGGAGCATCCTCGGGTCCCGCGGGATCCACGCGTCTTTGGTTCCCGCGTCGGTCGCCGAGGGGGTCGGTGCGGTTGCGGCGACGCCGACGGCGGCCGGCTCGGCCGGAGCGCCCATGGCGGCGGCCGCGAAGGAAGGGACGGGGGGCAGGGAGCCGTCGGCCGCGGCGGCGTCGATCGCGGCAACGGCGACCGAGGTGGTGCCCAGAGGCGATGCGGGGTGAGGGGGCGGGGGGGAAGTCTGAAAGAAAAGTTTTTTTTTGGGGTGGGATTGGTCGTGAGTTGACTGTTGTTTTGCGAGCGAGCGAGCGAGACGGAGCAGGACCAGGAGCAGGAGCACGAGGGGTTGAGGGAAAACGCGTGAACAGGAAAGGAACGAGGAGGGGGTTGAGGCAACAAGGAAGGAGAAGTCGAAGAAAGAGCGAGTGGCTTCGAGCGACGAACGACGACGACGGCGAATTTTGATTCGGAGCGGCCCTCCTCAGTTCACTCCCCAAAGAGCTCGATTGCCTCTTTTTTTTCAGACACAAACGAGCTTATCGACGGCCACAACACAGATTCATGCGAGGATCTAACAGAGAAGGCTCGCAAGGTGCCTTAATTGCCGCGATTAGGTTGCGTTTATTTTCCCCTTCTCGAGTCGAGATCACCGCTGCCGAGGAAACAGAAGAAAAAAAACAAAATCAGAATTGCAACCGCCGCACCTCTCGTCCTCCGAGCTTGCTCGCAGCCTTGTCAAAGTCAGAGGGCGCCATGACTGCCACCATCGAAGCTGCTGGTTCGTGCGGCATGGAAGAAAAGAAGAGATGGGATGAAGAGAGAAAAGAACGGTGGAAAAGTAGTAGAAAAGCGAAAAAAGTGTGAGAGAGAGAGAGTCAGGAGGGGCCCTCGTGATTTTTGTTTCTTGCAATGAAAAATTCTTGGTGGCTGATGCTGCTGCCGAGGAAGAGGAGAAAAAGAGAGAGAGGAAGACAGGAAGAGAGAAAGTTGAAGGAAAAAAGAAGAAAAGGGTCGAGGTCAGAAAAAAAAGGTTCACTTCTTCTTTCGCGAGATGCCTCGCCTCTCTTCCTGAGAGCAGCTCTTGGCCAGATCTCTCTGGGACTCTCTGCCTTGATCTCTCTCTCGTAGCACTCCCGCACCGCCTCTCTCTCGTCGGCCGGCGGAGAGAGCCGCGCACAAGTACCAGCGAACAAAGAGAGAAAGAAAAACAACGTCATAAAAAAACTCCATTCGATCGTCGATCGATGGCTTCTGCCGCCTCTTCCGACGACGACTCTGCCGACATCGCCGCTGCGCTCGAGCTGGAGCTCGAGGGCGGGTCGTCGGATCCAGAGGGAGGGAATGACGCTGGTGGAGATGGTGCCTCGAAGCGGAGGAGAGTCGAAGGGAAGATGAACGATGGCGACGATGCCGCTGCTGCTGATGCTGCTGCTGCTGCCGGCGACGCCGACGACGCTCGACGACCTCGACCTCCTCCTCCTCGTCCTGTCGCCACCTGCGCCCACCCTGCGACGATGGGAGGGATCTGCGTGGTCTGCGGTCTCCACGTCGTCGTGTCGAGCGCCGACGAAGCCGCGACGGAGGCCGAAGAGCGACAGCAGAGGAGGCAGGAGCAGAGGCAAGAAGAGCGGGCTGCTGCTGCTGCTGCGGGAGGAGGAGGAGCGACGACGGCAACAACAGCGGCAACAGCGACCACCACCACAGCCTACGACGACCAAGACCAAGACGCCGCCGCCAACGAAAAGGACCAGGTCGCCCTCCGCTACATCCACGCCGGGCTGCGCGTCTCCGCCGCCGAGGCTGCCCGCCTTAGGGAGGCCTCCGACGCCGCCTCCAAGGCCGCCCGCCGGCTGCATCTGGTGCTCGACCTCGACCACACGCTGCTGAACTCGACCAGGCTCGACGAGATCCCGAGGGACACCTGCGGCGGGGCCATGGACGCGCTGATCGCCGCCGAGGATGCGAAGGTGGCGGCCAACGGAGGCGAAGAGGAGAATAAGAACAACGGGACCGATTCTGAAAAACCGTTCCCTTTCCAGTCCCTTCGCGCCTTTCCTCCGCACCCTTCCCGCTCGCTCTTCTACTTGCCCGCCATCAACCTCTGGACCAAGCTGCGGCCCGGCACGCGCGCCTTTTTGCAGAAATCCTCGGAGAAGTACGAGCTCGCCGTCTACACGCACGGCGACAGGGTCTACGCCGCGGCGATGGCCCGCCTGCTCGACCCAACGGGCGAGCTCTTCGGCGGGCGGGTGATCAGCCAGGGGGACTCGACTCGAGCGCACCACAAGTCGCTCGATGTGGTGTTAGGGTCAGACCTGACCACGCTGATCCTGGACGACACCAGGGCCGTGTGGCCGCAGCACGAAGGGAACCTGCTGCTGGTGGACAGGTACATCTTCTTCCCCGCCTGCGCAGGGAGGTTTTTCTCGCTGCACGTGCCGACGACAACGGCGGCGGCGGCGGCGGTGGTTCCGAGTGGCGACGCGAGCGAAACAACGACGACAACACCAGCACCAGCACCTCCTCCTCCTCCGGTGGAGCGCCCCCTCTCCTGGCTCGAGAAGTCCCGGGACGAGGACCTGAGCACGGGCATGCTCTCGGTCGCGGCGAGGGTGCTCGACGCCGTGCACGAGTCCTACTTCAAGGAGCTCGACGAGGAGGAGAGGGAGAAGAAGGAAAGGGAAAAAAGTGGTGGTGGAGACGGCAGCGGCGTCGAAACAAAAACAAGAACACCAACAACTGCCGATGTCCGCAAGCACCTCCACGCCCTCCGCTCCTCCATCCTCCAAGGGTGCGTGCTCGTCCTGTCCGGCATGGCCCCCATGGGAACCCCTCTCGACGCCGTCCCGGCTGCGAGGACGGCGCGGGCCCTCGGGGCCACGGTCGAGGAGAGGCTCGTGCCCGGAAGGACGACGCACGTCGTCGCCGCGGCCGACGGCACCGCGAAAGTGAAAGGGGCCAGGGCGCACAACGTCTCTACGGCCTGCGCCGCAGCGGCGGCAGCGGCAGTGACGGCGTCGTCGACCGATGCTGCAACGACGGCGGCTTCCCCGCTGATCTCCTGCGTCTCCCCGGAGTGGCTTTCAGCGTGCCTGTTTGGGTGGGAGAGGAAGGACGAGGCGCTGTTCCCCGTGGCGATGGCGGTGACTTCTTCGGCGGCGGCGATGAGGACGCGCACCGACGCGGAGGACCTGGCCGCTGCTGCTGCCGCTGCTGGGCGCGCTGGATAGTGAAAGAAGAAGAAAGAAGAAGAAAGAAGAAGAAAGAAGAAGAAAGAAGAAGAAAGAAGAAGAAAGAAGAAAGAACTGAAAAATGAATGCAATTTTGATTTGTTACAAAGCAGCACCTCTGTCCGAATTTTTTCTTTCTTTCTTTCACCGCCACGCCTTGACGACGCCGTCCCTGCTCGCAGAAAGCAGCAGCCTGACCCCTCCCTGCCCCACGATCGACTCCAGCGCCGTGACCGAGTCCCTGTGCGCGAGGCGGGCGGCGGTCGACTCGGCGCTGAAGGGGTCGATGTTTTTCCCTTCGGTGGGTTTTGCTGGTCCTATCGCTGCTGCTGCTTTCGCTTCCTCCAAGACCAGCACCGCCCCTCCCTCTCCGACCCTGCGAACAAAGACCCGAGGGTTCCGAGGGCGCAGGCGCTGCGGCGGAGGCGGCGGCGGAGGCAAAGGGTTGGCGTTGTTGGAAGGAGCAGGAGACGAGATTTCATCATCTTCATCGTCGTCAGGAGGGAAGCCGGCGACGACGTAGCTGTCGTCGGGCCTCGAGCAGTCCCAGAGCCTCAGCACGCCGTCTCCTCCCCCCGTGATCAGCGGGCCCGCTCCCGTGGAGAGCAGGGAGCGGACGGCGCCGCGGGAGCGGGAGGCGATGCTCGTCGAGGAGAGGTCGGTGGGCAGAGGCGGCGGAGAAGCAATTGAGGAAGAGGTCGAGGAGGTCGAAGGCGAGAGCGGCACCGCTGCTGCTGTCGCCGCTGACGCTGCTGCTGCTGCTGCCGCTGCTCCTCTCGACCCCGACCCCGCGGACCGCAGCACGAGCCTGGGAGCGCCCCTGGAGATCTCCCACAGCGAGGCCTCGCCACCGGCAGCGCACCAGACCAGGGGGCCCGTTGGTGGCGGTGGCTGAGGAAGAGAAGCAGAAGCAGAACCAGAACCAGAATCGACGCCGGAAGAGGAGCTCTTCCCGACGAGCCTCTCCCACGGCGCCGCCGCAACGGTCAGGGCGTCGATGCTCGGAGCCCCCGCCAGCTTCCACGCCGCCACGCGGATCAGCAGCCTGGCGTCCCAGAGCGACAGCACGCCGCGGGAGGAGCCCGTGAGAACCCAGGCGGAGCCCAGGGGGTCCGCGACGATCGCGCGGATGGAGCCCTCGCAGGCGGGGGCAGAGAGGACCCAGGCGTCTTGGGACGAAGACGACGAGTTGTTGTTTTTGCTCCTTCCACTTCCACTACTTGCACTCCCGTTTCCGTTCCCGTTGTTCCCTCGGCAGCGCAGGTCCCAGCCGTGGACCCCGCCTCGCGCCGTCGAGTAAAGGAGCAGGCCCTGACCGGCCGAAGGGGCGATCGAGCTCGGGTGCCAGTCCAAGAGAGAGTAGACGGCCCCTTCCCCGGGGGAAGCGACCGTCGCCGCGGCGGCCGAGGCCGCGGCCGCGGCGGACGAGATCGACGAGAGGGCGCCAGAGCGAACGGAAGTGCTTCCGCTTCCGCTCCTTCCATTTCCTCCGCTTCCGCTTCCGACAAAAATCCCGGCGACGCGCTCGGGCGCACCGGCCCGCCCCCCAGCGGGAGCGTACCCGACCCGCCAGACGTGGACCGTGCCGGCGGAGCAGCCCGTCGCGACGGCGTCGGCCGAGCTTGCCCCCGACGACGAAGAAGCAGAAGCAGAAGCAGAAGAAGCACAGAGCAGCCTCGCCGCTCCCGCAGCCGCCTGACCGGCGTAGGCAGCCCGAGACCTCGCGCTCGCGTCCCTCTCCAAGCCCACAGCATCCCAGACCCGCGCGATCCCGTCCGACGAGGCCGTGGCGAAGAACCGACCGGAGGCCGGGACGGCGATCGCATTGACGGCGCGCGAGTGCTCGGCCAGGTGCGCGACGAGCGAGCCGCGCGGGCGCCAGGGGCTGCGGTCGAGCGAGCAGGGCGCGGGGCCCGAGGAAGGGACGAGGAATGAAATCAAGGGCTGAGGAGGACGAGGAGAAGTTGAAGAATTCGAAGGAAGCAGCGAGCTCGACGCTGCGACGGCAATCGCCGACTCGGCGTTGGCCGCTGCGACGGCCGCGGCGGGCACGCCGTAGAACGAGGCCTCGCCGTCGGCTTCCGCGCCCAGCAGTGCGAGGTCGGTGGACGAGGCAGCAACAGCAGCAGCACGAGAAGAAGAAGAAGAAGAAGTGGTTCCTCCTCCTCCTCCGGGCAGCACGCGCCTCGCGGCGCGAGAGATCAGCTCCTTGGTCGCCGGGCGGCAGAAGAGCGCGTTGTTGTTGTTGCTGTTGCTTTCTCTTTCTCCTTCTTCCACCTCCATCGTCATCCCGGCCGCGGCGAGAGCGCGGTCGAGAGCGGAAGCGCCGGGATCGTTCGAAGAAGAAGAATCAGAAGCGGGGAGGACCTGCAGGGGCGCGCTGGTCGCGAGCTCGAGCAGAGGAGGAGGAAGAGGAGGAGGGAGAGAGTTTGAGTTCGCACTTTCCTCCTCCTCCTTCTCTTCCTTCTTCCTCTTCAGCAGCACCGCCGCGATCGACGCCGCGTCGCTCAGATCGGCGGGATCACGCTCGCAGGCCTCCCGCACCAGCGGCGAGATCAGGGCAAAGGCCTCGGCGGGAGAGGAAAGGGCCTTGGCAGCCGCGGCGGCGAACCTCGCGCCGGCTGCCCTCACAACAGCCGGGGAGCTCGGCGCCAGCGCCGTTGGCAGAACTCGCCTCGCCGCGGCGAGCATCGGCCTCCGACGGAGCAGAGGCAGGGCAGGGCCAGGAAGGGACGCTGTCGTTGAGTCAGGAGGAGGAGAAGAAGCAGCAGCGACAGAAGATGAATCCAACTCTTCCCCCTCCCCCTCCTCCTCCTCCTTCTCAACCTCGCAGCACGCGTCCGCCAAGAACGAAAGCGCCGCGGCCGCGACGGCCGGAGACTCGTCGGCGAGCGCCTGCTCCAGACAGGGCAACAGGAAGGCCTCGAGCCCGCCCGGGCCAGCAGCCGCGGCCAGCCCTTTGACGTGCCTGAAGAACGCGGCACGCACGGCAGGGTCCCTGTCGTTCAGAAAGGTGATCGCGGCCGGAAGCACGAGGTCGTTGGCTTCCGCCCTGCCCAGCAGAGACGCGAGGTCCCCGAGACCCGGCAGCAGGGCGAGGCGCGTCGCCGAGGACGACGAAGCCCCCACGGAGAGGTCGTGGAGGGCGCGCTCGACGAAGCGCACGAGGGAGCCGGATTCGGATTTGGAGTCTTCGGAGTCTTCGGAGTCGGAAGAGGAAGGTTTGGTTTCTTCCTCGTGGTCGTCGCTGTCGTCGTCGACGTCGTCGTCGTTGTCGTCGTCATCGTCGCCTTCCTTATCGCCACCTCCTTCAACTTCCTCTTCTCCACCTCCTCGCCCTACACTTCCTCCTCCCTCGCTCCTCAGCAGTCTCGCCGCGGCGCACGCCAGCGGCGCCAGGGCCCCCGCCAGGGCCACACGGACCCCCTCGTCGCCGTCGGAGGCGGCGGCCTGCCCCAGCGAGGGCCAGAGAAAGGCCGAGAGCCACCCGGCGGCGGCAGAGGACGAAGGGGAGTGAGAGTGAGAGTGAGAAGAAGAGGGAGCTCCACCACTTCCACTTCCACCACCACCGTTTCCGCTCAGCCTGCTCACGGCCCGCAGCAGCACCACCAGCGCCCTCACGGCGGCTGCCCGCACCCGCGGCGCGTCGTCCGACGTCAGCAGCGCGACGAGGTAAGGAAGCGCGCGGTCGAGCCTCGCCGCGTCGTCGGCCCGCGCCGCGACGCGGGCGAGGCAGAGCGCGCCCGAGGCCCGCGCGTCCGGGGAGGGGGCGCCGCGGAGCAGCGAGGCGAGCAGGCCTGTGAGGACGGTGGCGACGGTGGAGTGGTGGTGAGGGTTGGAGGAGGGCGAGGGAGAAGAGGGTTTGGATTCACCTCCTTCTTCTTCTTCGCTTTCGCTCTCGCTCTCGCTTTCGGCTTCAACAGCAGCAGGAGCAGCAGCAGCAGCAGGAGTTGCACGAGCAACTCCTCCGACGACCCTCCTGCGCACGCGCACCCACTGCCTCCTGCGCCAGCAGGCGTCGGGAGAAGGGTCCGCGGTCCACTCTGCCGAGGAGGCGGCGGCAGCGGCGAAGACTCCGGCTTCGTCGTCGTCGTCTTCGTCGAGGCCGTTGTTGTCGAGCGGTTTCTCACCACCTCCGCTCCCGCCGCTGTACGACCACCCCTGCGCGTCCGCGGCGGGAGCGGCGGCCGTGTCCAGCGCCCACTCCGAGGCCCAGACCCAAGAAGAAGAGGAAGGGGAAGCGGAGGTACTTTCGGAGGGAAGGGGCGCCGGCAGCCGCACCTGCTCCTTGGTCCTGCGAGAGCCCGAGGCGACGCCGTCGAGCAGCGGGGTCAGGCCCGCCGCTGACGGGTCCGCGGGCTCCCAGCGAGAAGAGGAGAAGAAGGAGGAGGAGGAGGAGGAGATAGCGGGTGCCGACGCGCGGAACTCGACCTCGTCGACGCGCTCGACGACGACGACGTCGGGTTCCCTGTCGTCGAGGTCTTCTTCCTCGATTCCTTCCTCCTCGATTCTTTCCTCGTCAACGACGTCGTTCGTGCTCAGCCTGGCCAGCAGGCCCTCCGTGGCGGAGAGCAGCGAGGAGACGTCGCGGACGATCGAGGGAGAAGAGGTAGAAGCAGGAGCAGGAGCAGAAGCAGAAGCGGCAGCGCTGCTCGAAGGCTTTGCTTCCGTCTTCTTCTCCTTCTTCTTCTTCTCCTTCCCGCCTCTCCCTTCCAGAAAAAGGGGCGCGGCTTCCAGAATCGCGGCGATCCTGCCGTCGGCATCCAGCGAGTGCTGCTCGCGGAAGAGGTCGTGCAGAGACGAAGGAGGAGGCGGGGGAGCGGCAGAAGAAGACGAAGACGAAGAAGACTTCGAGCCGGCTCCCTTGAAGAACGCCAGGGGGAAGTGCCCCGACGCCTCTGCTCGCCGCAGCGCCTCTGCCGCCGTCGGGCGGTGCTTGGGGTCCACTGAGACCATCGACCGCACGAGAGGGCGCAAGGCGGCCGGGACGGAGGACAAGGAAGGGAGGAGCGAGTCGTCGTCGTTGTTGTTGTTCGTAGTACTTTTGCTCGTGCTGCTGCCCTTTTCGGCGGCGCCGCCGCCGCCCCCGCTCGCCACCGCTGCTCGCCGCTGCCTGCGGTACGCGAGCAGCCTCGACAGGTCGAACAGGGCCCTCCCGTCGGCGTAGAGCTCAGCGAGCACGCACCCGGCCGAGAAGACGTCCATGGCCTCGGTGAGGGCCAGCGGGGCGTGGCGGGAGCGGAAGGGGGCGATGGCAGCAGCGGCAACAGCGGCGGTGGCGTCGTCGGTGCTTCCGCCTCCACTGCCACTTCCACCACTCTCTCCACCGACGACAAACCTCTCCGGCGCCAGGCAGCACCTCCTGGACCCCGAAGCGTCGTCGAAGAACGCGGTGAAGTCGGCAGGGTTGTCCGCAGGCAGCGCCCCGGGCTTGTAAGGCGCGAAGTCCGCCAGCAGCAGCCATCCGCCGCTCGTCAGCAGCACGTTTTCGGCCTTGAGGTCGCCGTGGAGCACCCCCCTTGCGCGCGCCTCGGCGATCGCGCTCAGCAGTTGGAAGGCGATCCAGTCCTTTTCGGCGTGCGAGAGGAAGGGGCGCGTTCCGCACCGGGCTCGCAGGGAGGTGTGCGCGTACGGGCGGAGCAGGTAGGCCGCGCGCGGGGTCTCGAGAGCTCGGGCGACGGGCAGGAAGTGAGGGTAAGAAGAAGATGTTGAGGAAGGAGAAGGAGAAGGAAGAGAATCTGCTTCTCCTTCTCCTCCTCCCTCCTTCCTGCTCCTCGCCAGCCTGTCCGAGATGTCCAGGAGCTGCCTCTCAAAGGGCCGGAGCGAGGGCGAGCCGCTGCTGCTGTCCGGGTTGCGCTTTTGGTAGATCTGGAGGGGGAAGAGGGAAGAGAAGAGGAGGGGAAAGGTTGAGATTTCGTTTTTTTTTTTTTTTTTTTTTGCGAAAGAGAGGACATAAAAAAAACGAAGAGCAAACAACACCAACAAGAACAACACCAGGCTCACCTTGACGACCACGAGCCCTGCGTCGTCGTGCACACAGAGACACGACTTCATGAGGCGGCCGCCGCCTGTTGGTGGAGAGAAGGTGAGAGAGAGAGATAAAAGAGGTAAGAGGTCGAGCGACGACGTCGACGTCGACGTCAGCGAAAAGGCCATCGACGCAATCGAATCAAAAATAAAAAAAGACCTCTCTCTCTCGTCTCCTATTTCATCTATTCTTCTTCCCGCGCTATCCACTCACCGAGCGCTTCCTTGAAGACGAGACCGGGCACCTCGGCCACGAGGTCGTGCGCCGGGCGCGAGGGGGCGCTGAGCTGGTTTCCCATTGAAGAGAAGAGAAGAGAGAAAAAAGAGGTGGAAAAGGATCTTTCTCTTTTCCTTCGCTCCCCTCAAGCTACCCGCGAGACAGCCTGGCGACGGTGTCGACGCGCCCGGGCGGTCACAGAGGCGCGGTCGGCATGAGGAGGAACAGGTTAAGAGGGGGTCCTCGACGAGACGGAAAGAGAGAGAGAGAGAAAGAGAACGAGAAGGGCAAAATAACGAAAAAATGATTGCGAGCGTTGTCCGATTCATCGGAGATCGACGAAGCTTCTCACTTTTTCGACGAAAAAGAAAAAAATCAATCTTCGCATCTGCTTCGCCTCTCTCTCGTCTACCCTCGAGCGCACCGCTGCCTTTCTTTTGCGCGCATCAGCAGAAGCATCCCGTCGTTATCGTCGCTCTCGCCGCAGTTTTGGAGGAAATCGAAGCCTGACTCCTTGAGAAAAAAAGACAACAGAAAAAGAGCAAAAGAGCGGACGACATCGACTAGAAAGGGAAAATGGTTTCGTCGACCTCGACCTCGGGAGGCCCGGCCTCCAACGCGCTCGGCACCATCGGCGGCGTGCTGCTCTCCATCTGCCTGATGCCACAGCTCTACCGGATCTACAAGACGCGGAGCACCACAGGTAAGAGGATCTTATGAGGTGGGTGGGTGGGTGAGTTGGAAGACGTCGACGAATCTCGACCTTTTTTTCTCAACTCAACCTCTTCAACCACCACCCACCACCACCTCCACTTCCACCCGCCACCACCTCCCTCACCAGACATCTCCCTGTACTACACGCTCACTTACGCCGCGGGCCTCGCCTTCAACCTCGCGTATTTGGTGCTGGAGAACGCGCTCGTCGGCTGGATCTTCATCACGGTCGAGCTCGCCCTCGCGCTGCTGGTGATCGCGGCCAAGCTCTGGCTGGAGCGCGGCGGGCGGGGGAAGAAGGACGCCGAGGCCAAGAAGCAGTGTGCTGAGCAGATGGAGAGGGAGAGGAAAGAGAAAGAGAAAGAAGCACAGGAACAAGAGAGGGAGAGAGTGGCGAAGATGACCGCGGAGGCTGGTGTTTGAAGAAAAGAAGAGTTGTTCTTTTCTTTTCTCTCTCTCTTCCTCCGTTCCAGTCATCTCTCTCCCTCCTTCCCACCCATCCACCCACTCACCAATTCATTCATTTCTTTTTCTTATTTTGTTCAAGTTCTGCGCAGTTTTGTTCTGTTTCTTTCGATCGTTACACACAAGTAAAAAGTGAAATAATTAAAAAAAGAATTTGAAAAAAGCTTTTTTTTTCTTTCACGCCGGGCTCGACACCGCTGCCCTCGCCAGCGCCGCCACGGCCAGCAGCACCGCGACCCCGGTCGCGCCAACGGACACCCGAGCACCGCTGTTCGCATTTCCAGCCGGATGGACGATGTGCAGCCCTGGCCCGGCGAACCCGCGCGCCGTCATCGCGACGGCGACGTCGCCGGCCCTCGCCTGCAGGTTGCCGAAGAGCCTCGCGACCAGCCTCAGGCCCACCGTGATCCCGCCGCCGCTGCCCAGCCCCTCCCAGTCGATCCCGCGGGCCGCGAGCCCCAGGGCCAGGCCGCGGGACTCGTCGAAGACGAGGGCGAGGAAGCGCAGGGACAGGAGCAGGGTCAGCGCCGTTCGGTTGGCCGGCCGCCGGATGATTTCGAAAGAGGATTGGGTCTTGTCTTCGTCCTCGCTTTCGACCCCTGCCCTTGCCTTCCGCCCTTGCCAGCTTGGCAGCGTGCACAGAGCCAGCGCGGCGTCCTCTGCCGGCGTGGTCGTCAGCACCAGCGAGGAACCCTGCAGCGCCAGCAGGCAGGTCGCCGCCGCCGACGTCGCGAGCCGGAGCGACCGGCGCGTGACGGTGATGAACAGGAAGTGGAACACGACGTAGGAGTAGTTTCGCGTTTTGTAGGAGATTTCCTCTGCTGCCGCGGTCAAAGCGGTGAAGTCGGCGATGGAAGAAGGAGGAGGAGGAGTAGAAGAAGGAGAGGCAGCTCCTCCAAAGAAAAACCCACCGTTGCCGCCGATCGCCGGAGGGCACGGACTCAGCCCCGCTTCGACCCCGGGAGGGCACCTCGACTGCAAGGGAGGGGGCACCGACTCGGCCCCGATCGCCGTCACCAGGAAGATGAAGCCGGCGATCATGCAGACGCGGCGGAGCTGCGGCAGGGCCAGCCGCGCGGGCAGGATGGCGAGCGAGGCCGCAGCGACGGCGCCCGCGAGCACCGCGCGGACACCGGGAGGGGAGCGCGCGGCGAGGAAGAGCGCGGCGAGGAGGAGGAGGAGCTTGGCCCTGGCGTGGACCCTGTGTAGGAGCGTTGCGGGTTCCGGGACGTAGGAACTGATTGGTGGTGGGGGTGGCGGTGGTGGTGGGTGATGGTGGAGGAGGAGGAGGGGGAGGAGGTTCAGAGAAGAGGTGAGAAGAAGGGAAAGAGGGGAATCGCTCAGTCTCCATCGACTCTCCTGTCCAATGCCGACCCGAATTCACCCCCGAAAACCGCCTCCACTCTACCCAATTCCAATACCAGCACCCTCAGCACATGCTCACCTGTACGGCACGGACGACGTCGCGAGGAAAGAAGACAGGAGCCTGGCAGGCAGAGGCTCCTTTTTCTTCTTGGATGCCTGAGCAGCGGCGAGCCGCTGCTGAAAGGTCGGTCGCGGGTTTTGCTGTTGTTGTTGGAGACTTTCGTTGTTGTTTCCTGCTGCGAGCGTGACCAGAGAAGACGCGCGGTAGTGTTGGAATTGGCGCTGGCGATGGAGAAGCAATGGAGAAAACAACGGCGAGGGAAGCAGGAGGAGACGACGCGGCGATCGAACAAGGCGATCTGTTGACGACGATGATGTTGATGAGGTTGATGGTTTCACCGCTTCGCTTCTGTAATGCCGCCGCCGCGCCGGTGCTCCGAGCAGCACTGGAGGCCTCTGACGTCCACAGAGGAGCGCCATTCGAGGAACGGGAGGTCCAAAAAAGCGAGGTGAAACTCGATGAGAGAAAAGGAAAAAAAATGATGTTGAGGTTTTTGTTGTTTGCTTTGGTAAAGGGTTGGCAAAAAACTGACCTCTTTCACTTATCAACTTTATTCTTTCGAAACTTTCGCGCTTTAATCGACGACGTCGCCGTGCGAGTTGAACGCTGAAGAGGCCTCTCGTCGTCATCTGAATGCTTCGCAAACTCATAATGGATCAACAGAAGAGTATCAGAAAGCGGAAGGGAGTTTTTTCTTTTTCTCCTTCCGACCTCCTCTTTCTTTCTCTTTTTCCTGAATCTTTTCTTTTTTCTCTTTCTTCTCTCCCTCTCTTCTTTCTTCCGCGGCCTCTCTTTCTCGTCGCGCCAGCGAGAAAAAAACCCTTCATTCTATATCTTAGTGCTTTATAAAACTCAATTTTGTGATTGACAGAAGGAAAAAAAACAGAAAGCAAAAGAAAAACCTCTTTCTCACCTCAACACGATCACTTTGGCTCTATCCTGCTCGACCAGCTTCGCGACGCGCTTGACCGCCGCGGTGAAGGCCTTTTTGGCGTCCGCGCCGGCCAGCCTCGCCTTGAACATCGCCGTCAGGGCCGAGGAGGCCATGGGACCGCGCTCGCGGATCGCCGCGGCGATCTCCGTGTCCGTCGGGGGGCCTGCCTGGTTGGAAGCCGGGGAGCGGACAGCGGCAGTAGCAGCAGGAGCAGCGGCAGCAGTTGTTGGAGCGCCGACAGAGGGGGCCTTTGGCTTTTTCTTGCCAGCTCCTTCGCCGGGCGAGGGGGAAGCGGAGGCCTTGCGCTTGGCCTGCTTGTTAGCAGCAGCAGCAGCAGCAGCAGCAGAAGGAGAGACGCTTCTGCTCGAGATGCGGGCAGCAGGAGAGGGACCCGCAGAAGGACCCGCGGCACCGGCAGCCCCAACAGCAGCCTCATCCATCAAGCTCGGTCTCGCAGCGAGCACCTCCGTCTTGGTCTTTTCCGCCATCTCGTCCAAGTCGTCCAAGTCCTCGTCGTCGTCGTCGACGTCGAGCAGATCGTCGGTGTCTTCTCCCTCTGTCGACGGGCCGCGGGAGCGGGAGCGGGAGGGTCTTTTCTTCCCCGTGGAGGTCGGTGTCGCCTTTGTCGTCGTCGCAAAATCGCCGACCTTCTCCTTGCCCATTCGGCTCGCCACTGCCGCTGCTCCCCTGCCACCTACGGACCCGAAAATCATCCGCTTGTCCCTGCGGACCATCTTGCTCACGTCATCGTCATCATCATCGTCGTCGTCGTCGTCGTCGTCGTCATCATCGTCGTTCCCAAACTCGTCGTCAGAAGAGGTCATCCCTGTGGTGGTTCCTTTCATCAGTCGCTGGTACTCGGAGCGCGGGGACATGCCGCCTCCGCCGCTGTCGCCTGAGAGCGACGGCCGAGCGATCCCGTTGCGTCGGTTGCGGCCAGAGGCCCCAGCGCCGCCGCCAAACGCGCCCCCGGCGCCCCCTCCGTCCCCGTCGTCGGCGCCGTCGCCCATGTCGAGGTCGTCGTCGTCGGCGTTGGCCTCGTGCTCCCAGTCCTCGGCTCCCGCACCGGCGGCGTCGGGAGCGCCGTTGTCGTCGTCGGCGGCTGCTCCGTCGCCGGCTGCTGCGGTCGCGGGTCTGGCTTTTAGGGACGCGGAAGCAGCAGCTGCTGCTGCCTTGCGTCGAGCTGCAGCCGTCGAGGAAGTGCCACCGCCCTTTCCCAGCTGCGCGCGGCGCTCCTCGACGTCGGAGCCGCCCCCCTCGTCGTCGTCGTCATCGGCGTTGTTCGCTCGAGCAGCAGCAGTTCCAGCAGCAGCATTCATCCCCCCGTTGATCGCCGCGGCCTCCTGCTCCTCCGCCCTGTTCAGCAGCGCGGCGAGTCTGGTGTGCGTGGCCGCGACGCCGACGCCGCCGGCGCCCCCGCGGGCGCGGGCCTCCATCGCGGCCTCGGCTTCTTCGAGCGTCGGCACGGCGTGGCGGATCGGCGGGCGGAAGGTGTGCCACTCTTCAACAGGGACGGCGACGAGGTCGTTGTTCCTACTGTTGCTCGTGTGGTCTCGAAACAGCAGGAAGTAGCCCCCACGGGAGAGCAGGCCGGCCTCCGGGGTGGAGAGGTGGGTGGTGGTTGAAGTTGAGGCTGAAGCTGAAGCAGCAGCGGTGGAAGCCGTGTCATTAGTCGACAACGCCCACCTGTCGAGCGGGACCGGGGGGGGAGGGGGCATCGCGGTGGGGTCTGGGCGGGCCGCGAGGCTCCAGGAGGATGAAGGGGCGTTGGCGGCGGAGGTGGGGCGCTTGCGGAAGGTGGGGGCGCCCTGAGAGGAGGAGGCAGTGGAGGAGAGGAGGAGGTGGAAGTGAGGGAGGTGAGTGAGTTGAGGAAAAGAGGGAGTGGAGGTGGAGAGGAGGTGAGTTGAGGAGAGAGCTCGAAGGAGGAGCTGGAGCAACGAGATCGTAGACATGCAGCGAGCGAGCGGGAGCGAGCGAGCGAGCGAGCGAGAGGAGTTGATGGAGGAGAGGTGGAGGTGAAGAGGTGGAGAGGAGGAGGTGGAGAGGAGGTCGACGATGTCAAAGAGCGAACAACGACGACGACGAGAGAGTAAAGGTCGCGAGGTCGAAGCAAGAAGCGACGCCGCCGAAGAGGACGAATTCATCGATTAACGTCATCATCGGCGTCCGATTCTCTTTCTCTCTTTTTCTTCCTTCCTCACGAAATTCGGAGGGGCGGCGGCGAGAAAGCGAGCGTCAGCAAGCGAAGAGAAAACGAGGTCGAGGTTGACGAGCGAACAACGACGACAGGCATCGACGAAACAAATATACTCTCTTTCTCTCACCAGCGGAAACTGCCCCACGACGTGGCGCATCTGCGCCAGCGACCCAGTCGCGGCGCGGATGACGATCTCCGTGCCTCCCTGGAAGTGAGATTGTGTTTGCGTGTGTGTGTGGTAGAGCAGAGAGAGAAAGAGGAAGTTAGAACGATTGATTGCTCGACGACGACAGCGACGAGATCGATCTCTCCACATCCGCAGACAGTTTTTCCTGTGGCGCTCCGCACCTCCGTGCTGCCGCCGTTCATCTCTGCAATGTGGCTGCGCCGTGCGGTGCTGCCTGACTTCGCTGAGAGCAGCAAAGAGAGAAAAAAAGGAAAAAAAAGAGAGAGAGCCAGAGACGCTGGCAGCGAGAGAGAAAAAGAAAAAGAGAAATGAAAAAAGGGAAGGCCGAATTTTTCCTCACTTTTCGATTGCCCATTGAAAAAAAACAGTCCAATGAGCAGCTCGGGCCTTCTCTCCCTGCCCTGGGTCCGGGATGCGCTCGCCCTCCCTGGAGTGGAGACGATCCTCGACGCTGGCAGCGCTGAAGTGAGAATTCGGAGCTGAGAGGGCGTGGTTTGGTTTGCCGATGAGTTTTTTTGTTTTCCCCGTCGAGAGCGAGGTTCGCTCACCCCCTTTCTCGACCTCCTCGACCTCTTCTTCTTTGCCCGAAATCGAAAAACAACAACAACAACAACAAAATAGGTGAGCGCCTCCACGGAGTCGCTCCCGACAGACCACCTGGTGAGGAGGAGATAGGGGGAATCAAAGAAAGAAAGAGGGAGAGAGGTGGGGAGAGAGGAAGAGAGAAGGGGTTGTCCTTTATCTTGACCTCTTTGATCTCTTCGACCTCTTCGACCTCCTCCCTCACCTTTCCGAGAAAAAAAAAACTCTCAAAACACCTCCACTTTCAACAGTTCACGGCTCTCCTCCGCTCCGGCCTCATCAAGGACATGCTCTGCGCCTTTTCGGAAGAAAAAAACACGTTTTGGGCTTTTGCGGAGCTCGGGGAAAACGTCTGCGGATGAGAGAGAGAAAGGAAAAAGGAGGCGAAAAGGGAAATAGGAGGAGCAAAAAAAAGAAAAAACCTCGAAAAAAGAAAACTCACCACCTCGCTCTCTTCCTCCGACTCCATTTCTACCTCTCCCAGTCACCCGCGGACGACGCACGGCGGCATGACGGCAGCGCTGATCGACGACACCCTCGGAGGGCTCTCCTTCATGCTGAAGCAGAACAGGAACAAGAAGGACAAGAAAAAGGCGAGCGACGGCGGCGGCGACGACGACGACGACGACGACGACAGCAGCAGTAACAACCGCCGTCCCGTCGCCCCCGCCGGCCCGGCCTTCACGGTCCAGCTCGAGATCTCCTACAAGAAGATCGTGCCCGCCGGCTCGACCGTGGTGGTGGAGGCCACGATCGAGTCGATCGAAGGGCGCAAGATGTGGCTAGCGGCGAGGGTGCTGAGCGGGGTCGGGGGAGCAGGCGAGGACGAGGTGCTAGAGCACGCGCGGGCGCGGGCGCTGTTTGTGGTCCCTCGGGATTGGAAGGAGGAGAGCGCCGAGGGCGATGGTAATGGGGTGGGAGCAGGAGGAGAGGTGGGGACGAAAACGTCAACGGCAAAGGCAGTGGGAGCGGGGGCGGTGACCGCTTCTTCTCCGCGAAGGGCGCACTCGATCGAGGACGACGTGCTGACGGAGGCCGGCGTGGAGAGGCTGGCGCTTGCAGCTGCTGCTGCCGCGAAGGAGAAAGAGGGGAAGAAGAGGTGAGGGTTTTTCTTTTCTCGACCTTTCTTCTCTCTCTTTTCTTGTAGAAATAAGCAAATTGATCACTTCTCTCTCTCTCTCTCTCTCTCTCTCTCTCTCTCTCTCTCTCTCTCTCTCTCTCTCTCTCTCTCTCTAGAGCAGCAGCAGCCTCTTCGAGTTCCTCTTCTTCCACCACCTCTTCTTCTTCTTCTTCCTCTTCTTCTTCCACTTCTTCCACCACTTCTTCTTCTCCTTCGAGCACCAAGCCCCGCGCCCACAACCTCAGGTACCGCCACCTGACCCTCTCCTCGACCATTAGGTTTTTAGGTTTAGGGGTTAGGTTTAGGGGTTAGGTTTAGGGGTTAGGTTTAGGGGTTAGGTTT
>Ga0114918_10001684_pt1 | contig 19834 bp, 6 predicted proteins | sample LantaG_FD_87015 | JGI IMG/M metagenome (GOLD analysis project Ga0114918, IMG submission 87015) | Deep subsurface microbial communities from Baltic Sea to uncover new lineages of life (NeLLi) - Landsort_02402 metaG | ecosystem: Environmental > Aquatic > Marine > Oceanic > Sediment | place: Baltic... | reverse complement strand
TGAAGAGGCTCTCGTAGGAAAGGGAGGAGGCGGTCCGGAGGCGCGAGCGGGTGCGAGCAGAGGAGGCACCGCCGGAGTCGTCGCCGGGTTCGTTCGAGGGCGAGGGCGGCGCCGACAACGGCATCGAGAGGCATGCGCGGAGGTAAAGCTCCGGGGGCGTCGCCGGCGGCAACGATGTGCTCGCGCCCTCCCCCGTTTCCGTCTTCACTGCCTGGAGCACGGTCACGGCCAGCAGCCTCGCCGGGCTCGCCGCCGCCGCGGCAGCAGCGGCCGCCTCACTCGAAGTGCCCGAAGTGGTGCCCGAGGAGGGGGGCAGCGGCGGTCTCGGCGGCAGCGGCAGCGAGACGTCGACGCCGCCGTCGTCGGCCTCGTCGAGCAGGGGGACGAGCTCCCTGCGCCCGCGCCCCGCCACGATCAGGAGGTCTGCCGGGAGGCGCAGGGCGTTGAACACGCGGGTGCGGACGCCTCCGTCCGCGGCGAAAGAAGAAGAAGAAGTCGAAGGGGCAGCAGAGGGAGCGCCGCCTCTGCCGCTGCTCCCTTGCGAGGCCCTCGAAGAAGAAGCGTTCGCAGCAGCAGCAGCAGCAGCATTTGCAGCTGGTCCTGCAGAAGCAGAAGCGGAAACAGCAGAGAAGGCGGAAGCAGCAGCAGCAGCAGCAGCAGCGATCACGGCCTGGCGGCGGCTGCTGGGGAGCCACCCGCGCGCCGCGTCCAGCAGCGACGCCGCGGCGGCGAACGACGCCGTCGCTCGGACGCATCCGCCTACGCCGCCCCCGCCGATCCCTCCTCCTCCATCGCTCGGGGCCGCCTTGACGGAGACGACGAGCATCGGCGCCCCCGCGGTCGCCGCTGCAGCGGCGACGTCGTTGGACAGAGCGAAGCGGGCTCCGGAAGATGGAGAAGAAGTAGACGAGGACAGAGCGGCGGAGCTGCCTCCTCTGGCGCTCCCTCGCCGACCTCCTCCGTTCGAAGAAGAAGAAGAAGAAGAAGAAGAGTCGGCTTTGACGATCAGAGGCACCGGCTCGAGCACAGGCTCCCACCCGCCGATCCCGGCGATCCCGCCCAAAGCGGGATTGAAGGCCCAGATCGAGGCGGTGACGCCGGCGTAGGCTTGCACCGTCGACGTCGACCTCGTGCTGCTCCTGGTGCTGCCGCGTTTTCCTCTATCGGCGGCAGCACTGCCTCCTACGACGCCTTCGACCGCGGCGCTGCCCCCAAACCTGCCCCCGGCGTCGAGGGCCCCGAGCCTCGCGACCAGTAGCGGCCTGTTCAGGGCGTCGCGTACCTCAATGTCCGCGCCGTCGCAGCGGAGCACGAGCGAGAGGGAGGTCGACGCGAAGGCGACATTCGGTCTCAGCTCGGGCGTGAGCGACGAGGAGGAAAAAGGGACGATTTCTTCGTCGTCGTCGCTTCCGCCGCCGCCGTCGCCTGACCCCAGCGTCAGCACGCTCAGGTCGGAGGGGGGCGCCAGCCCTCCGCTGCCGCTGTGGCTCGCCGAGAGAGTGTCCGTGAGCGTGGCTGAGAACGCGCCCGTCGAGTCGTCGGCGCGCCACAGGGCTATGGGCTCGCGCCTGCCGCCGCCGCCGCCGCCGATCCCGAGGCCGCCGAAACCGCCGCCGAAACCGCTCCGGCTCGGGCCTAGCGCCGCGACGACGCGCAGCGCATGTCGCGGGGCCCTCGCCACGGCGTCCGCCCTCACGCACCGCACGCAGGACCTCGCCGGGGGCGCGTTCGCCCCTCCACTCGAAGCAACGGTGGCAACGAGCCCCAGGGCGACGTATCCGGGAGGGGCGACGGGCTTCCAGAGGGAAAGAGAAGGAGAGGCTCCTCCGCCGCCGCTGCCGCTGTCCGCGCCGCGGCCGCCGCTGCCGTCGCGCCAGGCGAGCGCGAAGGCCGCGGGCTGCGCCAGCAGCGGCGGCCGGAGCAGGTGCGGCCTCGAGCCCGCAGTAGCCTCCTGCGAGTCGAGCAGGACGACGACGCACGGCGGCGGATCCCTGCCCGCGACGGCGACGTCTCCCAGCGAGGCGTACCCGGGCGGAGGGACCGGCCTCCAGATCGAGACCCCGGCCGCCGTCGTCGCCGTCGCCGAGTTTGCCGCCGCCGTTGCCGCCGCGGACAGCGACGAGGCGGAAGAAGAAGAGCCGCCGCCTCCGCTCCCGCTCGCCGAAGACGCGGATGACGAAAGCGGCGGCGGCTCCCACCAGATCCGCCGGAAGTCCGCGGCCGACGCCCTCGCCGACGCCGACGCGGCAGAAGCGATCGCGGAGGCCCTGGCAGAGAGGAACGCGGCGACGGCCGGCGGCGGGCGCGCGCGCCGGCGCGCCGCGGCCTCGGCGTCGAGGGGCCTCCTCGCGGCCGAGAAGGAGGGAGGCATCTCCTGCTGCTGCGCGACGTCGGCGGAGGCGGGAGGAAGCTCCGCGAGAGCGGCGGGGGGCACTCCGATCGGCGACCGCAGGTCGAGGAAGAGGAGCGGCCTCTGCCCGCGGCGAGGCGCTGCTCCCTCCTCTTCGCCTCCCTCCTCCGGCGCAGAGGAGGAGGAGGAGGAGGGAGAGGGGGACGAAGAAGTGGAGACGGTAAAGGTCGCCGCGGCGTTGGATACGCACCAGACGTGGGCGGTCGCGGCAGCTGCCGCGGCGACAACCGCCGCGAGACTCTCTTCGCCACCGCCGCCGCCGACGCCGACGTGACCCGCATCCGCCTCCGCCGCCGAAGAGCCCGAAGCCGAGGCCGAGAGCGACGCCGCATCCAGAGCCAGAGGGTCCACGACCGGGAAGCACGGCCCCGGCCTCGCTGCCACGCAGACTGCAGCGGCGACGCAGGCCACCGCGCCCCTCGGCGGCGGCTCAAGCAGCTCGCCGCCCTCGTCGAGAGCCGGAGAGACCGGCGAGGCGACGCAGCCGAGCGCGACGAACCCGGGAGGCGGCACCGGCCTCCACAGCGCTACGCCGCCTCCCGTCCACTCCCGCACGAAATCGACGGGAGGGGCCAGGATGCCGCTGTTGAGGGCGACGACGGCGACGCGGAACGGCGGCGGGCGAGCCGAGGAGGAAGAAGAGGGACAGGAGGAGGAGAAGAAGCTCGCGCCGCCCCCGCTCCCGTCGACGCCACCGCCGCCGCTCGCGCGGGTCGCGACGTCGCCGAGCGAGGCGTACCCCATCGGCGGCACGGGCCTCCAGAAGGCCAGACCCTCGTTGATGGCACTCGAGCTCGTCGCCGCGCTCCCCCCTCCGGCCCAGACGCGCTCGAAGCGGGCGCACGTCGCGAGCGGCGCCGAGGCCGGCGGCTGCGCCAGCGGGCGCGCGATCGAGTCGACGAGGCGGGACAGCAGCCCGGCCCCGCCGGGGGTCAGCGTGGCTCGCAGCGCCGAGACGGCGATGCGGGCGTCCGCGACCTTGGCGATTTCGCCGCCATCGCCGCACGCAGAGGAGGCGGCAGAAGGTGACGGATCCATCGAGAACTCGAGGTCGGCGCCGCAGGGGGCCAGCAGCCCGCCGAGGAGCCTGGCCCTCGCGCCCGCCGCCGCTGGGAGCTCGAATGCGTCCGCCCGGAGCCCGCGGAGCGACGCCGCGACGCGCGTCTTTTCTCCGCTGCTGCTCTCCGGAGGAGAATCCGAAGCCGACGAGGAGGAGCTCGAGACGACGCGCACGGAGGCGTCGAAGCGGATCGCGAGGGCGCGGGCTCCCCCCGTGGCGGCGGCGGGCAGCGAGGAGGACGACGATGCCGAAGACGCCGCTGCTGCCGTCGTTGTTGTCGAGGGGGGAGCGGCAGCTCCCTCTTCGTCGGCGGCAAGCGCGTTCGATGACGACGGTCGCGGGGTCGCCTGGCGCATCGTGAGCGACGAAGAAGAAGGGCGAGAAGACATGAGCGACGAGGGGGGAGGAGCAACGCTGGTGCCCCCCCCGCGGTCGCTGCCGCCGCCGCTCGCGCTGCCCGCCTCGGAGAAAAAAGAAGAGGCGGAGGAGGCCGAGTCCGGCAGCGAGACGAAGCGCACTTCGGCGTCCACGACGTCGAGCTCCAGGTCCATCGAAGACGACGAGGCGGGAGGAGGAGCCGGAGCGGAGGAAGCTGAGGAAGCAGAAGCGGCGGCGGCGAGCGCCCGAGGAGGACCCGAAGCCGCCGCCCTCCCTTCCTCCGCTCCCCCTTCCGCCTCGTCTCCCTCCTCCTCGACGTGCATCTCGGCGCCCGCGACCCTCACCACGCCGTCCGCGGCCGCGGCGACCAGCCGGCTCCCGGCCCCGAGCTGCAGGCACGCCGCGAGCGACTCGGCCCCGACGACCGCGATCCGCCTCAGAGTCAGAGTCACCCCGGGCCCCAAGAGGATGAGAGGCACGCGGTCCGTCGGCCGCAGCCCCGGGGGGAGCAGCAGCCTGCCGCGCCCGCGCCCGTCGACGACCGCGGACCGCAGCCCCGGGGCGTCGGCGAGCAGGCGCGTGGACGGACAGAGCCACGTGTCTCCGTCGAGCGTGAGGGAGGCGTGGCCGCTTTCGAGGGGGCTCAAGAGGACGTCGCGCGTCGCAAACGGCGGCGGCACGCCGCGCGCCCTGGCCGCGGCCTCCGGCGCGAAGAACTTGGCCGCGGCGAGCAGGAACCACACCTCGGCCGACAGCCTGGGGCCGTGGAGCCTGACGGCGGCGCGCGCCTTTCCCGAAGGGCCTCGGGACCAGTCCACGGCGAGCAGCGAGGGCGAGGGCGCCACCAGGAGCGCAGGCGACGGAGGGCACGAGGCGGCGCTCCGTCCTCCCTCCCCTCGCGTCTCGGCGCCGGCGACGCCGCCTCCGCCTCCCAGAGCCAGCGCCGGCGGCGGCCTCGCCGAGAGCGCTGCCGCCCTCCCGCGGGGCACCCCCGGCCTCTCGTCCGTCGCGGACAGGGCCGGGAGCATTACGCTGGCCCTGGCGCCGCCGAGCGCGTCGGAGGTGTACGAGACGCAGACGCCGGCTGTCGCGGCGACGGCGGCGAGCTGCTCGCTGCCTCCCCCCGCCACGGCGTGCGTGAGCCGGAGCTCCGCGAAGCCCACGCGCACGGCGACGCGGGTGGAGATGGGGACGAGAGAAGCGGTTCGGGTGGAAGCAGCGGAGGCGGAGGCGGAGGCGGAGGCGGAGGCGGAAGCGGAAGGGGCGGGGGCGAGCGAGGGGGGTTGGCCCCCTCCGATCCCCTGCCACGCGACGGCGACGTCCGGCTCCGGGTACCTGCGCTCCATCCAGGCCCCCGCCCGCCCCAGCCTCGGCCCCTCGGCCACGTTTTCCGACGCCACGGTCGTGACCAGCGCGTACTCCGCGTCGGAGAGAGACGCGGCGAGCGAGGGGAGATCGACGTCGACAGAAAGTCGCGGCACCGCAGCGGCAGCATCGAGCACAAGCGGCCGGCGCAGAGTGACGCGGATGCCGCGGTCGTAGCCCGTGACGACGTCGCGGCCGCGCGCGCCGGCCACGACGCCGCAGCCTCCGAGGCGAGAGCCAACAATGGTCGTGGTCTCGAGCAGAATGCGGTGCTTCTTCCTGTTTTGGCTCTGAGAAGCAGCAGGGGAGGAGGGAGAAGGAGCATCGGAGGAAGAAGTCGACGAGACGTCGTCGACCTCGGCCCACGCGACCTCACTCCGCAGCGAGAGCGCTCCGAGGTCGACCTCGATGGCGTCGCCGCTGTCGGTGCGGCGGGGCATGGTGACCACGGGGGCGTCCGCGTCGACGTCGAGCATGACGATGACCGGCGGGCGCGTGGCGGGAGGGGCCGGAGGAGCGGGAGCGGAGGAGGAGGAAGAGGAGGAAAGAGCAACAGCCTGCGCCGCCGCCGCCGCCAGCAGCAGCGGCGGCGGCTGCAGCCTGAAGGTCAGGAGGGCGTACCGAAGTGCCTCCTGCAGCAGCCTGTTCAGGTACACCACGCGCAGCGCGCAGAGCTTGGCCCTGACTTCCCAGAAGGCCGGGGCCCCCTCGGGCACGCGCGGGCGAGGGGCAGGGTTTTCTCGGTCGCTGCTGCCGCTCTCGCTCCCCCCGGCTCCCGTCGCGGCAGAGGCGGTCACGGCGATGTCGCCGGCGCCGCGCGAGGCGACGAAGAGCGTCACGAGAGAGCCCGAGGCCCCCGGGCGGAGTCCGACCGCCTGTCTGTACGGGTGCCCCTCGGGCAGGGAGCCGTCGTCGGCGGTAAGGTTTCCCAGAGTCGCGACGAGCGTGAGGCCCGAAGAGGGAGGAGGACGAGAGCCGTCGCGTCCTCCTCCGCCGCCGCCGCCGCCGCCGGCCGTCAGCGTCAGGGAGAGCGTCTCGACCGCCGCCCTGCCCAGAGGGGGAGAGGTCTCCTCGTCCTCGTAGAGGAAAGCAATGCGCAGCGCGGAGACGATTACGGAGAGCTCGAACGAAGGGGTTGAAGGAGGAGACGAAGGTGACGGCGCGGAGGAGGAGCCCCCTCCGCTGCCGCCCTCGTCGTCGCCGTCGTCGTCGTCGTCATCGGAAACGCCGCCGCCGCCGCCAAGTCCTGCCCCCTTGCCCCGCCCTTCCCCTCCTCCGAACGCGCTCGCCATCGCCTGCCCGAGGTCCACGCCCGCCGTCATCAGGGCCGCGATCGTCGGGCGACGCCACCAGAAGTCGACGTCGGCGAGGCGCATCGAGAGGCGGACGGGCGGAGCAGCCTGAGAGGGAGGAGCAGAGGCGGAAGAGGAAGAAGAGGAAGGAGGGTCGGCGGAGAACTCGAGCGTCCATGCCGGCTCCCTCGCCTCCTCCTCCTCGCCGCCGAGGCCTCCTGCGGCGCAACGCAAGCCGCGCGTGCTTCCGGTAGGAGACACCCCGTCGGCCTCGTCCGCGGCGTCGAAGAACTCGTCCTGGTCCTCCGAAGCAGCAGCGGTGGCGCCGCTATTTCTCTCGCGGAAGGAGGTGGAGGAGGAGGAGGAGGAACGAGTCCCCGACGCTGCTCCGAACGACGGCGGCGGGAGCGCCGACGCCGGGGTGGCAAACGCTTCGTCGAGGGAGCTCCCCGCCGCCGTCGTCGTCGTCGCCGGAGGCGTCGCCGGGATCGGATACGAGGCAGAATCTGCTCCAGCGGCCTCCCTCGCGGCCGTCGCGGCCGCGGCGGCGGCCCCTCCGGACCGGGAGAGGAGGAGCGTCGGGCGAGGCGGCGGCGGGCCCAGGGGCGGCGACGTCGCCGCCGCGCCGCGGCGCCGCCGCTTCTTGCTGCCGCCGCCGCTCATCAGCAGGTCCTCCACCTCGAAGGCGCCGAGGCACACCGACGCCCTGAAGGACGGGGCCGAATCGGAATGAGAAGCAGGAGGGGGAAGGAGCGAGGCCGAGGCGGCGCCGCCCGAGGCGCGGACGACCGCGAGCGGCACCTCGCCGTCGACCTCCTCCGCCGCGCCTTCGATGTCGCCTTGGCTCTCGTCGCCAGCGGCGTCTCCAGCCCCTTCCGCTTCTGCGCCCTCGGGCTTCTCCTTCTTCTCCTTCCACCATGGCAGCGGCGGCCTCCCTGAGAGGAAGATCGCGAACTCTCCGAGCCTGGCCGTGACCTCGACGGGAGGGCGACGAGCCGCGGCAGCAGCGGCGGCGGCGGTGGGGGGGGGGACGAGAGGGGGCGGCGAAGAAGGAGAGGAGGCGGAGAGCAGCAGAGGCGACAGCGGCGGCGACGACGGAGTCGTCCCCGCCTCGTCTCCTCCTCCGCCTCCTCCTTCGCCTCCCCCTTCCCGCAGCAGCAGCGCCTCCGCCGCGTCCCCTCCTGCCAGCTCCCGCATCGCCGCCGCTGACGCCTCCAGAGCTCGAAGCCAGCGCCTGCAGCTCTCCTCCGTGGGTGGGAGAAGGACGACGACGTCTTTTTCGAAAAGAGCGCGGCGGCCGTCGTCGCCGTGGCGGAGCAGGGCGATGAGGTGGGGAGGAGCTCGCCCTCCTCGACTCCCCGCGACGGCGGTCGCGGAGGCGTCCCCAGGGATCCTCGCGGCGCGCCTCCCCGCCCAGGCGTCGTGAGACGTCGCGGTGGCCCAGGCGGCGCGGCGTGCGGCGGCGGCGGAGGCCTCGTCGGCGGAAGGAGGAGAGGGAGAGGGGGCAGCGGCGCGAGGGGCGAGCCAGAGCCTGCCGCGCCGCAGGACGGCCCAGCGCCGGCGCCACCTCCCCGCCGCCCATGCTCCCCCGGCTCCCGCGCCCGATGAAGAAGCGAGTGAGGCGGCCGGGTGGCGCTCGAGCACTCGGACCTCTCCCTGGAACTCAGGGCCGTCGTCGCCGTCTCCGTCTGCGAACCCGCCCCAGGGGGACGCGGAGAGAGCAGGGAGCTGCTGGAGCTGCTGCTGCTGCTCTTGCTGCTCTTGCTGCTCCTGCGACTGCGACTGCGGCGGCGACGGCGAGAAGCTCGTCGCCGCGGCCTCGAGCACCCGGAACAGCCTCGCTGCGCGCCCCGGACTGACGTAGAACCTCAGGGCAGGGACGCGGAGCGAGGCCCTGATCGGAGGAACGGAGTCCCGAGAAGGAGAAGACGAAGGAGGAGAGGACGGGGGCAAGAGCAGACGAGAGGGGGGCAGCTCGACCGCCGCGTCGGCGCCGCAGCGCTCGAGCAGGACGACGGCCCGGCCCCTGCTGCGCCTCCTCCCTCTCTCTTCTCCCCCCGCCGTCGCCGCCTGCACTGCCCCTCCTGCTCCTCCGGCTCCCTCTCCTTCGACGACCCACGCGCTCACGTCCCTCGACTCGATGGTGAAGCACTCGAACCCGGGCCCGGCGCGGGACGCCGCGCCGGCGTCGGAGCGGACCCGCAGGGTCCCCAGATCGAGGACGAGCGTCAGCGGCGCGGAGCTCGGAGAGGAGGGCGCCGCTCCCGCCGCCTCTCCCGCCGCCGCCGCCGCCCCCGGCACCGGGATCGAGAGCTTGGGCGCGTCGAGGTCGAGGGTCAGGTCCAGCGAGGGCCTGTCCGAGAGCGCGGCCGCCAGGGCGGCCCCGGCGGCGCGCCTCGCCCTCTCGGCGCCGACCGCCGCCGCCGCGCCGAGCGCCGAGAGGCGCAGCGGCCTCTCCGGCCTGAAGAAGGCGGCGACGCGGCTCAGCGCGCGCGGGGCCCAGGTGACGAACGAGGGGGCCAGCGAGACGCGCAGCCTGGCGTCGGCGAGGGCGTCCTGCGGGCGGCGGACGAAGGCGACGTCGAGGGCCATCCGTCGCTCGAAGGCGGGAGCGGCGGGAGAGGGAGCGCGAGCGTCCCCGAGGCCGGTCGTCAGGAGGGCGCCCTCGGGCGAGCGGACCCCCATCGACTCTATCCTCACCGCGAAGGCAGCAGCCTCCGGGTACAAGGAGACGTCCAGCGAGGCCCCGCCGAGCCCTGCGACGAGGACGTCGGGGGGAGGAGGGAAAGAGGGAGAAGAAGGGGCGGCGGAAGAGCTCGACTCTCCCCCCCCCTCGAGCACGACCGCGGCGGACCCGACGGCGACCCGGACGGCCGTCAGCACGGTCCAGGGCGTCGTCGCGTCGTCGGTCAGCGCCGCCTGTCTGCCCTCCTCCATGGACCGCAGCGCGTCGAGCTCGGAGGGGGTGAGGTCGGAGAGTGGAGGGGGGCCGGCGTCGAGGGCGGGGGCCGAGGAGGGCGCCGAAGCGCCGCCCCCGCTCCTCGCTGCGGCAGCGGGCTCCTCCCCGCGCCACCACTCGCCCCACGTCCTCCTGCTCGCCGCCCTTGCCGCGGCCGCGGCGGCCGCGGCCGCAACCCGCCTCGCCCTGCCCGCCTCCACACGAGCGTGCGCGAGCCTCCGGAACGCCAGCATGGCTCCCTCCGACAGTCCCGACGACTCCTCAATGGCGCGCGTCGTCGCGTTGCCGCCGAGCGCGGCCCCGGGAGCGAGCAGCGACGCTGCATACGCCTCTACGTACCTCGACCGGACGCCTATCGCGACCTTGAGGGCAGCGCCGTCGATTCCGGAGAGCGCCCGCTGCTTCGAGAGCCTCTTGCCGACGGCGCGGGCGGCATAGACCCACCAGGCCCGCGCGGCGGCGTTCCTCCTGGTGAGCGGGCAGCGCGCAGCCGGCCGCGGCCGGCCGACCGTCGCCGCGGGCGGCCTGAGGTGCGCGTGCGGCGCCCTCGCCGCGTGCGCATCGATGGCCTCCAAGACAGACTGCGCTCCCAGATACTGCGCACGGGAGAGGTGGAGGGAGACCGCGTCGAGGGACGCGTCGACGCTCTGGAAGGGCAGCTCTCCCTCTCCCGCTCCCTCCCGCCCGGGGCCTCCTCCTGCCTCCTCCTCCCTCCTCCTCTGCTGCTCCCGCTCGAGCCGCCGCTTCTTGCGCGCCGTCGGTCCGGCCCGGACGTAGGTCGCCCGCCCGTCGACTGGACGCAGCACGTAGGCTCGTCCAGCAGCCGGGGAAGGGGGCAGAGAAGCGGGAGCGGCGGCGAGAAGGCCGATCGAGCGCGGAGCGGCGGCGGAGCCCGAGGAAGCTATGCCGTCGGCAAAGAGGACGTCCCAGCCGGCAGGCGGCACGTCAGCCCACCGCCTCCGCCCCCTCGGGGGCTTCCACGGCTCCGCACCCGCGTCGAAGTACAGCGAGAGCCTGACCAGCTCGGCGGACTTACGCAGCAGCGACAGAGGGTCGTGCGTGACGAAGGAGGGAGCGCCCGAGGCGTCGACGGTTCGGGCAACGAGCCTCGCGAGCGTCGCACCGGCCGCCAGGGGCGGGAGAGGGCCTCCCTTCTCGCCCCCTCTCCCGCCGCCGCCGCCATTAAAGCCGCCTCCGGGGTCCTCGTAGCGGATGTGGACCTGCGAGATGGAGATCTGGAGGTTGCCCAGGATGACGTCGGCGAGGCCGCGGAGGAGGCCCGCCTGCTGGTCGTCCTCGGCGTCGGGAGAGGTCGAGGGCGCCTCTGAGGTCGACGGCGACGCAGCGGCAGCATCGGCTTCGGCCGCGACGACCGCGTCCAGGCCGCCAAACTTCCCCGCGGCCCAGGCCAGCTCGGCCTCAGCCACGACGCGTCGACGGAGGGAGAGGTCGGCCGCGGCCGCCGCCGCGATGGCGGCGTCTGCGTCGGCCTCGGTGGGCGGCGGGCGGCGTCGCCGGCGCTGCTGTTTCGAAGAAGGCTGAGGGTGATCGATGGCTCCGTCGTCGGCAGCGTCGGCATGCGTCGCCGTTCCATCATCTTTCCCTCCTTCGCCTTCCTCATCGTCGTCGTCGTCGTCGTCATCTCCGCCGCCCCCCGCCGGACCAGCCAGGACGTAGAGCCTGTCCACCTCCACGACCACGGGGCTCCCTCGCAAGTTGGCCCAGGGAACGCGGAGCGAGAGCCTCCCGAGGAGCCCTCCTTTGACCGTCAGGGGCAGGCCGAGGCCGTCGAGCGCCCCGGCCCTGAGCGTGAGGTTGCTCAGAGAAACATCTCCGCGCAGGACAGACACTCGAAGCGAGTCCGCGTCGATGCCGGCAACGTAGGTGCCCAGGTACTTCTGCAGGAAGTAGGCTACCTGGGCCTCGAGCATTGTAGTTAAGCGTGTCGGAGAAAAGGGGGAGAAAAGGAGCCTCTCTCGCCTTTCGACGACAACGAAAGAAAAATGATCGAAGAAAGGAACCGACCGGTCAACCAAACGACCTCGACCTCGTCCTCTACTCTCCCGAATCGAATTGTTTTTCACTCTGATTGTTTTTCTACAAATCGGAAAAATAACGCTTTCTACACGAAGAAGGAGATAAAAAAAGTAGAGGAGAGGGACTTCTCTAGCGAAAAAGGGGGGGAGGGTAACGAGGGAAAAGCATACCACTGAACAACAACAAAAAGTCGGGGTCGAGGTCGGAGAGCAAAGCAAGGGGAAAACAAAAAACGGCTTCAAACGCCAGACTCCACCTCCTCCTCGAGATAAACGGGAACGGCACCAGACGAGGAGGAGGGGGAAAAGGAACCGTTGCCGCTGCCGTTGCCGCCGCCGCTCACTGCGCTCCCGTCGAGCCCTGCCTCGAGCCTTCTCCCGCTCCCATTTCCATTCTCACCGCCGCCGGTCGAGGATGAAGAAGAAGGGGCCGCCGCCGCCGCTCCTTTGCTCCCCCCAGCCATCCTCCGCCTCCTCTCGGCCAGGTCCCCGACGATCGTCGAGTCCCTGCACGACTTCATCGTCCGGATGTGCTCCTTTTCGTCGTCGCGGATAGCAGAAAAGACATCATAAAGGTCGCGCACCTCGGGCCGGCGGCGAGCGCCGTCGGCGGCCGTGACGAGCTCGTCAAAGTAGAAGAGGTCTCCCGACTTGTAGTACTCCAAGGCGACCCTCGGGGCCGCCATGGACTTGAGCGCCTCCTCGTTCTCCTCCACAAACTGTGAGTAGGTGTCCGTGGCATGTCCCTCGACCAACTCGGAAAAGGCGTAGGCAAGCGGAGGGGAAAGGACGTAGCTCAGAACCATGCCCCAGTAGTAGAAGAGCGAGGCGTGCGCGGCGAGCGCACGGTCGGCCCAGCGGGCGTCGCCGCCGAGGGACTCCATGATCTATTGAAAGAGTAGGTTGGTTGGTGCGTTTTTGTCGGTGTGTTGAATGTGAGCGGGAAGAGTGGAGATGGGAAGAGTGGAGATGGGAACAGGGGAGAGAGAAAGAGGGAGAGAAGCGAAGCAAAAACAAAAGGAAAAAAAGAAAAAAGAAAAAAACAAACCTGCAAGTGGTGCAGCTCGTTCCACTCCTCGGCGAAATGCACCCTCCGCAGCTCCGCGCCCGCCCTCCACCACCCGAGAGACTCGTACAGGTGCAGCATCGAGATGTACGCGAAGTAAGGCATGCGCGCTACTGTTTCCAAGACCCAGAAGCGCTGGATCGGCCTCCCCGCGTACAGAAAGTCCAGGACGACGCAGAGCGACAGGTACAGGAAGCGAACGGGAAGCGGGGCCTTGTAGTGCCCGGGGCTCCTCTCGCGGTCCTTCTCTCGCTGCTAGACGGCGGCGTCGTCGAGGGTGAGGGTGGCGAGCTTCTGTCGCACCGCCGCGACGGAGCGGGTGACCTTCTTCTTCCCCTCTCCGTTCCCTCCGTTCTCTCCCCCGGCGGCGACGGCGGCCACGTCGTCGTCCGCGGCGAGGGCCCTGTCCTTGGTGACCGGGGCCGCCAGCCTGGGAAAGACGCCCACGGCCTCGAGTCTGACGTCTGCAGCGAAAGCGGCCTCGGACAGGGCCTTTGCGGCGGAGAGGGCCGCCATCCCTAGCGCCGACCTCGGGGGGGCCGCCCTCGGCCCCGGGGCGCCGAAGCGGACGGACTCGCGGAGGGCCTTGAGCTCCTTCTTGAAGTTTGTCCATCCCTGGTTGCGTGACCGCGGTTGGTATCGTTTTCGGATGAGTAAGAGAGCGAGAGAGGAACAGGGAGAGGGGGGGGGGGAGGAGAGAGAGGAACAGGGGGAGGGGGGAGAGAGAGGGAGTCGTGAGCTGTGGAAAGAAAGGAAAAAAGAAAATCCGTGCGAGGGTCGAAAGAACGCTGACGTCGACAAAAAACTCATCCAACTCTTCTTCCTAAACTCTTTTCTCTCCTTACCAGCTCCCACGCAGCGGCCGGAATCTCGCCGTCTCCGCCCTGGTACAGCCTGCCGAACCCGGAGCGGAAGCCGTAGTCGCCGCACATTATCTGTTGTTTGGATTTGAGGTTTTGGGGGGGGAGAGAGGCGAGAGAGAGAGGAAAAAGGGCGTCGGTGGGTTGAGGCGAGTTTTCTCTTTTTTTCCCCCAGGGCTGCGAGCGAAGAGACCAGGTGGAATGCAACCTCTTTTCCCCTCTCTTTTGAAACTCGAACTCTCACCTCGACTACCTCTCCTTCGGGGGTCACGTATACTTCGCAGGTATCATCGTCATCGCCCGAGGAGGACGAAACAGAGGAAGGAGAAGGAGGAGAAGCGGAGGCGGCGACGATCGGACCTGTGCGACGAGCGGCATGGGAAGTCAGAGGCTCGTTCTTCCTCCTCGGAGGGACGGGGACGACCGCGGCGCGCTTCGTCGAGAGCCTTTGAGGAGAGGGGAGCGCCACCGCGGAGACGCGGAAGAGGCCGATACTGCTGCCTCCGACGCGCGGGCGGGCGGCAGCGAGGCGCATCGTGTGATCGAAGGAAGACGAAGAGGTACGGGAGAGGGCGACGGACGTCAAAAAAATGAAAAAAATGAATACCCGGCTCACTTCCCAACGACCGTCGAAAAAAAGCTCTCGACTTAAGACGTACCGACAGCCCCGCCTTCTCGCCTATCTCTCTCTCTCTCTCTCTCTTCATTAAAGCCGCATCAGAAAGTCTCTCTCACACGCTCTCGTGACCATGAACTGCGCTCTTTCGCGCGTGGCAGGCGCGACGACCGTGAGGCAGGCAGCGCCAAGGCATGGCACCGTCATCATCGCTGTCGCTCCTCGCCCATTTTCAATGCGCTCCAGCAAGCAGCTCTACCGCCGCCGCCTCGGAGAGTCTACCATCGTCAGGAACGAGCTCAACAAGTGGTGCGTTCCGGTTCATGTCGCGGTCGCGGGATGGGACGGTTCAAGAGAGGGAGGGTCGTTTTGGGGAAGAGAGGAAGAAGAGCGGTTTCTTTCTCTTGTTTTCGCTCGCTCTCTCTTTCTTTGAAATGCTCTCGTGCCCTCTCTCTCTCAACCTCTCTCTCCTCCCTCCCTTGTCTTGTTCTCTTTCCCGTATTCACTCTCGCACATACAGGGCCAACCGCGACGCATCTGACGACATTGACGGAGAAAACGAGGACGACTACTCGTTCGACCGATGAGTTTTTTCTCTCTTTTTTTTGACGTCAGATTTTTTTCTCTTCCGCTCGTCGCCGCGTCGGCGAGGGCATGCCCTTTCAAAGGCGCGCGCGGCCCCAGGACGTCCCCTTCTGCGCCGTCATTCTGTGCACAACCTTTACGGAGCAAAAGCAACCGGTATCCGAGGCACGCTCGACGTGTTTTGGGGAAACCGGACGAGCAGAGGGGTCGAGGGTCGCGATACCCTCGAAACGGATGATGCCATGGTGATGTTTTTTTCTCTCAACTCGATTGTTCAACGAGCGGTCGAGAGGGAGCCCTCGTCTCTCCCTCTCAACCTCTTCGGAAAACAAAAAAAACCTAACTCGAACCCAAACAACGACAACAAAAACAGCGACACCTCCCGCGTCGTCCTGCGCGTACTCACGGCCCGCTCGGTTCAGCGCGTCCTGGCCCAGGTGAGAAAGCTAGAGAGAGAGAAAGAGAGAGAAGAAACGGAAGAAAAAGAACCCTTGCTTGGCCTCTCTCTCTCTCTCTCTCTCTCTTTCACTCTCTCTCTCTCTCACACTCTCTCTCTCTCTTTCGTTCTCTGAACCTCAACCTCAACCTCGACCTTTCTACCGAAATCAAAAACAACTCCAGCTCGGCGACACCGACCTCTTCGTGCAGCAGTGGTTCAATAACTACATCGCTGACGGCAATCCGCCACTAGAAGGCGACGCCTTCATCGCCAAGCTCTTCAGGCAGCGCGCGGTCTACGCCCAGGAAAAAACCACGGGCATCGACCACTTTGTCTCGCCCGCGCAGCTCGCGCACCGCGTCTTGGCGATGCGCGAGCTGATGGCCCGCACCGTCACGCAGGGCTTCCCGGAGTTCGTCACGCGCACCAACATCGAAGTGCTGCGGGCGCACCAGGAGGCGCACTCGTATACGAGCGGAAGCCACGAAGGAACCAGCAACTCGCTGGCGAGTGAGGGCGGGGAGGGGGCGAGTGGCGGCAGGGGAGGGAGGACCTGAGAGGGAGGGGATAGTTTTGACTCCGCTGTCGGCTTGTCATTTGTCCCTCTTTTCCCAATTCACGCAGTGCTGGCCCTTTCCCTCTCGAGTCGCGCACATCTCATTCGCCGACTCGCTGGAATATCATTCAACTAATTTCAAAGCTCAAAAAAAGAAACAATAAAATTGGCCTTTCGAGTTGCGGATCTAAAATAATGTAACAAAACAGAAAAAATCGCCACTCAACTTAATTTTACAAATCCACTCTTTCGTCGCCTTCTTTTTCTTCTCCCTGCTGAATCGCAACCAGCCCGTGTGGCTCGTCCGCCGCCTCGAAAGAGAGCTCCGGGGAACTCAAGTCGCTCCCACTCTCCGACCTCTTGACGAGCGCCGCGACTTCGTCGCCCCTCTCGAAGACGACCTCCTCTATCATCCCCGTCGCGTCGGCGACCTTGTGCCAGCTCTCGCAGGTGCCGCACTGGACGAAGACGAGCCCCTTGTCCCAGGCCGTCGGGTTGATCTGGCGCTCGGTGCGGGCGTCTGGGTTAAAGTTTAAAGTTTTTTTCGCGTCGTCGCCGACGAGTTTTTTTCAGGTGAGCCAACATGGACGTCGAGCCAGGTAAACAACAAAAGACGAAGTCGGATCCTTTTCTTGCTCTTTTCCATACTCACTGCACTTGTTGCACGTGAACGTGATCATTCTCGTGCGCCTGGGGGATATCGTGGCCCCGCGCAGGCCCGAGGAGGAGGAAGAGGAGGAGGACTCGTCGGACGACGAAGAAGAAGAGGTCGAAGAAACCTGAGCAGCAGCAGCGAAGGAAGAAGAGGAAGAGGAAGATGATGACGGGGAAGATTCCCTCGCCGCCTTTGCTGCTGCCGCGGCGGCCTCGACGATGCTCTTGAGCACGGTGTCGTCTCGAGGAGCAGGCTATTCTGGGAGCGGTGACGCTCGGGATAGAACCGGAGAACGCCGCCTGCGCACGGGAGGAGGAGGAGCAGCAAGCGCGAAAGCGGTGGTGGGAAACTTCCGCCGACGACAGCGCTGCGTCAAGTTTGGCGGCGTCGGCATCATCGTCGGAACAGCAAAACTCGCTGCTGCTGCCGCCCGTGTTGTCGCAGTCCGCTGTGCCCCTCCGACAGCAGCCGCATGCCTGCTGGAGGCCAGGCAGGTACTCGATAGCATCGGGTTTATCACGTTCGCAGGTGTTTTTTTCGTTGGTGTTGCAATGTTTTTGAAAAAAAGACAAACTCTCTCTCTCTTTTTTTCCTTTCGCTCTCGCTCTCCGAAAACCCGGGAAAAAAATCACAAAATCGAATCATTTCGTACCGTGTTCTCTCTTCTTCGCTCTACCCCCGCCCGCTCACCATCGGAGGAGGCCTCTCGCTCGGGAACGCCGGCGGCGGCGGGGCCTCGGTCGGCAGGGAGCGCGACGAGGGGGGCGGCGCGGAGTGGCTGTTGCTGCGGCCCGACGTCGAGAGCGGCCTCCGGACGGGGACGCCGCGCTTGTCGAGGGCGACGCCGCCGCCCCGCCTCGCCCTGGTCGTCGTGCTGCCGCTGCTGCCTTTCTGCCTGGCCGCCGCCATGGCGTCCGCGATCACCCCCGAGTCCCGCACGGCCGCGGCAGCAGCCGCGGCGCCGGCCACGGCCCCGGCGGCGAGGGCGAGCTTGGCAGCGGCGTTGAGCGCCTTGCCCAGGGAGGCGCCAAACCCGGCGCCGGTGCCGTGGCTCGGCCGGGAGTTTTCGTCGCCCGCGGTCCCCCCGCCGGGGGAGCGAGGGGGCGGCTTCGGGACCGAGATCGTCCCGCGCTCGCGCCTCTCCTCCTCCGCTGCTGCCGGATCGAGCAGCGAGGCCGGAAGTTGGTCGGCGGGAGCAGCGCGATGGCGAGAAGCTGCAGCAGCAGCAGCAGCAGCGGAGACAGAAAAGTCGTCGCCGTCGCCGAGCTCTGATTCGGCCACCTCCCTGCTCTCTTGCTCCTGTTGCTGCTGCTGCCTCTGCGGCGTCTTCATCAGCGAGCGCGGCACGGAGGAGGGGGCCCGCGGCGAGGCGAAAGCGGCGAAGGTCGAGGAGGAGGAGGCCCCGAGGGGGTGCCTCCTCGGGGGCGCCGTCTCGTTCGCCGCCGCCGCCGCCGCTGCGTTTGCGGCCGCTGCCGCGTCGGCCGCAGAGGAAGAGGAGAGAGAGGCAGAGACCCTGGAGAAGAGACCGGGCCTGCTGCTCCCTCCTCCTCCTCTTCCCTTCTGTGGGGTCGTCCTGTTGGCCGCGGCCAGGCCCGTCGCACCCGCCTTCGCTCCTCCGGTTCCTCCGGCCGAGCCCAGGCGGAACCGCCCGAGGTCGAGCTTGCCGCCAAAGGTCGGGTCGACGGTGTACCTGCTGCCGCCGTCGCTGTGGTCGTCGCCGGAGTACGAGGCGACGACGCGCGAGTGCGGCGGTGGGGAGGAGAGGGCGGCGGAGCCGGAAGAGAAGCGAGCGGCGCTGCTGACGCTACTGCTGCCGTTTCCGCGCCCGCTGCCCCTGTTGAAGCCGGCCGCGCCGGCGGAGTCGACCCTCACCTCGCTGAGCGACGCCGCGAGCGAGGCGCCCGACGAGGAGCGCGAGAAGCGCGCCGCCCAGCGCGAGGCCACAGTCGAGGCGCTCTGCTGCTGATGCTGCTGCTGCTGAGGGTGCCTGCTCGCCCACTCTCCCTCGACGGGGGAGGGGGCGGCGATCCCTGCGCCGGAGAGCAGCGCCGACGGCGGGAGCGCGTCGTCAAAGTCGCCCGCGGCGGCGTTGGTCTTGCTTCCAAAGGTGTACCTCCCCGCCCTGTACGCGGCCGGGGGGGAGGCCTGCCCGCTGCTCGAGGACGCCGGGCGCCACGCGCCGCCCTTGCCTCCGGCACCCCCTGCGCCGCCGCCGGGGGAGGGGGTCGAGCAGCGGGCCCCAGGCCTCGCGTCCCTGTAGCCGCCCGCCGCCGCAGGAGAGCGCCGGCTCGGAGCCCCCCCTGCCCCGATGGCCCTCCCGCCGGGGGAGCGAGGGGAGGCCTGCCCCGAGCGCGGGGCCGAGGAGGAGTAGGGGGGCGAGGCGAGCGCTGACGAGGAAGGGGACGGGGAGAAGGCGGCCTCCTTGCCGGCGCGGCGGGAGAAGAAGCCTCCCGGGGGGGCCGGAGAGGCCGCCCTGGAGGCCGAGAGCGGGGTGACGCCCCCGGCGGGGCTGGTGGTGTTGGCGCTGACCTCGCAGAAGGCGACGACGTCACGCATGACGTCCTGAGAAAGGAGAAGGAAAGAGAGAGCGGAAGAGTGTGAGAGAAGTGAGAGAGAGAGAGAGAGAGAGGGAGAGGGAGAGAGAGAGAGAGTCGGAAGTGGGAGCGGAGAAGCACGGTCACCGTCAAACGTCGCCGTCGCCGTTTTTTTCTTTCAATGGACGCGCGAGATGGAAAGAAAGGTTTCATCAATTCGTTCGCCTTTTTTCGAGTTCGCTCACTCACTCGCTCTCTCTCGCTCGCCCTCCTGCTCCCTTTCTCTCACTCTCTAAGAATAAGCTCACCTTGCCAAACACCACCGAGGGCAGGCCGGCCCTGCACACGAGCGCGAGCTCCTTGCGCAGCGCGTCGACCTGCGAGAGCGCGACGGCACGGTCGTCGTCAGAGCGCGAGTCGCCGCGGGGGAGGGCGGCGAGCTCGCGGAGCTTCTCTTCCAGGAGCTCGAGTTGCTCGCTGTTGTTGTTGCGAGAGTTTGGCCAGCGGGATGTAAAGGATGAGTGAGAGAGTGGAGAATTGAGTGAGCCAAAAGGGGAGAGACGAAGGGACGCGATTGAAAGCACCGAATTCAAAAAATCGGCCGGCTTCGACGACGATAGAGCAAAATTGCACCGTCGCCCCCCCCTCCAACTCACCGCGTCGACAACAGCGCCTCGCGCTCGCGGTCCGCGTCGTCCGGGTCCAGTTCCAGGCTCCTGCTGATGGGCACCGACGCCTGGATGGCCGAGCGCAGGCGCTGCTCGAGCGCGCAGACCGTTGCGAGTGCCGAATGCAGGCCGCGGGCCTCGAGGTCGTCGGAGCCGTACTCCGGGGGCTCCATGGCGGTCGCCGTTAGAGTGCAGCCGTGCGTGCGGGGAGAAGAAGAGAGAGCGCGCTTTTCGGCGCGAGAGAAGGAGGCGACAGAGAGAGAGAGAGAGAGAGAGAGAGAGAGAGAGAGAGGACAGGCGCGTTCCGCGAATGAAAAGTGTGAGAGCGAGAGAAGAGAGCAATTTTTCTGTCTCG
>Ga0114918_10001683_pt1 | contig 19834 bp, 19 predicted proteins | sample LantaG_FD_87015 | JGI IMG/M metagenome (GOLD analysis project Ga0114918, IMG submission 87015) | Deep subsurface microbial communities from Baltic Sea to uncover new lineages of life (NeLLi) - Landsort_02402 metaG | ecosystem: Environmental > Aquatic > Marine > Oceanic > Sediment | place... | reverse complement strand
TGCTTGGGCTTGAGCCTTGGCTTTTTCTTCAGCTCGTGCTCTTAATTGAGCTTCGGTTCTAAACTTCTCTTCGGCGTTAGCTTTTAACTCGGCCTCAGTTCTGAGCTTCTGTTCAGCTTGCGCCCTTGCCTCAGCCTCTGTTCGGAGTTTTTTTTCCGCTTTCGCTTTTGCTTCGGCTTCAGCCGTCGCCCTTTCTTGCGCCTGTGCTTTTGCCTCGGCCTCAGTTCTGGCCCTCTCTTCAGCTTGTGCTCTCAATTCGGCTTCGGCTCTAAGCTTCTCCTCGGTTTGTGCTCTTGCCTCAGCCTCGGCTCCGGCCTTTTCTTCGGCTTCGGCTTTCAACTCGGCTTCAACCCTGGCCTGCTTTTCGGCTTTTGCCTTTAACTCAGCTTCAACTCTGGTCTTTTCCTCGGCTTTGGCCTTTGCCTCAGCTTCGGCTTTGGCCTTTGCCCTGACATCAGCTTCAGCTTTGGCTTTGGCTTCGGCCATTGCTCTTTGTTGGGCTTTGGCTTTTGCTTTTGCGTCAGTTCTGGCTCTTGCTTTTTCCTGGGCTTGTGCTTGTGCTTTTGCCTTTGCTTCGGCTCTGGCTCTTTTCTTACCTATACAGGAAGGGTCTAAAGGCCAGTGCTGTTTTCCGCAATACTTGCATGTCGGTGTAAACCTCTCAGTAGGAACAGCAGCATTGGGGATAATTTCGAAAAGCGGCTGCTTGTTACTGTCACTACTTTCCCTGCCAAAACAAGGATGGTGGGGCCAATGCTGTTTTCCACACTTGTCACATCTCGGAGGGGTCTTCTTAGGAGAAAGGGTCTCAATCTGTTTTTTCGCTAACTCTGTAATTTGTGATTTGAGTTCTGTTTCGAATATTGCCATTTATCGGTCCTGGTTATTCTGTTAGTTAGTTTGGAAGCTATCTGGAACTTCTTTTGTATAATAACGAAAACTCAGTAACACATTCGGCTTTAATAGTACATCATCTCTATTTTCGATAGAATCTCTCAATACTTTAGGACTTTTTTATGGGACCAGACTGCTGCTTGACCGTTCGAAATTGGATTTGACAAGCGGTAAGGCAGCGCGTTACGTTACAAGCCTGATGGGTAATTCCAAGGTAAAGCCAAAGCGCGAGCTGATTTGCGTAATCGCCGGCAAGGAAGCATCTCTTGTCAACGCCGAGTGCGATAAGCTTCTTGGCGAGCTACTGGAGCCGCAGCAAAGACCGCTCGGACTTTTTAACGCCGACCCTGCCGAAGTTTCAGCTTCCGATGTGCTTGACGAGCTGCGAACCACTCCGTTCTTAACCGAAAGAAGAGTAGTCCTTGTCAAAGATGCAGATGATTTTATCTCCGAGAACCGTCAGCTACTCGAAAAGTATTTTGATAATCCCTGTTCAACCGGAACGTTAATTTTGACTGTAAACAACTGGGATGCGCGAACAAAACTGGCTAAAAAGCTGCCCAGCGTCGGCAAACTGTTCACTGTAACGCGGCCCAAACCCTGGCAATTGCCGCCGCGTCTTATGCAATATGCCAGCGATGCGCATAACAAAAAGCTCACTAAAGACGCAGCCGAGCTTCTGATTGAGTTAACGGGCGATGACCTGCCGCGACTGTATGGCGAAATAGACAAGCTGGCCTTATTCGCAGATGCTGAAAAAGCCATAACCGTCAGCCATATTGAGTCACTGATTGGGCACAATCGGCTATTCAATGCTTTCGCTGTGATTGACGCTTGTTTAGTGGGCGATGTGGCAAAAGCGGTGGACCGCCTAAGGAGTATGTTCGCAGAGGACAAATCGGCAGAGTACACAGTGGTCGGGGCTTTTGCGTTTCATTTCCGCAGGATGTTTAACGCAAAAGTCCTGCTCGAGAAAAGCGTTCGTCCGGCTGAGATTGCGAACCGGCTTCGAATATGGAGCAACAAAGACGGCTTTTTTCTACAACTGCGAAAATTGTCCCTAAAACAGCTTGGTGAGAATCTACAGCAATTAGCAGATATAGATTACGCGATAAAAACCGGCCGAACAAAGGCTCAAGTGGCAATAGAGCAAATGGTATTAAAACTGACCGCCGGCTCTGACGCACATTGAAACTCAGCCAGAAGTACAATAAGCTTGACTCAGGCCTATTCGCTGCCACTACTGTCAAAACATTTTCAATTGCTGACGATGTTCTTCTGTTTGGGTGGTTTTGATTTCTGCGAGCCAGCGGTCCGATTGTGATTTGCTATGGCCCAAAAAGGCGCTGCTTTTATCATAATTTTCGAAGGCTTTGTAGGCCTTTGGCTTATTCATATTCGCGTAGCAGTATACACAGCCGTGCGGGCAGGTATCATACGTGCCGATGTCTGCGCTTTCGGTGCAGCCGCACTGGTTTCCTTGTCGGCTTATCGCTATAAACGAAGCCGGTCGGGGAAAATAGCTGGTCAATAATTCGGCCATCAATACAATGGGCTTTTTTGATTTTTTCACCGACCAAATAATCGCCACAGCAGGAGAACATCCGGATTCCGTGACGCTCTGCGATGGCTGCCAATTCGTTTGCCAAATCAATTTTAAAATTGCTGTCGCAATCGAAAATTTTTAAACCGTGCGATTTCTCAAATTCGGCAAAATTGCGAACGACCTTGCCGTAGTTTACAACGAAGCTGAAATAACAGCGTTCAACGTATCCCTCAAACTCAGCCGCAAGCGCTTCAAAAGCGTTGACATAAAAATCGCGGTCGCAAATACTCGAGATAATGATTGGGTCAAAGCGCCAGTTTATGTGCCGGGGTGAATACATTTGGCTCAATTGCTTCAGGGTTTCGATGGCAGTTTGCTTTTCCACATTGCTTTCAAAGACATTCGGCAGGCCGGTGACGGTGTAATTAAAATAGAATTTATAGCCCATTCGGTCAATTGCTTTGAGGTTCCCAAGGAAAGGGGCGAAGTTTTTTGACCAGAACACAAAGCAGACAACGTCCCGGGGCTTTAGAGAAACGACGTGTCTTTGACCGCCAAAGGGATTGACGACACCGGCAAAGCCTTCGTTGAGTCGGGCCATAAACCAGTCGCCGTAAAAGGCGGGGATATCCGTTCTGCGCGATACCGAAATAATCCTTTTCATTTATCAGCAATCCATAAAAAAATTGTAGCAGAAGACAGCGCATAGCTCTATCTACACATTAATTAAAACTCGTAGCATCGTGGTGTGGAATTTTTTCTGGGGCATTGTAAGTACGCCTCATTACTCATTTGAGCTGTTCATTATGAGTTTCTGCATTGAGCGAAGCTCTTTGGGCGAATCTTTCTTCTTACCAAACTCGGAATACGATACTTCCGCTACATATATGTCTCCCCTGGAATCGGTAGCTACTGCATGCGGCGCGTAGAATCGTCCGGGTTCGTCGCCAAAAGGATAGTCACCAAGCCTGGCAAGCAGTCTGCCCTTGGTGTCCAATATGGACACGCGGGGACCCAGTCGCATAGCAATCTTGCAGACTTCGGGACTTACTGCGAAGTACTCTCCTACGTAAACCAGTTGATTGTCGCCCTTGGAAACATGCACGGCTGCAGTTCTGGAAAGATTGACCCACTGTGTCTCGAACCTGCCGTCCGGGGAGAAAACCTGGATGCGCCGGTTCTCCCGATCGCCAACGTATATCCATCCGCTCCTGTCAATAGCGATGTCGTGCACGATGTTAAACTGCCCGGGCTCAGTGCCGGATTCACCCCACGAAGCCAGGAGCCTCTTACCATCGGGAGAGAACCTGTGTACCCGGGCGTTGCCATAGCCATCAGCTACCAGGATTTCACCATTGCGGGGGTCAATGGCCACTCGAGTAGGGCGGTTGAATGGCTTGCCACTCATCATAGGCGACGGCTTATTCGGCTCTGCAAGGGTGAAAAGCAGCTTACCCTCCGGTGTGAACTGGCGGATGGAATGGTCAACATTGTCAACACACCACACCGTATCGTCAGGGCCAATGGTCACAGCGTGTGGGTTGGTAAAGATACCCTGCCCCCACGAGCGCAGGACATTGCCTTCGCTGTCAAAGACTATCATGGGATGGTTGCCCCGGTTGAAAACGTAAACGTTGTCTTTGGAATCCACATCTACAGATGTAGCCTCCTTGTAGAACCAGCCCTCCGGCAGCTTGCCCCAGTTATCCCCTGAAACCTCGTATGTAAACTGTTTACTACCTAATATGGCCATTGGTCGCCCTTTCAGATACGGTTTGCCCGAAATATCCCAAACAAAAGTTCTTCGAACATACTCCTGACCTCGTATTGCAGCATTTTATTAAATTCCCCTTGCTCATTCAATATTTATCCTGAGCCAGTCGAAGGACTCGCCTATCCTCCGTAGCTTGCTGCCAAGTAGTCCCTAAGGGACGAAGGAGGGTCCAATCTCTTTTATTAAATGATTCTACTAGATATGCAGCAGGAAGGCAGCTTGGTAGTAATAAAGGCAAAAATGCCAGCGGCAGAGCTGTTAGGCTGGAGTTCTGATTTAAGATCAGCAACCGGCGGCAGAGGCAACTCTTCATTAATAGATCAGATGTTTGAAAGAGTTCCTGTAGAATTGCAGCAGAAAGTTATTAAATCAATTAGACAGAGAAAAGGATTGACTGATGCTATGGTGGGCGCTTAAGCTTTTTACTTTTTTAAAGGTGTCACGTTAACTCTATTTCTTCCTGAATGGAGCACTTCATAAGCCATGTAATCTTTACTAGTTCGTAAATCTAGCTTAGCTCCAGGGCTTCTATCAATACATACTGCTTGAGTCCAATTGAGATCAGTTCTCCAGATTTCCCAATCATGATCCTTAACGCGACAAATAAAAACATAACCATCAGGAATTGCTTTAACTTCACGTATATCATCAAATTCATCACGAATCTTGTTTTTAGTTCTAATTTCTTTCATAGTTATATTATCATCATTTTCAACCATATCATACTCAAAAATCTTTTTGCCAGCACTGTAAGCTTTTTTTCCATCTGGTGAGAATGTTAAACTTAAATTATAAACTCCAGTAATACTCTTCCATTTTCCATCTTTAAATATATAGAACATTATACTGGAGTTGTTTACTGGTTTTCCCCCTTCTCTTACTATATGTCCTTGAAGTGTTTTCCATTGGTCACCCCAGTATTCACCTTCAGGTGTTATTGGCTTAAGGCTTTTTGGATCATTAGGAATAAACTCGTAAATACGATGCCAGCTTATGACTTGAATTTTGTCACCAACCTTTATAGGGTGTTCAAATCTCATTTCGCCATATCCATACCCCATGCCATTAATATCAAGAAGCATCTTTATTGCATCAAAATTTTCTATTCTTGCCCCTGATTTTCTAGTAAATATCATATCATCTATAGAAACACTTGCAATTTGACGTCTGCCAGAAAATGGAATCAACAGAATTTCATTGTCCTCTACATAAGGATCGTAACCAATGACAGGAATGTATTTTGGTGATTTTGAACAACTAGGCAGCATTAATCCTAAAGCAGCTGCTGCGCCAAATTTTAATGTTCTCCAAGTAAATTCTCTCCTAGTCATATCTGCTAATCCGCTTGAATTTTTATCTTCCACTTAACCACCCAAAATGACGTAAATACTCCAGAATACTTAAATTTTCCTTTTATCTTAGTCTAAAAATAAATGCAGGATTTTTGTTAGCTTATCAGAATAGTATTTTTTACTTTACCTTCTCCAAAACCTCAGGCAGCTTTCCATTCTCTTCTTTATATAGCAATTCATAATGTTTCTTTATATAATCAGCATCACTTGCTTCCTTCAGTAGCTGCTTATAAATAAAACTATCCTGTCCCGAAATTTTCTTCTCACGGTTCGCAGCCTTTTCAAAAATATGCTGTCTTGCAGAGAATATCATTATTTGATTGAGAAAAGGGTCGTTTATCATAAAATTAAAACCGCCCATTAAATTGGCAAAGTCATCATAAGCACCTATCTTGCACCAAGGGTTGGTGGTATCATGTTTCAAAGCATCCACAACAGCAGAAATCTTTTTTTGTCTTTCTTCTTCACTCATCATCTTTTTAGGTGGCTTATTCCGACCTGACCAACTGTGCCCATGGAATTCAAATTCCATATATGTAATTTTCTCTGGAATATGATTCAGGTTACTGAAAATTTCATCTATCCGCTTTATGGTTTGTTCATAGCTCCCTTCTCTAATCAAATTACCATAATCCCATGTAAGACCTTTCTTTAGGAAATCTACATACCCTTCCCACTTGAATTTAAAAGTGTATAATTGGTCATCATAATTTTGTTTAAATTTTTCGTCAAATTCTGCTGCTCTATGATACACAAGTGCCCATATCAAATACCGGCGAGAATCTTCTCTAATGCCTCGTGCGTTTGAAAGTTTATCAAGATTTTGCGTATCAATATCAAAAACATTAGCTGCTTCTATAAACTCCCTACGCATTTTACTATGGTACTTTCTACAGGTAAGCCTCACTGCAGCCGCTAAGGTATCATGCATATGATGCTTATGATAATTCAAATTTATTGCTGCGATAGCATTGTCTATACAATATTTTGCTTTTTGTTCGATTTGACTATCACTGAGACGTAGCAGTTTTAAATATGCCCTAAATGCCTGTTTGGCAAATTTCTTTCCCTTGCCATAATTATTTTTATCATTAGCATCAATTGGTTTTATCCTGCTGAGAACATCTCTCAACAATTCCTGTGTTTCCGGCGCCAGGAATCTTGCTTGGTCAGGAAGTTTGTAATTTGGGTCACGGGGAAATTCGGGTGGTTCGGACGGCAAAGTGGACAACAAAAACAGTGCCGCCAGGCCCGCTAAGATAAGTATCAGGGCAATCCGTTTTTTCACTAAGTAGGTGAGAGCAGCCTTTCCTGATTTTGGTTTTTTATTTGACATTTTGCAGGACTCCTATCACCGTCAACTCACGGTGAGATATGAGAGCGTCCTGAGCTTGCGCAATTACCACATTCCAATCTATCGACGGCAATGCCGAAGAAAATCACCGGAGAGGGCGGGATTCGAACCCGCGGTAGGGACAAGCCCTACACAGCCTTTCCAAGGCTGCTCCTTAAGCCACTCGGACACCTCTCCGAAATAGTTTTGAGTTCTTAGTTTTGAGTTTTTAGTTTTAGTCTCTGATTTTTTAATTAGTATAGCGGCAAAAAGAGCTGTTTGCAAATGCAATTCGCCGTAAGGGTGAGATTCATCATAGGCAGATGGTCCACAAAAACAGCGTCCAACGAGAAATAAAAAGGCTGGAGCTTCGCATCGCCGAATTGAACCAGACAATCAAAGACAAATAACTAACTTGACCTCAAAAGTAGGAATGAATAACATAGATTATCGAAAGGTTGTGGTATATTGGTATATAGTAACTGGTTTTAAGAATTAATATGAAAATTGTAAGGAGAAGCTATGAAAATACTTCGACAAATTGGCTCGCTGGCGTTCGTGTTAGGGCTGTTCACTGCCATTTTTGCCGGGATACCCTGGTATGTGGTCGTTTCCGATGACCCGGTCGTGCCCTGGTGGCTGCGGATAGCGGTTTTCTGCCTTTTAGGTGGTATCCTTGTGGTTCTGCTGACAGTGGCTCTCGAACAAAGGAAAAACAAGACATCACAAGAGGGGCTTGTAGTCGATGAGTCCCAACCCCGTATTTTACTTCTGAATTCTACAGAGATACCCGGTCGCCAGACACCTGAGGTTTTAGGTTTGGTCCAGGGCCATACTATATTTGCTATATGGCTTGGAAAAGACCTATCCGCCATAGTCAGACTTGTCCTTGGCGGTGAACTGACTGAATATACAGAAATGATGGGAAGAGCTCGTAAAGTAGCTACTAATAGAATGGTCGCCAAGGCCGAAGAGTTGGGCGCAAATGCGATAATCAATGTTCGCTATATGACTACCAGTGTTGTAGGTAGTGCGGCTGAGCTTTTAGCTTACGGAACGGCTGTCAAGCTCAGCGAATAGACTACTTATGGATTATTGATTGTCTTTGTTCTCTATCCGTCGTTTTGCAAAGAATTCCTGCAACTGCTCTCGGCATTGCTCTTGGAGAACGCCGCTTGTAACTTCAAGGCGGTGATTGAGTCGCCCGTCTGTTACTATGTTGTACAGACTTTTGCAGGCACCTGTCTTTGGGTCGTCACAGCCATAGACGAGCCTGTCCATTCTACTTAATACCAGCGCCCCGGCACACATAGGGCACGGCTCTAATGTAACGTACATTGTACAGCCATTCAAATGCCAGTTTTCCAAAGCTGCCGCCGCCTGGGTCAGAGCGATTATTTCAGCGTGAGCTGTCGGGTCCTGTAGCTGTTCTCTTTGGTTGTAAGCTTTGGCGATTATCCTGTTTTGGTAAACGATAACCGCACCTATGGGGACATCGCCGTTTTCTTCGGCGATTTTGGCGGCAGTAATTGCTGCCCGCAAATATTGCTGGTCTTTTTGGGCTTGTGTCTCTTCCAGAGCCATTATTCAAAACCGAATTGGCCATCCCCAAGCTTCGCTTGAGGCTGCCACCCGTAGAGATTTTCAAATATAAAAGGCATTTAAAATTCCCTTTTTTGAACAGTTGAGCAGTTGAACAGTAGACCGCATTTGAGCATTCGCTTGTTTTACATATACTGTTCACCTGCTCCCCTGCTCAAATGCTCTATTTTGACCGACATAGTCGGTCAAAATACCCCCAAGGGGAGTCGAACCCCTGTCTCCAGGATGAGAACCTGATATCCTAAGCCACTAGACGATGGGGGCAAAGTAACTCAAAGCTTAAAACTAAAAACTATAATAGCGGCGGTCGGATTCGAACCGACGACCCTGGGCTTATGAATCCCATGCTCTAACCAGCTGAGCTACGCCGCCGAAATTACTGTTTATATCAAATTCGCATACAATTTACAAAATTCCGCCTGACATTTCAATGGTTTTTTTCAGGTGCGATATTCATTTTGACCACCTTCCGATTTCAACCTTTGTCCCGCGTGAAAGCGAAAGGCGGAGTTTCACAAGTTGGCTAAGGAAATAGTTATGCTATAATAGTTGCGCGTAAATCTTAGCAAAGGGAGATTAAAAATGAAATTGTATCTTGTCCAACACGCAAAAGCAGCTTCAAAGGAAATGGACCCGGAGCGCACGCTGACCGGGCAAGGCCGGCGGGACATACAGAAAGTCGCTGCGTTCATCAGACCCTTGAACTTATCTGTCAATCGTTTGTGGCACAGCGGAAAGAGACGGGCCGCCCAGACGGCCGAGGTTTTAGCCGAAGCCATCGAAACAAAAGAAGGGACAACCGCACGTGATGGCCTTGGGCCGAACGATAATGTCACCGCGCTAAGAAGCGAACTTGCCTCAACTGAGCAGGATATTATGATTGTGGGGCATCTGCCCTTTCTGAGCAAGCTGACATCGCTGCTTTTAACGGGTTCTGAATCGGCAAATACGGTGGCGTTCAAAAATGCCGGTATCGTATGCCTGAGTCGCAACGAGGAAAATGGTTGGCAGGTCGATTGGGTGCTGACGCCGAAGCTTCTTGCCTGACGTTTCCGAAGAGAGCGGTATTTGAAGAAAGACAGAGAAAGTATGACTGCATCGCCAATCGATATCAGTTCATTTAGCAAGCGCGTTCAGCAGTTGTGGGAACGTATGAATCCCTGCACGCTCTGTCCACGCCGGTGCAAGGTTTACCGAAGCAAAGGAGAAATAGGCTTTTGCGGCGTCGCCGATATGCCGGTGGTCAGCTCGGTTGGGCCGCACTTCGGCGAGGAGAGAGAGCTTGTCGGCCGGGGCGGGTCCGGCACGATATTTTTCGCAGGCTGTAATTTGGGCTGCGCATTTTGTCAGAACTTTGATATCAGCCATCATTGTCACGGGCATCAGGTGACAATCGAGCGGCTGGCGCAATCTATGCTCGAACTTCAAAAATATGGCTGCTGCAATATTAATTTCGTCACCCCTACGCATGTTATCCCAGCTATTATGGCAGCTATTGAATTGGCAAAAAAGGAGGGGCTTATGCTGCCAACAGTCTATAACACGGGTGGCTATGATTCGGTTGAAACGCTCAAGCTGCTCGAAGGGTATGTGGATATTTATATGCCTGATATGAAGTATTCAGACCCGGCGGCTGCAGAGGAACTTTCCACCGCACCTGACTATCCGCAGGTAAATCACGAGGCGGTCAAGGAGATGTACGGCCAGGTCGGTGACCTTCAAGTCGAAAAAGGCCTGGCGACGCGCGGGCTTTTGGTCAGACATTTGGTCCTGCCGAATCAACTGGCAGGAAGCTTCGAGATTATAGACTTTTTAGCTGGTCAGATTAGTACGAAAACCGCTATCAATATAATGGACCAGTACCGTCCCTGCTACAAGGCCTCTTCGCACACGAAAATAAACCGCCGACCTACCGCGCAAGAAATTGAAGCTGTTCAACGATACGCAATCAAAAAGGGCCTGAACGTTCTTGCTTAATCAAGCATCACGATGCAAACCTTCTCAGAAATGGCGCTGGCCAGCCTGAAGGGGCGTAAAAGCTACCACGGCAGTGGGTTATCCCTTCGACAGGTTGGTCACTTAACCGGCTTCCTCCTCAGTGGTAACATCCTCGCCTGACTCTTCTTCGGATTCTTCTTGTGACTCTTCGGTGGCCTGCTCATTGGGCTCTTCGTATGAGCCTTCGGGAAGCTGTTGATAGGCTTGTTCCAACTGCTCTTCAAGCACTTGTATGGTCGCCTGGAGCTCGCCGCCCCACTGCTCAAGCTCCTTAATCTCCTTTTCTTTTTCTTTCAATTGCTCCCTCAGCGTCTGAACCGTTGCTTGTGTGTTTCTGGCCTCGGCAAGCGCTGCGTTGTGCCGCTTGGTTAGTTGAGCGACCTGATTCTGCAACATTTCCAAAGAGGCCGTAACAGCAGCAAGCTCCGACTCAGCCTTGTCCCGCTCACCGGCAATCTGCGCCAAGTCCTCCACTAATTGATCCCTCTCGCTCTGAGTTGTCTGTAAGAGCTCGTTGACTTCTGCCAGTTCCGCTTCTAACTGCTCAGCTTCTGCCATGGCTGCTTCTGTTTCTTCTTTGCCGCCATTGCACGAGGCCAAGGTCAGCAGGCAGGCCAGCAAAAGCGGAAACTTGAAGGCATGCTTCATTCTAATCATCTTCATACTCCTTAGTATTTTGGCGAAATAATCGTTCTTAAATTTCGCCAAGATATATGTTCGGCAGTTCCATTACAACACTTGCGAAAGAATCTAACATTTTTTGTGAAAAAGTCAAGTTTTTTGTTGACTGTTTGGTCAAGATTGACTAAACGGTCAGAATATGAACGCCAAAACGGTAGAAAGCAGAAAAGATCGGGCACAGAAGAGAGCTAAGAGAACCCGAAAGAAACTAAAGAAAGCTGCGCTGGATATTTTCAGTGAGAAGAGCGTCGATGCAGCGACGGTGGAAGAAATCACTGAAAAGGCCGACGTTGGCAAGGGAACTCTTTACCAGCATTTTGCGGATAAGGAGGAGATTGTTATTACACTGGTGCAAGAGGCTATAGAGCATTTAATCGAACATATTCGCTCGTATGACTCTACACCGGAAACCCTGGAAGATATGCTGGAGCATTTGCTTAATGCCCATTATCAATTTTCTGTTGATGCCAAGGAAGAGTTCCTTTTACTTTTCCAGGGCAAATTATCGGTGAAACTTCAGTCTGATACTTTGGATGAGTTAGAGGAGCCGTACCTGCGTTATCTGGCAGAGATTGAAGATCAGGTGTCAACTTATCTCTCTCCCAGGATAGATCCGGTGAAAATTCGTCGGTTGGCGTGTGCGGTGGCAGGATTTGTTTTTGGATTTTTGTCATTTGCTATGATCAGGATGACCTCGCATCAAATTGAGAGAAGTATCAAGCCGCTAAGGCGTGTCTTTGTAAGGAGCTTATGTACATTTCTTGGGCGATGATTTTAGGGTTCTAAGTTTTCCGTGAACCACGGATCCCAAGAAAGGCAAATCAGTTCTGAGCCGTGTAACCACTATGGAAAAAGGAAAAACAAATAAAGACTATTTAACGCGAGCAGAGATCAAGGAATTCAAAACGATGCTCCTGGCGAAGCGAGCAGAGATATTAGGTGACGTGACCCGTATGGAAGATGAAACATTGCGAAAGCCAAAAACCGATTTATCACACATGCCAATTCATATGGCTGATGCAGGAACAGATAACTATGAAATGGAAAATACTTTAGGGTTAATGGACAGTGAGAGAAAGCTTATTGTGGAAATTGACCATGCACTCAGCCGTATTGAGGACGGTACATATGGAATTTGTGAGGGCAGCGATGAGCCAATTCCAAAAGAACGTCTGAAAGCAATACCATGGGCCAGATACTGCGTTGCTTATGCCAGCATGTTAGAGAAAGGCCTTGTCAAGAAAGAAGAGGCTTTTGATGAACCATACTATGAAGACAAGGCCAATGAGGAGCAAAATGAGGACTTAGACAACCCTGCCGGAGAGCGAAAGAGCTATGAATAAGAAAGAGATGCTACAGAACGCAAAGGACCACTGCTTTTTTATCGGGTTAAGCGATAGTGGTGCAGAATTATGCAGGGTTAATACCGTCTACGGTATTGCGGGTATTCATTATATTCAAAACCAGCTTGATATAAGCCCAAATGCTACTTTTATTTCCACCCCAGATATGACCATTACCAGAAATACGAGTCGGTGGAGAAGCGGATTTGGCTATGGAGGAAAGATAAGCTGGGGAGCAGGAAACGATGACCTTATCATTCTTAATGTAAAACCTAATGCATGTGGAATGCTGGTAGGAGGATTGGAGGAACTGCCCGATATTGAGAGTTTAATCAGAAAATTACACGAGATGGAGACGAGTACAATAGAGATAGACGGCATTGAGGTGATTTGGGACTTTTACAAAAGCAACCATTTTATAAATGTGTTTCGAGTAAAACCCATTGCAAAATCGGATCAAGTTCTACCTCCATATGCTTTCATAATACATGCATCCACAGAGGAATTCAGGAGGGATAATGAATCAGGCTTCGGAATATATTATGATACAAGTAAACAATTAGGTGAAATGGCAGAGCGTGTCGAAACACCTCTGGGGGAGTTTCATATTCTCACAGGCAGCGGTGCTAAAAAATATTTTGAACGGTATCAATGTGCCGAGAGCTTCTCGAAGAAGAAAAGAAAAATAGCCGCAGAATTGTTGTTTGGAGAATTCATAGAAATTTCCAATGAGACACATCAGGGACTTATAAATATGAATGAAACAGTGTTAGGTTGTCATTATTCAAATAACCACGCTACTCTCTTTCCGCTCACCTTGAGAGCAGATTTGCCTGCGTATTTAGTGAAAGGCAATCCCAATCTAAGTTCCGAGAGCATCGAGTTGTTAGGTTTCGAGAAAAGAGCGAAAAGTCTTGGCGTTTATGACAGGCTCTTAAATGCCGACGTTTTCCCCCATGGTGGAGGATATGTTTTACCCGATATTCTAACCGTAAATAAGGTAATAGAAGTTGATGGGACGAGATACTTTGAAGTTGAGATGCAAAATGCCAGGGGTAAAAAGATTATATCCGAAGTGCGGGAGCTGCCTTACGAATACAGGGGGCGAAAAGTCGTGTTGCGTGCTTTGGAAATTGGGTCGATAGAGATTATCGCCAAATTGATTCCACAATATGTTCTAAAAATATAATGAGGGGGCTAATGATTGAAATGCTGCCTAACAGAATGTATCTGACAGAGCTGCTCCGCCGACTCATACATGAGATACAATCCCTAAAAAACCTGCAAAATATATTTGCTCTGCAACCACAAATTTTTTCACTTTTAACTTTTTTTGTCGAAAGGATATCTTTAAGCAATCAAAATTCCAGGTAAAAGTGGGTTTGACGGGTATTGACCCACTTATCAAGAATACTTTTTAACTACAAGGAGGTTTTAAAATGGCAAAGAGACGTAAGAAGAAAGCAGCAAAAAAGGCAGCACCTGCGAAGAAAACAGCGAAGAAAAAAAATTAAAGGTTTGATGGGAGTAAACCCTCAGAAAGCCATTACTGCAAATGCAGTAATGGCTTTTTTGTTTGCGGTAAAAAACTAAGAAAGCTGCTCCCTTAATGTTTTTGCGTTTTGGATGGCGTGGCCGCCGATGTCATTGTTGAAATAAGCATAAATGCTGCGAGCCTCTTTAGCGTGGCTTTTTAGCCACTCGGCCCAGGTCTGTAACATCGATTTTGAATAGTTGCCTCGGTATCTACCTGTTGGGCCGTGAAAGCGGACGTAAATTATGTCGGCTGTAACTACCCGCGGCGTTTCTTTGCCAGCCAAATCGTGGACGCAAAAGCCGGCACCTAATTTATTGAGCAATTTGAAAGTGTCCTCTGAAAACCAGCTATCGTGTCTGAACTCAAATACGGCGGGCAGCTTTTTGGGAAGGAGCTTGATGAAATTCGTGAGCAGGTCAAGGTCTTTGTGCAGACTTGGCGGCAGTTGGTATAAAATTGGGCCGAGCCTGCTCTTCAATAAACCGATTCTTTCGAAAAAACGCTCGAGTGCTTCGGATGTGTCTTTGAGCTTTTTAATATGCGTGATATAGCGATTGGCTTTTACAGCATAGAGGAAATTCTTCGGGGCCTGCTCGTGCCACCTTTGCAGAGACACTTCTTTGGGAAGCTGGTAGAAAGTATTGTTGATTTCCACGGTATCAAAGTGCTGTGCGTAGTGTTCAAACCATTTACTCTTTGGCAGGTCGGGAGGATAAAATAGCTGCCTCCAGTGATTATAATGCCAGCCTGAGGTCCCTACTCGAATATCATATTTAGCTTTGCTCATAACAGATTTTTCGCCTTTTGATTGAACACTTTTGAAAATTATTATAATTTAGTACGGCAGAATTGCAAACGAACAAAGCAATGACGATGAACCGAACGGAACGCTGAAGTGTGATGGAGCTTGGCTCCAAAAACTGGCGGATTTACATACCAATAGCGAAGTGGTATAGTAATTTCGATTGTCCTGACCGTTATTTTATGGCTTATTAACTGTTTCCACCGTTAAAATATGTAATTCAAAAATGGATATATCTATTGTCATACCGGTATTTAACGAAAGTAAAAAGATTGGCGCCGATATAAAGGCGGCATCGGCGTTTTTGAAAGACAATCATTTGGCGAGTGAGATTATCGTCGTCGATGACGGCAGCAGCGATGGAACGAGCGAAGCTGCGAAAAATGTCACTACGCCGGCGGAAATAAACCTGGAGGTTATTCGCTATGATGAGCACCGCGGTAAAGGTCACGCTGTTCGCACCGGCATTAGGAAAACAAGCGGTGATTACGTGATGTTCGCCGACAGCGGATGCTGTGTGCCCTACGGATACGTTCTGGACGGATTGAAGTTACTGAAAAGCGGAGCGTGTGATATAGCGCACGGCTCAAGAAAACTACCGGAGAGCAAAATTGAAAGGCCACAGGGATGGTATCGGCGGATTTGTGCCGGAATTTTTCGATGGGGCATACATAGAAGTATGAAAATCCCTTCCGAACTGGCCGATACACAATGCGGCTTCAAGATATACCGGGGCGATGTCGCGAGAAGCTTATATGCACAATGCGCTACGGATGGTTTTTTGTTTGATTTGGAAATTATAATGCGGGCCAAAAAGCAGGGCTACCGCATAAGAGAATTCCCTATCGAGTGGACGTGCGACCGCGACAGCCGGCTGTCACCGGCAAAGAGCTTATGGCGCGTCCTTCGAGAGCTGATAACTATCAAACGGATACTGGCTAAAGAAAACACTGGGTAAAAGCCCGGGCTAAATGAGAAATTCATTCCATTGGCCGAAACGCAAAATATTATCTTTTTGCGTTTTTTCGTCCGCCTTTTCGAGCATAAGCATAGCCGGTGTATCCAAATGACCCAGGCAGTATTGCCTGACCTCGTCCGGCGACATAACCATAAAAGCGGTTGAAAGAGCATCGGCGGTTGCAGCGGTAGCGGCTGAGGCCCAGGCGGCCAGATTACTTTCAACCGGCCGAAGCGTACGGGGGTCAATGATGTGCCGGCCTTTCTGCAAACCTGAGCCGGCCAGAGCCGTGTCCCGCAAGTTAAGGCGAGCTAAAGTCTGTTTTCGATTGCGAGGATTACTCAACGTAACGGGCCATCCGTTTGTCCCGGACGGACAGCCGAAGGCCAAAACCGAACTATAGCCGGCGTGAATCAGAGCGGTATCAATACTCCAGTCGCGCAGCAGCTCAGCCATTTTGTCAACGGCGAAGCCTTTGCCGATACCGCCGAGGTCAATTTGCACCGGGCTGGTCAGCAGCTCGACCGTGTGCTCGGCCTCGTCCAGTTTCAAAAGGTGTATACCAGTATGGCGACGAGCAAAATCAAGCTCATCCTCGGAAGGTTGGCGTGCGGTTTTGTCCTCGTTCAGCCAACAGTTCAGCAAAAAGCCGATAGTAATATCAAAAGCACCGTTGGTCTCGTTATAAACCTGAGCACTTCGCTGCAAACATTCAAACGTGGCCAAGCCAATGGGCAAAGGCTGATTGGCTGCGAGGTTGTTAACCCGGGCGATGTCACTGTTCTCGATAAATCGGCTGAGTTCAGCCTCTATTCTATCGAGTTCGTCAAAAGCCTCCCAGGCCGCCTGTTTGGCGTACCGAGCATCCTCATGTGCAATGAATATCCCAAAAGTAGTCGCCATCGCTTCATAGCAGAAACGGTGGATTCCGGCAATCGAGTCCCAATTGGTCTCGACGTAGTAAATCTCTGATTCCCGTTCAGTCATTTTTCACGTGTCGGAGTCGGTTTTATTGCGCCTGAAATTGCTGGTAGCTATCCCGGAGGTCCTTCGTTACAAACCCGCGTAATTCAACCTGCGGACGCAGTTCCACATACTTATCAAAAAGAGGCACGTATAGATTCTTCTTCCCCGGCGGCGGCCTGTCGAAAAACTCGCGTAAGGCCGGCTCCAAGCTCGGGGAGGCAACAATGACGGGGGCGGGCAGTTCGTTCTCGCCGATTTCGCTCCACCAATAAACTTTGGAAAAAGACCGTAAGTACCACGGAAGAGGCCAGTAATCGTGCCCGGGGCAGATAACCTGGATGGGCATTCTGCGCCCATCGGGGTGTGCAACGGCTACGTTTTTTACGCGCTGCACGATGCTATATATATCCGGGCTGGTATGAGCATACACGTATGGGTTGGCCGGGTGAGCATAATACTTATAGCTGCCCAGGTAAACCTGCCAGGCAAGGTGACCCCCACTGGCAACCAGCAGTAAACTAATAATCGTCCGGGCCAAAGCGTTTGGCGCCAGCTTAATCGCTGCCACCGCCCCGACAGCAGCTAATATAATCATCCCATGCAGAAAACCCAGCAGGCACCAGGGGGTCTTATAAGGGATTAGAGAATACAGCACTGTCATTAGAAATGTGTAAAAGGCAATGAACCGCAGCAGATGAAAATCGGCGCCAATAATGTCTCTTTTGGTCATCGCAACAACAAAACCAGCCGCGGCCAAAATAACAATAAGGCCCTCGCTCCACGCCGGCCCGCCCGCATATCTGGAATAGATGAGCATTTTAAGGTAATAATACCACGGGTGAGTGTGCAGACCATTTTCACCGGCCCGACCGAAATAATGAATACAGGCACGAAAGGAATCCAGGATTCCCGCGGCATTGGTCAGGAATGACGAATAAAACAGCGCTGAAACTATTGCAGCAGTTGCAACCGCTGCAATAATGTGCCCGGGCTTGACTATTTTTTTAATATGCAAAGCGGAACCGCCCTGCCGGTGCCGCATCAGGAGCGTAAGCAAAAGAGCCGGCAGCATCGAACCAAAAGCAATGATAGATGTTTCCTTGGTTGCGTGGCACAGCCCAAGGAATGCGCCCGTCGCTAAAGCCCACTTGATGTTTTTGTTCCGAGTATACCGGTAGCCGCAGGTGATTACACCAAAAGTGAAACAAACCAGCAGCATTTCCTGAATGTAATAACGACTGTAGAAAACCATAGCAGGTGAGACAGCGGTTAGCACGGCGGCACAAGCTGCGCCGGCCAACCCCAGACCGCCAACCAGCCTAAAAGTCAGCAGCACCAGCAGTACACCGAAAAAAACCGGCACAATCCGCAAGGTAAACTCGCTGACCTCCGTCAGTTTTTCGGCGGAACCAAGCCAGGCAGGAATCAAAGTTAAGTAGTTAAGCGTCGGGCCGTGGTACTCACGGGGGTTATAGCGATATTGACCATCCTCCAGCAGTATGCCAAATTTGATGGCGTGAACCGCCTCGTCGGTGTGCATAGGCCGCTCACTCAACCGCGGCAGACGCAGCGCTATAGCAACAAGTGTCGCGGCCAGAATAAGCACGCAACATTTTTGGGAATACTTCATCCTGCGGGTTTGCCAAAAACCTCAACTTCTATATAGTGATTGTAATCGTCGTAGTTACTGCCGTTGCTGTATAAGCGGACATAGCGTGCCTGAACGCCCTTGGCATCGATAAGCTTGCCCTCGTGAGTCTCGGTATAATGCAGGTCACGGCCGATACCCTGACCTGCAGAGTTGTCACGGTCGTTATTAAACAGGGTCCTGACATTCGTAAAAAAGTCAGGGTCATCCGCAACCTGTACGACCACATCATAATAAATGTGGGCCTGTTTGTGGTAGTGCCAGAACAAAATGGCGTATATATTATACCTGGCACCGAGGTCTATCGTGACACTTTGCGGAAAAAGGCCCAACTCAACATGACTGCCGTCGGCTGCTTCCTTGTCTCCGTCGGTTACCATTTCGAGCTCGCCGATGACGGGTTCATCGTCGGTACTGGTCACTGGCTTTCCGAGGGCGACATTTTTTGTTCCGACGGGGGCGTAAAACGGCGGGCGAGGCCTGCCCAGCGGCTTCTGCAAAAAGGGTACACCCCTGTCCTGCGGCGTGCCCTCGAACTGCGGCCTGGGAAGCTTAATATCCAGCGGAGCCTCCTCCTGGCCCCCCGTGCTCACATCATTTGCTGGCGGGTACAAATTCTTGTTGGCCTCGGTAATTTTCTCGGCGTCCATCTTTATCATTGCCCGGTCGTAGGTCATAAAGCCATTGACCTCTATCTCCACATCTGTTGTCTGCGTATAGACCGCAGCGGAAAGCCCGCCCTTAATCATAGGCCGCAGCTTTTTCAGCAAATCCAGGTAGGCATCGGTGAGCTCCTGGCGAGTCTTAAGGTTACGGTAGCCCCAGTTTTCCTTAGCTTGCCAGGTATGTCCCTTGACAGGCAGGCCGAGGCCGCCGAACTCGCCAAGCACCGCCGCACAGTTCGGTTCGTTCTCCGGCGCTTTCGGGCCAGGATATTTATGAATATCGTGCACGTCGCCGACGCCGCAGTCCTTCCAGCCGCTGGCATTATTCACCAGCCGCGTGGGGTCGTCGCGTTTTATATTCTTGACAAAATCTTCCGTTTTGAACTGGCCCCAGCCCTCGTTGTACGGCACCCACATTACGATTGATGGGTAGTTGTAGTGGGAGTGGACAAGCCGCATCAGTTCCAGCTCGAACTGCTTCTTGTCCGCATCGGAATCATTACTGCCGTTGGGCATATCCTGCCAGACGAGCAGGCCGAGTTTGTCGCACCAGTAGTAGAAACGGGCGGGCTCGACCTTGACGTGCTTTCGCATCATATTGCAGCCGAGTTTCTTGAGCACCTCGATGTCGTAGCGCAGGGCCTCGTCGGTCGGGGCAGTGTACAGACCATCAGGCCAGAAGCCTTGGTCGAGCGGGCCGTACATAAACTGTGGCTTGTTGTTCAGGAAAATCCG
>Ga0114918_10001680_pt1 | contig 19840 bp, 14 predicted proteins | sample LantaG_FD_87015 | JGI IMG/M metagenome (GOLD analysis project Ga0114918, IMG submission 87015) | Deep subsurface microbial communities from Baltic Sea to uncover new lineages of life (NeLLi) - Landsort_02402 metaG | ecosystem: Environmental > Aquatic > Marine > Oceanic > Sediment | place... | reverse complement strand
TTTCGCTGCGCAGGTCCCTGCGGTGGACAATCATATCGACAAAGCCGTGCTCGAGCATAAATTCAGCCGTCTGAAATCCTTCCGGCAGCTCTACCTTTATTGTTTCGGCGACCGTGCGGGGCCCGGCACTAATTTCGAAAGAAAATACCTCAAAGAAAAAAGACCAATTTACACCATCGCCGTCAGAAAGATATAGCCCTGATTTCCTAACCCGCCGTCATAGGCTATTTCCCCAGGATTATACGCACATTTCCCCGGAAGTGAAAGAGAAGATTTGGCAATTATTAGCAGGGCGATAAAGAGCTTCGACGCGCAGCCCTGTTCCTTACACATAGCCGGCGGTTCTAATTTGCCTCAGGGCTGGAAGGAATGATACAGAAATTGGACCCTATTTCTAGCAATGTGACGCCTATTTGTTCTCGAAACACGATTTAGATTCCCTCCCACCGGTTAACCAAGACCCAAAAACCCCGTAATAGAAACGCCCAGCTCATACCTCAGCATTTATTGTTGGTTCAAATCACTTGGTTTGTAGTCTGCCTTCTTAACGCGTGGCCATAAACCGCACCGATTAGCAATCTGCACGGAAAGGCCTGGTCGAGCATTGGCTTCCAAGACCAGCGGCCCTCGTTCGCCGTCGAGGACAATATCTATACCCACGTATTGCAGCCCAATGACTTTGCTGAGTTTTACTGCTATGGCAACCACATGGGACCACTGTGGTATGATAAGCCCGTCAAGGTGCATACCCGTATCAGGGTGGACATCGAATAAGCGATCTCGCCAGACCCCTCCATATGTCTGTCCCGTTTCAAGGTTTATACCGACGCCTGCTGCTCCCTGATGAAGATTAGCCCGTCCTCTTGATGCTTTTGTCGGCAAGCGAAGCATTGCCATTACCGGTGTACCTTTGTAAATTATGAGGCGAACATCAGGCGTCCCTTCCACGGCAAGCCCTTCAAACACATGATGAGATGCAATGCGTTTTTCAATAATGGCCGCATCCGGACAAGCCCCAAGTGAGTAAAGACCGGAGAGTATGGTCGAAATGTGATACCTTATTCTGGCCACAGAGTATATCTCCTCTTTGGATGTTTTAAATGTGTTGCCTCTTTTTCCAACTACCACAACAATTCCATGGCCACCAGTCCCGCGAGCGGGCTTGACCACAAATTCGTTCAGCTTCTCTATGAGTCTTGTGTATTTAGGTATGTCACCAAACCGCTCAATAATCGCGTAGGTCTCAGGAATAGGTATCTGGTGCGAGTCGCATATTTTTTTTGTCAGTGCCTTATTATCGACATACGGGTAAAGTGAACGCGTGTTGGATTCCATGAGAAAACGAATGTTACGGGAATTTATCCCCAGAATACCAAACCGGTTCAGTGTTGAAGGGCGGATCAAAAGAGGCCGCCTTTGTGGTCGAACCATTCTATGTACTCCTATTTTCCAACTTGGCAAAATCTCGGAACCGCCATAGCTCACTCAGGCGATAACCCGAATAACGCCCAATCAACAGGAGTAAGGCAGCGGTGAACAAATGCACTTCCGGGAAAGTCAAAACGAGCCGACTAACTCCTTCCACTCTGAGTATCGGAAAACAACATATTACAACCATAAGTGTGCCCGTCAGGATTTTTAATGCCTGTAGATAACCCTCTTCCTCGGAGGTAATGTTGAAGCGTTCGATCATCATTGTCAGTATGACCATGGGTAGCAACACTGCACTGGCACTGGGTGTCAACCCGAAATAATCCATGATGGAAACAGCCATAATCATGCACAAGACCACCAACGTAAGAATGATGCTAAGACGCGATACCATAAGAAGCTTCAGTTTGTTGAGAAGTAATCGGGCCAGTACGCCGATACATAGAACAACAGAGAGCACCACCACTCCTGTTCGCCAATCAGCCTGAACAAAGCTCAGAGCTATCAAGCTCGGCGTGAAAGTGCCGAAGGTTCGCAAGCCTATTATGTTTCGAAAGACGGCTGTTATCAGTGCCCCAATGGGCAGCAGGAGTATCAAACCGACAATTGTCTGCATACTGGAGGGCAGCCGTGTCAAATCCAAAATCCCCCACAATCGGTTATCTTGCGACTCTGCCAAAGTCGGAGGCGGCGATAAACGATGAATAGAATATTTGGATTCATAACTACACGCTTTCGAAGTCCTGACAATTTCAATGCCGCCCCGACGTATGGGCAGAAATGAGATTGGTAGATTGCCCGAGTAACCGTTCTCCGGATCATAAGGACGCCACTTCTTCTTGGAAAATACTTCGACCCAGTAGTGTGTTCGGGCATTTTGTGCGTCTTCGAGAATAAACCCAACGGCCAACCGGGCGGGGATTTTACCTGCTCGACAAAGAGCAACCATGGCTCTTGCGCAGCCCAGAGTGCTTCCGAAACCCTGCTTCAAAGTGCTTTTCGCATCCGAAGCAGCATCTTTTCCACCACGGGTGATGTTTTCCGAGCAATATTCGAAAATGCTTTCCAGCAGATCAGCTTTGGTTGTTTGTCCGCGTTGCAACTGAATTACAATATTTGATACCTCTGGACTGGCCACTTGGATAGCTTTTTCATCACGCAGATAACGAGACCTGTCTTCGGCAGATAGCTTCGTATCTGCAAACGTGGATTTCGCCTTTCGGTTTGCTCTTGGGGTCATATCGAACTCCGCGATGAACCGCCCTCGTTCGTAGCCTAGAACTGGTACAACCGATGCCTCGCGTTCGAGGGTTTTCCTGCTCATCAAAGTATCCACCCAAATCCCCCGATGCGAAAAGCTCTCGCGGTAGATTCGAATGCGTGAGGTATCTTGCGGAATGGCAATATGGGCCTTACCGCCTTTAATTGTAGTTAAGCTTATGTCATAGGTCAAACGCCATGAACGAAAACATTTGGACAAATACGGTTTGCGAGTGTATTTTATCCGTAGCCCTATACAGGTTATACTCATAATAACGAGTACCAAAGCAGTTAATATCGAGACTCGATTATGATTCACGATTCGGTGTTCCAAACATTTCTACGGCGACTCTTTAATCGTCCAATTTATTTCACAAATTGAAGAGTAAACTCCTGGCCTTTCTTTTCCTTGCTGGGAAAATACAGAATATAGAGAAAGCGTTCAAAAGAATCGGCAAGAAATACAGAGCGGCTCATCTTGCCGTCCGACTCTTGCAGACTTGTGTATTGCAGCGGCACAAAGCTTTCCGGCTTCGGAATCCTAAAAAAGTAAATGGGCATTACCCTGCGCATATCTTTGTGCTTGAGCCGTTTCACAATACCTGCCACTTCGCTTCCCGGGAACATGCGTAAAAAGTATTCCCTGGTCCGTGAGGTTGGCAGACGCATCTTGGGTACTACGATGCGAATTTTATCTGCCTCGACGAAACTGGCTGAAACGGTACGCCGCTGCGGACGCCTGTGCAAACCGTCGAAAAGCTTGATTTCTGGATCTCCCCAGAGATGGAAACCATACGCAGCCCTGCTTACTTTTGCCTGCTGTGTGTGCCCGCGCTTGGTCTTTAGTTCAGCAACGCACAGCAGGTAGTTCCGAGCATCACGCAATGCTTCCCCCATGGTGTCGCCGCGGTATAAAAAACCGCCACAAAATGCTTTGATAAACGCACTGCCGGAGGCACTATGAATATTTGTTACGCTGCCGACTATACCCACACTGCCGGCGGCCAGTATGTCTGAAGCTGAATCATCTAATGAGTGGCAGCTTTGGAGAATAACCAGAGGGATTCCATCAAGATGGTACGGTTCTATTTGCTGCTCCAACCGGTAAGGAAACAGACGAAGGTTCGCGTCGCTAACTTGGTAATTTGAGTCCGTCTTGTCGGTCGGTAGCTGAATACCCGGATTGTACTCGGCTGACTCATCGTAAGCCGGGTCTTCCTCAACAGGATTATCAATGTGGTAGTTAGTAGAATCCAAAACCTCGATGAAGCCCTCTCCGTACTTATCTTCACATTCGGTGGCGTAAACGTACAGTTCATCTGAAGCGGTAAGGGGAGCTTCTTCAAACAGGGTAAAATCAGTTATGTGGCCCTCGAAAATGATTAACTGAGAATTGCCTGTGGCCTTTTGTATTGCGAGATCATCACAGGGCACACCGTAGAATTCATCCATATGAATTCCAAGGTTTATAAACTCTTTGGCGGTGGCTCGGCTAATGGTTTCGCAAAGAGGCAGCGGACCATAGTCAGTACGCGGATTGGCTATCATCAGGACCTTTGGTTCTTCCTGACCGAGAATAAAATCCTTAGAAATACCACGCGCTAAGAGTGTTGAGGCGGCCCATAGTTCACGAAATGGAATTCGCCCTACTCCCATTTCTGCGGCCACGCCTTCTACGGGGCGAGAACAGGGCTCAAACATGAGCTCGTACTCTTCCGATTCGGTTGCTTCCGAGAACATGATAACGCCGATCGAATCATAATCCGCTAGTATGGTCACTGTTCGCGGCTTCAGCAAGCAGCCCTCGATTAGACGTTTGGTGTTTTCTTCTGCAGCCAAAGGATCGGGCGAATAACACGGTACTACCGGCGCGCCACGCATTAGGCTTAGGTAGGGTGCCAACCAAGATGTAGTGCCGTCTCCTGTGAGCTCACTTGGTACACGAAAGAGAATCAAATTCCGTACGTTCGCATCACCAATCTGTTTAACTAATCGCTTCTGAATCGATGGTATATCAAGTATGTCTATCTCTTGATTCAAAGAACCGAGGAATGAAGGGTTGGGGCCCACGTCGGATATTGTAAACAAAACGCGTTTAACATCGAGGGTCTCGAACTCCTTTGAAAAAACGTTTGGGTCCTCTTGGCCGGTGATAGGCATAAAAGGTACGGCCAGATGCGAGGCCAGAGTAGAGCCAAGGATGACGGCTGCAGGATCATCTTTGTAAGCAATTACTACCAAATCTGTCTTTTGCCAGTAATGTCTGGCCAGTAGCAAGCTGGTCTCCATAAGGTCGGAAGTTGTTGGAACAATATTTGTGATGAATCCTTCTTTCTCCTGGCCCCAAAACAGATTAGGGTCCGATGTCAATATCGTGCACGAACCCGAAAATGGGGCCAATCTATTCAATAATATTGTTTGTTCTCTAGTCGGCTCCGCAGCAAGCGCTAAAAGGATCGGCGTCTTATTAACCTGACGGATTCTTGCTGCTACCGGAGCAACTACTGCAAGTACACATGTGTCCTCTTCAGGTACAACTATCAGTGCTATGGGCTCATTCTGCTGCGCTATTGCCGGTAAGAGAAAAACTGGAGTTTTCGGCAGCTCCGATACTTGCTTTATCTCCAGCCCAACTGACCGCTCAGCGAGGTTTGGCGCATTCTCAGGTTCTTGATGAGCCAAGGCAGGAGAAACGTCTGCATCCTCGCTTTCGAGACGGTTATTTTCGCCGCCGAATTTCTGACCTCGATTCGTGCGTGACGTGGCTCCCGAATAGCAACCGTGAATCTTGATGATGCCGTATGTTCCAAGTATTATGGTGAGCAATACCAGTGGGCATATTCGTAATACGTGTTTTTTGTCGGACACCGTGAGAGTCCTTTAATAAGCTTCATTACCAAGTTTGAAAAAAAGACTATTTTTTGCAGTAATCTATAAGGCGGGCGATTTCGCTGCGCAGGTCCCTGCGGTGGACAATCATATCGACAAAGCCGTGCTCGAGCATAAATTCAGCCGTCTGAAATCCTTCCGGCAGCTCTACCTTTATTGTTTCAGCGACGGTGCGAGGCCCTGCAAAGCCAATCAAAGCCCCCGGCTCAGCTATCAGACAATCGCCCAACATTGCAAAGCTCGCGGTCACCCCGCCGGTAGTCGGGTCGGTCAAAACTGAAATGTAAAGCCCTTTCGCTTCATCTAATTTGGCCAAGGCCGCGGAAGTCTTGGCCATCTGACCCAGTGACACCACGCCCTCGTGCATCCTCGCTCCGCCGGAGCAGCAAACCACAACCAGCGGCAGCGATTCCTCAATCGCCTTATCGACAGCGGCGCAAAACTTCTCGCCGACCACAAAGCCCATAGAGCCCATCAGGAAATTCGGCTCCATCACCCCCAGGACTACACCTCTGCCTTTAATAAAGGCCTTGCCGATTCGTATGGCCTCCTTGGTACCGGACCTTTTTTCATCGGCCTTGATTCGCTGCTTGTAAGTGGTTCCCCTGTACTTGAATCCCAGCGGGTCGTGGGTCGTTAGGTCGCTCAAGATTTCTTCAAAAGACCCCTCATCAACCAAATACTTTATCCGTATTGCCGCCTCGATGCGAAAATGATGATTGCATTCCGGACAAACATTAAGATTCTTTTCGACGGCGCTCCTGTAGAGCATATGCTCGCAGCCCGGACAGCGCGTCCACAGCCCATCGGGCATTTCTTTCCGCGGCTTCAGCGAAAAGCCGTTCCATTCTGATTTAGTCTCTTTGGCCATATCGATTTTTATTTAGCCCCGTGTTTTACACGGGGTTCAGTTCACATCAATATAAAACCAATCGGGTTTGAATATCTTACCAAAAATACGCCGGTTTCGCCACGAAAATCACTTGCCTGCCCGCCTGATTCGTGGCGGGCAGGCCTCTCGAATGGCATTTATTGCAGCGATACGGTCGGATTTTGAAAATATTGCATTGCCGGCTACAAGCGTATCGGCACCGTAGGAAACAACGATTGGGGCGGTCTGCGGGTCTAACCCGCCGTCGACTTCAACGCGCACATCAGGGCCGACAATCTCTCTGACCTTAACAACCTTCTTTGCCGCCTCAGCAATAAACCCCTGCGCCCCGAAGCCCGGATGCACGGTCATTACCAGAACCATATCACAAAGCGGCGCAACCGCCTCTATCGCCTCTACCGGCGTCTCCGGATTAAGGCATATCCCCGCGGTAACGCCGAGCCCGTGTAATTTATCGATAAGCTTTTCACTTTTCTTAGCCGCTTCGATGTGAAAGGTTATATGGTCAACACCCGCCTCAACAAAATGCTCGGCGTATTTCTCCGGCTCACTTATCATCAAGTGACTGTCGAAGACCAGCCTGCTGTACTTGCGAAGCTTGGCAATCACCGGCGGCCCAATCGTAATATTCGGCACGAAGTGCCCGTCCATAACATCAAGATGAACAATCTTCACACCGGCCGACTCAATTTGAGCTATCTCATCGGCCAGCCTGGCAAAATCTGCGCTCAATATCGACGGCGCAATCTCAATTGTCCCTGCTTTGGGTAATCGCATTACTATTGATTATCTTTATTAACCACGGATTTCACGGATTTCACGGATTTTAGTTGTTAGTTTTTTGGGGCTTATTTTTTTCTATCCGCCATACGCTAACCGCTATCCGCTATTCCTTGTCATCGAGGATTTCAAGGCACTTGAATGTCTTGCCCTCCAACAATTCGAGTGACGCCCCGCCGCCGGTCGAGATATGGCTGATTTTATCTGTCAGATTAAGTTTTTCGACGGCACTTGCACTGTCACCACCCCCGATTATGCTGCGTCCACCTTTGCTCGTCGCTTCGGCAACAGCCATCGCAACGGCCTTCGTCCCTTCGTCGAAAGGCGGTGTTTCAAAAACACCCATAGGCCCATTCCAGACAATCGTCCTGACGCCGGCCAGCTTCTCAGCAAAAAGCCTTTTACTCTCAGGACCAATATCAACACCCTGCCAGTCCGACTCAATATCCCCGCTGACCGTTCTTTTTTCAGCGCCGGCCTTTATCTCTTTGACAACTACCGTGTCAACCGGCAGGACCATTTCACAGCCGACGTCCTCGGCCTGCTTGAGCAGCTCAGTAGCTTTATCAAGAAAATCGTCCTCGCACAGACTCTTTCCAACGGTTTGCCCGTTGGCCTTGAAAAAAGTATAGGCCATCGCTCCGCCAATCAGGATGCAGTCAACTTTATCTAAAAGATTTTCAATTACGCCTATCTTGTCGGAAACCTTCGCCCCGCCCAGTATCGCCACGAAAGGTTTCTCCGGATTACTAATTGTTTCCCCAAGAAACTTCAGCTCCTTCTCTATCAAAAAGCCAATAACTCGCGGCTTGCCTTCCATCATCAAGGCAACCGTGTACATTGAAGCATTGTCCCTGTGGGCCGTGCCAAAGGCATCATCAACGTAGATGTCAGCTAAATCCGCAAGCTGCTTTGCGAAATTATCCTTGGCCCCCCGCAGTTGCACATCTGCCTTTGCAGCTTTGTCTTTTATGGTTTCTTCCTTGTGGAAGCGCAGGTTCTCAAGCAGCATACACTCGCCGCTTTTAAGAGCTTCAGCTTTGGCCTTTGTCTCGGCCCCGATGCAATCGTCCGCGAAGATAACTTCCTTGCCTAACAGCTCGGACAACCTCTTCGCCACCGGCGCCAAAGACAGCTTCTCATTTCTCACGCCACCGGGCCGGCCGAGATGGCTCATAAGAATCAAAGAACCCTCACGCTCTAATATATGTTTTATCGTCGGAAGGGCCTTGACGATTCGGTCATCGCTGGTAATGTTACACTTATCATCCAACGGCACATTAAAGTCGCACCGCATCAAAACCTTCTTGCCCCGCACATCGATATCCGCAACAGTTTTCTTGGCCATTTTTCACCCGCCTAATGAAGTTTTCGGTCCATTTCTGTCATTCTAAGCACCCCTCATTCTGAGCGAAGCGAAGAATCTCATAACTTTTTCGTTTTTAGTTTTCAACTTTTACTTCTCTTATTACATCCTGGCCATCTTTTCCATAATATCAACGGTACGGCTCGAGTAACCCCACTCGTTGTCATACCAGCTTACCACCTTAACGCATTTGTCCTTCACTATTGTGCAGAGAGAATCAAAAATGCTCGAAGCAGGGTCGTTAATGATGTCACTGCTGACTATCGGCTCATCGCAATAGACCAGGATACCCTTCATCGGCCCATCCGCCGCCGCCTTCATCGCTGCGTTTACTTTATCGACCGTAACATCCTTCCTGACGTTAACCACCAAATCAACAACGCTGCCTACCGGCACAGGCACTCGGATAGCAAAGCCGTCCAGCTTGCCGTCAAGTTCGGGAATGACTTTACCAATTGCCTTCGCAGCACCGGTGGTGGTCGGAATAATATTAACCGCCGCCGCCCGCGCACGACGAAGGTCACTATGAATCATATCGGCAACACACTGGTCGTTCGTGTAAGCGTGAATAGTTGTCATAAGTCCCTGCTCGATGCCGAACGTATCGTTGAGGACCTTTGCCAAAGGCGCCAGGCAGTTCGTAGTGCAGCTCGCATTCGAGACACATTTCGTGTCCTTGGTCAATTTATCATCGTTAACTCCCAAAACAATTGTAGCATCGATTTCGTCCTTTGCAGGAACGGTCAGCACGACCTTCTCAGCGCCTGCCTTGATGTGGTCGCCGTAGCCGCCTTTGGGCGATTCCTTTGTGCGGAAAATACCCGTCGATTCCACGACAACTTTCACACCCATATCCTTCCAGGGCAGCTCAGCCGGATTCTTAATCGCCAGGACCTTAATCGCCTTGCCGTTAATCACCAGCTCGCCGTCCCCGGCTTTGACCGTCCCGCCCCATTTGCCCATCACCGTATCATACTTGAACAGGTGCGCAAGGCTCCTGGCGTCCGAAAGGTCGTTGACCGCCGCCACCTCCAAATCACTGTCCCTTTGCGTAATAATTCTTGCCACAGCTCTGCCGATTCGGCCGAACCCGTTAATTCCAACCTTCGTTGCCATTCGTAAATCTCCTTTTTCTAAAACTGTAAATACGGTTTCTGCTGCTCTATCTTCGTACCAAACGAAAAAGCCACTTTATTTACAACTTCCACCCCTGTCAAGAGTTTATTGCCGGCAGCACGATTTGCCGATTTGCCGCCCACGGCACGCATCAGAACCCATTTTGCAGGATTTTTTTTGCGATTCTTTGTAACATATCTGCTCCTCGCGCAATTATAGCTGCGGCAATGGTTGGTGTTATGGCAAAAATCGCGACTCGGACAGACAATGACGATTTGGTATTGCGGGCCCGCACGGATGCAGAAGCCCTCGGCCGGCTTTATGATTTATATTACGACCAAATCTTTAGATTCTGCTTGTGCCGGCTTTTCTCCCGGGAGGCCGCCGAAGACATAACCTCTATCGTCTTCCTGACTGTAGCACGCAGCATCGCCGGCTTCAGAGGCCGAACACGGGTAGATTTTAGAAACTGGCTGTATCGGATAGCCGCCAACCACGCAAACTCGTATATAAGAAAAACATCACGGCGCAAACAGCTATTCGAAAAGGCGGCACGAATGATGCGAATCAGAAATATCAACCGCGCTGACCACTCTGTCAAGCTTGACTGGCCAGCCCTTTATGCGGCTATCTTGAAACTAAAGCCAAAACATCAAACCATTATTATCCTGAGATTCTTTGAAAACCTCGAATTTGAGCAGATAGCAAAAATTATAAAGGCAAAACCTTCAACCGTACGCGTGAGGATGCATAGGATTCTCAAGAAACTGAGAAACCATTTGCAGTCGATTATAAACGGAGAAGCATAAAATGTTAGAGAACGAATCCGATTTCAAAAAGCTGATTGACCGGCTTGATATTGACACTGAGCCGAATCCCAGCCATCGTGAAAACCTGCGCCGCGAAATGCTCTCGGCCTTTAGCCAAACACGCCGGCCACGACCTGCCGTGACGCCGTCCGCAGGCGCGTGGCGAACCATAACCCGCGCAATTGTCAAAAGTAAAATAACAAAACTCGCCGCCGCCGCGGTGATAGTCATTGCCGTGATGGCGGGCTTGCGCCTCTACACTGGCTCGGTCGATGTCACGACACCGGCATTCGCGGTATCGGACGTGATCACCGCGATGCAAGGGACTTCATGGTTGCACGCAACAGGACAGTGGGTCGGAGATACTAATAACGTGCCACCCGATACGCTCAAACAGTGGGAGAAAGCTGAGTGTTGGTATTCAATAGACCCATATCGAATGATCATAATCGAGCAAAGTGGTAGAATCGAACTTACTACCTTAAATTCGATAAAGGTGTATGACCCGAAGAATAACACTATAACCGTCGCATCTCCTCGTTACCTGGAAGAGAACCCGCCTGCAAGCATGCCAGAAATATATCTGCGTGCGATTTCTGAGTTGGAGAAGAGAGGCGCAGAAGTTCGATATTCCGACTCGACATATGGCAACCGCTCCGCTAAGATTATAAATGTGGATTACAGCACAGAAGAGGGGTTCCGGGAGAAGATTACAATTATTGCTGATGCCGAAACCCGTCTCGCCAAGGAAATGACTGTGTATCAAGCGTCAGCAGGTGAGAGCGGAACGTTGTTGATGGTTCTTGATTATCCGTCCAGCGGCCCGGCAAGCATTTACGAGCTTGGAGTCCCAGTAACAGCAAAACTACTGTATGAAGGTGTCGATTCAGATGTCATGCTTGCCGCCGAGGCAAAGCAGATTGAGGCAATGTTTGCCGTCGGCGACGTTGACGGCCTGGTAGCAATGCTCTCAGATGCTAAATTTGAAGAAACAAAAATCGCAATCGCAAATTATCTGGCCGAAATTGGAGACTCAGAAGCTATTGAGCCTTTGGAGAAACTGAGTGCAGAGTGGACAGGTGACCCGCAGGAAAACCCGTTCGCAGACGCGGCAGCAACAATTCAAGACCGTATTGCATCCGAAGATGGGCAACCCACACCGGATGTCGATGCCAATAGACCGGCGGAAGAAACCGAAGAAGTGCTGGACTTCTTCGTAATACACGAAGAAACCGATGCGCCATTACAGGGCGTTGAGCTAAATATTCATATCCAAAGGGAAGGGCCGGACGAGATATACAAAAATGTAACGGACAAACAAGGCGCGTGCAGAATAAAAATCGGCCCCCGGAAAACAAAATATGTCTCTATAGAGATACACAAAGAAAAATTCGTGCCAATGCAGGCCCGGTTCCGCACGACCGAAGCCGGCGGCGCCGGCATCCCGAATGAATATACCATCGCCCTTGGGCCGGCCGTCTCAATAGGCGGTATCGTTCATAACGAGCAGGGCCTGCCTATTGAAGCCGTAACTGTCGAAATCAACCGTTACAGTGACGGTGAACACGAGACAGAAGTCTGGCTTTCCATCAGGGACTATGCCGTCAAAACAGATAAGAACGGCAAGTGGAGCTGCAATGTTATGCCCAAGGAGCTTGGTAGCTTTGGCATCAGGCTGAGCCATCCGGAATACGTCGATGATACTCACGGACGAAACTGGCAACAGCTCAACCTCGAACAATTGCGGGCCGGAACCCTTCGAATGTTGATGAAAAAAGGCGTTGTGCTTGCCGGCTATGTCAGCGACCAGGCCGGAAATCCGATAAAAGATGCATCAGTGCTGCGCGGAGAATCCCGTCATGCCGACGACAAACTTAAAACCAAAACCGACGACCAGGGCAGGTTTGAATTCGGACAAGTCGATTACGTCACCGAAATACTCACCGTCCAGGCCCAGGGGTATGCGCCCGATTTGAAGGAAATAGGCATTCGCCGGGATATGGGACCTGTCGAGTTTGCACTTGAGCCGGGCTACAGTATCTATGGACGCGTCGTTGATGTTAATGGCAACCCAATTGACGAGGCCTACGCAAGCGTTGAAGAATGGCGTGGTTACTCAACAATTGAATGGAACTCCAAGACCGATAAAGACGGCCGTTTTGTCTGGAACAGTGCACCGCCTGATGAAATCAAGATTTATGTACGCAAGAACGGATATATGGACAGTCGCCACAATTTCCTCGTCGCAAGCCAGGATGAATATGAGATTGTCCTCGGACCACAGCTAAAGGTTGGCGGCACAGTGGTTGATGCCAACACCGGCGAGCCAATACAGGAATTCACCGCAACCAGAGGCATGCAATGGGAAAACGGCTCCAGGAACTGGCCAGGCGGCTCATCTTCCGTTAAGAGCTTCACAGATGGAAAATATCAATGGGAATTCAGCAGCCCTCATCCGGGGCACCTGATTAGAATCGATGCTGAAGGTTATCTGCCAGCTGTCTCAAGAGTATTTGAGAGCAATGAGGGCGTTGTGCGTTTTGACTTTAAGCTTGCAAAAGGCCGAGGGCCGCAGGGCATTGTCTATCTGCCTGATGGCGAAACCGCAGTGGATGCCGAAGTGTATCTGGTAACAAAAGGACAGTGGGTGAGTTTCGAGAACGCCACAGTCAGTAATAAAAGAGACTCCCTCTATGTTACAACAGACGACGACGGAGCCTTTGAACTCACACCCCAAACTGAACCCTATAAACTCGTGGCAATTCACGACAAGGGCTTTGCCCAGGTCACCGAAGAACAATTCCTCGAGTCTCCTGAGATTTATCTTCAAAAGTGGGGCCGGATTGAGGGAGATATATTTGTAGGCAGCAAACCCGGAGCCGGAGAAAAAGTCTACCTTTACAATCCCGACTCGCACAACGACCCCAAAGGCGTCAATTTCAGCTTCGCCTATAACGCAACCGCCGATGACCAGGGCCGATTCGTAATCGACCGCGTAACGCCGGGCCTGATGAAAATAGCAATATCAATCGTAAGCGAAGACGGACGACGCACTTCATATTCAGGCATGAAAGATGTCGAGGTCGTCAGCGGCGAAACCTCTTATGTCACCATCGGTGGCGACGGCAGGACAGTCCTCGGAAAAATTGCCAGACCATCTTACCTGGACCCCGACTGGCCCTGGAATTGCGCGCATGGCAGTATTAACGTCGATGTCCCGGACCAAACCAAACTGATGGCTCAAATCCTTAAAGAAATAGAACTGCCCAGACCGGCAGAGTTCGAACAGATGACTTCCGCCGAAATAATGCAATGGTTCCAGCAATGGGCAATGAGCGAAGAAGGCCTGGCCTGGCAAAAAGAAATTCAAGAGAGAATAAAAGAAGAGATTGGTGACTTCCAGCAGCGGCACTACGCCCTGCAGATAAACTCCGACGGCGGCTTCAAAACCGATAATGTGACCGAAGGCGACTACGTTATAGCACTTACCTTTATGGGCAAAGGCAAAAGGGCCGGCGAACCCGATTACCGTAACAGACTGGGCGTAGGCAAGTATAAGTTCACTATGCCCGAAATCACAGACGACAACATTGACCAGCCTTTGGATTTGGGTCTCATCAATCTGCAAATGCATTCCCGAATACAGATTGGCCAAACCGCTCCGGCATTTACGATTGATACCCTTGACGGCAGCAAGGTCAGCCTCGCAGACTATCGCGGCAAATTTCTGCTGCTGAATTTCTGGATGCTGCAAATGCAAACCCAACCGGAAGCCGACGAGCAAATGGACAAAGTCAGGCAGCTCTATCAGACCTATGGCGACGACGAACGTTTTGACATCCTCGGCATCACAATGACCGGTTTCATTGACCTATACACAGAAATCGCAAACAAATATTTGGCCGAAAAAGACATCACCTGGAAACAGGGCACACTCGGCTTTGAAAACCAGGAGTTAATGCAGTCTTACGGCGTGACCAATTATCCATTCAATGTCCTCATCGACCCCAACGGAACAGTTCTCGCAACAGGTGTCGATGGTGAACAACTTGAGCAGACCGTCGCCGAGGCGCTGCAGCAGTAGCTCGATAAGCGCACGTCTTCAGAAAAAGAACAAAGGCCGGGTTTTCCTTGCCCGGCCTTTTTTATGCGCTCGCCATATCAGTAATTTGCATTTGAAGGATGTTTCGAGTCCCGCTGCTAATCCTGGTTTCCTCACTTATTCGAATCGGCCAGAGCCAGATTATCTTTTCACCATCGGCGACAATAAGCACTTTTTTTCGTATCTCCTGCGGCACTTTCGCAGCAGTCAAAAATTTGCCTATTTTTTTCTCGCCGGCCAAACCCAAAGGCCAAAAGCAGTCACCGGCTTGGCGAAAACGAACAACCAACGGCAGCTTTACCTTATCCAAATCGAACCACTCAACAAATTCGAGTCTCTCCTCCCTGTCATTCCTGCGCAACCTGTCCTGAGCGAAGTCGAAGGAGCAGGAATCCAGCTTAAGTTTCTCAAACGCTTCTTGGTCAGCTTCCAAAACAGTAGCTTCTATCAAATAGTTGCCAAACCTCGTTTGGCCTGGAACTTCAATCCTTACACTGTCACGCGCTTGTTCTGCAAGCGGCACATCTTTAGTTTGCGCAAAAAACAATTTCCCATACTCATACCGAATCGCAAACCCGCCCGGCAGTTCAACTCTTTTGTTACCAATCCTTTGTTCCGCCAATTGCAATACCTTCTCGAAATGTCCCTGCGTTAAATCTCTTTCTCCACTTCCAATTGTGGCCAAACCCCTCCTAATTAGCTCTACCCTTACTGCCGGAGGTTGAATCAAAAACCTCTGCAAATCCAGCTTTACGTTATTACCGTCACATTCAGCAACTTCCAGCCAGGCCTTCTCTGCACAACCGCAAACCAAACCGTAAAATCGCTGGGCCGCTCGAGACAGCTCGGACAATTGCTCCACGACGGAGTCGGTGCACTCCTTTTGCAATGCCGGGATTAGCCGGTGCCGAATATAATTTCGCCTGTACGTGCAATCATAATTTGTATGGTCAGTCCGCCATTTCAGATTTCGCTCTTTCAGATATCCGACAATCTCATCCCGCCCCACACACAGCAGCGGCCTCGCAAATTTAATATCCTCATCGAACACCTGCACCGCCCGGATGCCCCCGAGGCCGCGAAAACCCGTCCCCCGAAGCAGCCGATGCAACACCGTCTCGGCGTTATCATTTTTTTGATGCGCAGTCGCTATCCATTTACAATTGTTTGCCTTTGCAATATCAATCAAACTCTCCATCCGCAATTTGCGGGCCGCCGTTTCGATTGATAGTTTATTCTCGCGGGCAAAGCCCCGCACGTCCAATCGCTTTGTTGTTACCGGAAATTTTAGCTCGTCCCCCTGCGCGACAGCAAATTCTTCATCAAGCTCGGCTTCAGCTCCTCTTAACTGATGATTTATATGAGCGCACAGCAGTTCCGCACGTAAAACGCCCTCGGCCTTCAGTGCCCCCATAGCATACATAAGCGCGGTCGAATCAGCTCCGCCCGAAACTGCCAGCAAAATTTTATCCGCCGACTCACAAAGCCGGTGCGCTTTGATAAAAGCAGCCACCTTGTTCTCGAATTCCAGCAGCATCTCTTCAACCATTACAAAAAAAAACGGGCCTGATATCCCGCCAGGCCCGAAATTCTATCAAGAGAATTTACCTCAATTCTTGAAGTTTTACTTCCTCTCTTTCAGCTCTTCATCACTCTTGGTCAACTCTCTGATTCGCTTTTCTACAAATTCTCTACGCTCCTCGCTCAGGTTTTCCTTCTTGAGGGCATCCTGATAAAGCTTAAGCGCCTCGGCTCTGCGACGCAGGCGTTTATCCAAAATATGCGCCGCCCTAAACCTGGCAGGGTAAACCGTCTTGGCATCCCACTGATAGGTCCTTTGATAGTACAAAAGCGCTATCGTATAGTCCTTGAAATACTCATAAATTCTACCAGCCTTATATGCCGCATCGTCAATTCTATCGCTGGAGGGATGTCTTCTTATAAGCTGGTTGTATTTATCCAGGGCCAAACGCAAATTGTCCTCATGCGTGAAAATGACAAATTTCTTAGCCTTCTTTTCCAGCCGCAGAGCTTTTATATACATTAATTCGGCTTCAGCAATCGACGGACCCGCTTTCAAATTCGGACCCGCCACTATCCCCTCAATGATGTAGTTATATTGCGGCACCTTGTTTAGCTTCTTCATCTCACCTTTAGCCCACCCTAATTTCATATTATTGCCCGTCTTGTCGTAGTGTGCTATCAGAGATTCAAGTCCGTTCCGATACGCCTGCCGATCAATCGCCATCTGCTCAATAATATCAGCCTCGCTCGCATCTACTGCCTTAACTACCAAAGCAGCCTTCATCCGAGGCGGCAAAAGTTGTGATGCTCCGGTATCGGCCCCGCGGCAGCCAGCCAGCACGCTCAATAAGACTATCAGCACTGCGGTCAAAACTGTCTTTGCCATAATGGCCTCCTTTCAATCTCAAAACAAATCTTGCGGATAGGAATAATCTTCGATTTGCGACCGCCGATTAAAAACCGTAAATCGCAAATCTCTACACGCTAAAATCAATTATCAATCAAAAAATCCGCCCGTCAAGAGTAAACTCTTAAAAAATATTGGGCCGGCTCGGTTTCAGCGAAAATTTATTTGTTCAGCCCAAATTCGCCTGAAAAAGACCAAATCCGGCCCTCACGCACAACATCAGAAACCGCCTTGCACCAAAAACGGCCCCACTATATACTTATTTGGTATCGGAAGCACATAATGCGTCTTAATGCTCACGAACCAAAATAACGGAAAGGAAAAAATAAAATGAAAATTTCTCTTGTTGAGTCCAGATTGATTCTTGAACCTTTTCCCATCATGCTTGTCATTTTTACACTTGCTGTGCTCTTCGCAGTCTTGGCAGCGATAATCATTCTCACAGCTGTCATCTGGTGCAAATTATTCTCAAAGGCCGGCTACCGCTGGGCCCTGGGCCTGCTTGTGCTCGTCCCTGTAGCCAATGTAATTATGCCCTTTATTCTCGCCTTTGACCAATGGCCGATTGAAAAAGAGCTCAAGCAGCTCCGCCGGCAGCAAAACAAGACCTCCCCCTGACGAAATGATTACCGAAAAAGATAAAAGAAGGGCCAAGCGGTGCCTCGACTGTCCTGTTTGCAGGTACGCAAGGAGAAGGCAAAAAGGACTGCTCTTTTGGTTCCTGAAAAAATTCAAAGGCCGGTTCTGTCCCTACTGCCGGGCCTACAAAAAAGTCTATAACCGAAACCCACACGAACCAATCCCCGACTCAGCCGACTCGTCATCCTGAGCGAAGCGCGTTTCTTTCTTTGTCATCCTGAGCGCAGTCGAAGGGACGGTCGAAGGATTCGATATTCTCACCTTTCCTGCTCACTGAGTTTATTCCTCTATGGACATTACTGGATTAACTTGGTACTATTTTCGCGATGTTGTTTGTTTTACCCTCTTCACTAAATTGAGGAAAAGCGTATGGCAAACGTACCTTCCAGAGTCATAGAGCTTGTCGAAACCTTCGACCGCAACATCGAAGCCTACAAGAATCAGCGGTATAATGAAGCACAGCTTCGCCGCGAATTCATCGACCCGTTTTTCGAGGCTCTCGACTGGGACGTAACCAACAAAAGCGGCTACGCCCAGGCATACAAAGATGTCATACACGAAGATGCAATAAAAATCGGCGGCTACACAAAAGCCCCCGACTACTGCTTCCGCATAGGCGGACTTCGAGTAATACCCAATGATTGAAAAATGCCCTTACTGCGAAAAGTCGTTGGATATAACCGATGTTTCAGAATCGGGTCGGTATGTGTGCCCTTATGACGATTGTTCTAAAACTTTCTTTTTTGATAAGGATATGGTTGCACTTCATAAAATAGAAGAACAAACGGAAGAAAGTCTTGAAGATGAAATAATAGTCACATGTCAAAATCCAGATTGCAGACAAAAATTAAGGATACCGAGGATTAGAAGCACACTGGAGGTTACTTGTCCTAAATGTAGGACCTCCTTTGAACATCCGGCACAGGATGAGGATAGCGCTCACGATATTAGTGGTTTATTAGCTGAATTTGATAAAGCTTTAGAAGATGAGATAAAAGCTGGAAAGACTCGCTCGCCCCAGGTTGGTGAGATCGCGAAAACACCGACCGAGCAAAAAAAAGCCAAGCTGCTCAAGCAAAACGACCGCAAATATGAAAATCCCCAGGCACATTTCGAATTGGGCCAATTGTATCAGCATGATGGATTATGGGCTCAGGCCGAGAACGAGTATCTAATCACCTTGAATTTCGACCCCGCCCATCGACAAGCGCAGGCGGCACGAGTAAAAATACTCTTGGAGATGAGCGACAATACTAAAGCCCAACTCTTGGCCGATCTATATATAAGTCAGACCTCTACCTCAGCAGCAGACTCGCTAAGGCTCGCATTGGCATTCCAGAAACAGGCAATGGACGAGTATGCATTGGCTTGCTATCAGCAGGCACTTCGTTTGGCGCCGAATTCAGCCAAGATTAACAGACAAATCGGCTACTATTATCTCAGCAAAAACGACAAGGCGCGCGCCAAGGAATATTTGATCCGTAGTTTCGACCTTAATCGCAACCAGCCTGAAGTGGCCCGTGAACTTGGCCAACTCGGCGTCCCCATTAAAGTTCCGCAAAGGACAGAGTAAGCCACCAAGAAACTCGACAAGATTGTGGAGTAATGCGACCTGTCGTGATTTTAAGCTGAGGCAGGAGGCGGAATGAAGCTGGATGAATCAATCTTGTAGCTTTTGCCGGAATGGGTGGAATTGGAAAAAGTTAATTGATTCCTTCGGCAAGCTCAGTCCTAGGGACTCCGCCGTAAGGCGTCCCTGAGTGGACATACGGAGGACAAGTATTGGTATTCAGTCGATGGCGGCAAACCAAAGGCATATAAGGTGCAGCGGTGAAAGCTGGGAAAATATAGTAACGGCAATAATAACCGAAGCGACCTTAGTCAAACAGCCGGAAACAACCCTAAGTTTGAGGATTATTTGCTTGCAAGCCGGCGTTAAGTGTGTTATAAAGTGATTAGACAAAACGAGGCGGTTAGCGGTTATTTGATACTGGTCGGGGGGCCCAGAAAATAGCCGCGAAATGAACAGGAGGAACAAACAATGTGGCGGAAAGAATCATTAATTTGTGTGTCGTTAGTTGTATTTGTCTTTTCAGGTGGCCCAGTCTTTGGTGAATGTCCATCG
>Ga0114918_10001679_pt1 | contig 19842 bp, 20 predicted proteins | sample LantaG_FD_87015 | JGI IMG/M metagenome (GOLD analysis project Ga0114918, IMG submission 87015) | Deep subsurface microbial communities from Baltic Sea to uncover new lineages of life (NeLLi) - Landsort_02402 metaG | ecosystem: Environmental > Aquatic > Marine > Oceanic > Sediment | place... | reverse complement strand
CCACGATATTTCTGGTATTTTGGTGTGCGTGATGTGGCTCCTTGGGAAACAGCCAGGACCGACAATCCGCCCTGGGTGCATTTTGCCTATACTCGTGAACAAAACAATGGTATCCATTACGTGTCTCATACCGAACGTGTGGCGGCCTGGAGCGCATACATCAGTACCAATGGCACCCAGTATGCAGCCAGGATCTTTGGACAGTACAAGACCTTCCAGACCAACATCGGTTGCGCCATCACTGGTCTAAGTCAGGCCTTTAGCAGTAGATCGCAGGCACCAGGCAATGAATTCGGCTCATACTACAGTATTCGTCCGCTGTTTGACACCGAGCTGACCAGCAACTATGGCACGTTGATCGTCAACACATCTCCAAGCGTAGGTTACCTCGCGATGTTCGATACGCCAGTCGCAGATCCTGACAGTGGCCTAACGGTACCTCCGGTGTTTCCTGTGGTATTTAGATGCCACAGCTACAGCACAGCCAGTGCCTCTATAGGCAAAGCTCCGGGCATCTACAAGGGCATGTTCCAGAACAACGTTGGATATGCACAATACGTGACCGCTGCCAGCTACACCATCGACGGCGACACCTATGTGCCGGTGTATTCAGGACATAACCTTGACACAGCAAGGGATCTCTGGCTGCTGAGGTCGGCCTGACATGGCAGTACCTGTTTTTGGTCTAGAAGCACCTTCGATCACACTGGGCGTTTTCTTGTCTGCACAGATCGATTCTGCACCAGCGGCTGCCATTGTCACGATTGATGCACCTATCATCAGCCAGCTGAGCTGGACCGTGCCCAGGGTCACGCTCACTGATCCAGTGTCTACTTTTGTGCTGACCAGCAACGTCAATATCACGCTGTCAGGCGGCGGTGGAGGCAATGTAGCTGCACAACCCACACAATCATGGTATTTCAGCTAGGCATACACCATCTGCTCGGCTTATCACACACCAGGAACAGCCAAAGATGCTGTAACGGCATCATGTTGAAACTGGTATTGGCAGGAAAGAGGGGGACGCATGCTGGTTGAACGTTATCGCCGCGACTATGATGGTGAGTTTGTGATACTCAAGACCCAATATCGCGACGGCAAGAAAACACAAGAACGCGAATGGATAGCCAATCCCATCACCAATCAACACATATCAGGGCGTGCTGCCTGCATTGGTAGCTCAGTTGATCACAACAGATTTGACTACACCCGTCTGCAACGACATCGTGGTGGACTACGTGCCAGCAAACGGCTACAGACCTATGCCTGCGGAGACGTATGGCAGCAGATGCGTTTAAATTTCTACATAACGTCTGACCAGGCTCGCTTGGCTGCCATCGCTGACACGGACTACGGTGATGACACAGTGTGTTACTCGAATCCTCATGGTGTGTTGGCTTTTCCTGGACAATATTTTCTCTGTCCTTTTAGTCCCCCCTTGCCGGACTCAGCCATGGTAGTGTATCTAGCCTGTTTTGATGGCCACGCTGAAGTGTATCTCCTGGGCTACACCCAAGACAACCTGGGTGACATAGGAGTCTGGCAGAAATCTATCACCGACATAATGTTGGTCTATAACAAAACTGATTTTTATGTGGTCTGCCAGCCCACTGTGGTTCCAGAATCCTGGCGCAGCATATCAAACTGCCATAATCTTACCTATCGTGATTTCGTTTCGCAATGCGACGTGTGATCGCGCCCACGCAATATCATCAATTTGGTATGTATCTCATCTAGATTGATCAAGCTCCAGAGCCCTGGGTGCATGGGTTGTGGCCATCGATCTGCGTTGATCCAAGCATAACCAAGATGTTCGTGATTCAAGGTAGGCAAGAATTCTTGGTCTACCACTGCAAAAAAAGTATGATAATGGAAGTGTCTGTCAGGACTGGTAAACTTTTCCAAAGGAGCCAATCCACGATAGGGCGGAACTGATCCCAGTTCTTCTCTGCATTCGCGATCCATGGCCTCCAACAGGCTTTCGCCACCCAGCAGTTTGCCGCCCGGCAACCCCCACACATCAGGATTGCGCCGATCCGACCTCAATAGATAGAGATATCTCTCAGTGACTGGACAGTAAAACCATACGCCCACAGCATCTATAATATGAGCTGCCATTCGCCTCCGGGATAGAGCCCCTCATAGCTTTTCACCCAGCCGGTGCCGGTCCACCTGTACTGTAGTTCAGTGGTGATATTGGTAACAAACTGTGTGTCAACACTGTCTGAACTGTGGAACGATACTTGCCAGCTGACACCGTCAAACTCGATGATGTCGTTGGTTCTGGCCACAAGATCGCCCCAGCTTTGAGTTGCTTGATCGCCACCGATGTTGTTGAGAACAAGATAGCGCGTGCCCGGCATGGCAGGATCCAGCCCTGCGCCCGGGCCACTCAGCAAGGGATCGATCACCGCATCTACCGCTGCCAATGTGTTTTGTGGCAAGGTATCAGCATCCACAGAAAACAAAAGAAATCTGGGATCAGTGGGATCATAGGACACTGTTCCGGTAATCTGTGTGTCATCCCAGGTCAGATCCAACCGTACAAGACTGATGCCTTGTCGCAAGGTACCGTATTGATTGACCACGGTGGTCCATGTTTCGTTGCTGGTCTGGAAAGATTGGCTGTCGGTGTTGTTGTTTGTGGGATTCACTGTCTTGCTCAGCTTCAATATCTGTAGCTTGTTGCCAATCAGCAAGACCTGGTAGCCATATGGTGTGAATTTCTGGCGTGTGCCCAGCAAGAGATCGTTGTTGGTGATGGCTTCGGCAGCATCGCCTTGACTGTCGAACACGGAAGCTATAATGCGCTCGACCACGCCCAGTTTCTTGACCTTGGCTGGACTTGATATCCAAATTGGAATCCTGAATCGCATGGTCATGATATCTATGGGATCATCGGTGCCCACTGGTATGCTGCGACTGCTCCATGTGGTTTGATCGAGATCGACCACGCTGAGGCTGGTCCAATCGATGTAGTTGTCTGTGCTCTGGATCTCCAAAGCAGGATTGAAGAGAGTGGATATCTGTTCAAACAGCTGGAACTTTTGATTGGTATTTGTGGTCCATATATCCGCATTGATAGTCATCACGTAGGGCACTGGCATCATACGTTCTATGGTAAACGCATTGCCTTGTGTGGTTTCGTATGTGTTGGTGTCAGCATCGTAGCTGCGTTGGCGAACCTGCATTTTGCTGACGAAATAAGGTTCCTGCATCCTGGGACGATCGTAGTCCATGCCTGTGATATAGAATGTGATCATCGGTGCTGATGTCAGTGTGCTGGCCGAATTGTTTTGCAGCACTGTTTGTGCCTGTCGGCTGGAATCTCCATAACGCACTGGTACACGCAACAAAGTAGGTGTACCGCTTTCGTCATTGCCGTACTCGACCTGAAAGTTGCTGAAGATCCTGGCAAACTGCAGGAGGAATCTGCGTATTTGTGCATCGTAGAAAAAGGACTGCACCTAGACCACCTTTCCGTAATATTTGGATCTTGTTTGGCTCATCATCGTCCCGGGGGCCTTGGATTAGGAGTTTTGTTGCCACCGTCGTTGCCGTTGTCGGCCTGTGGCTTGAGAGCTTCGCTGAGACTCTGTCGGCTGGGTATAGCACCTTGATCGGTGGTCTGCACAGTGTAGTCATTGTTGACAAATCCACTGCGCAGGGTCTGGTTGTTGGGTCCGTTAGTGAGATCGGTGCGCACTGAATCTTCTATCTTGATCCAGCCACGGCCGTTGAATCGGAACAACCGGTTAGGGAAATAATCTAGTCGCAGACAATAGTCGCCTTCACTGGGAGCCTGCGGAAAACTTGTTCCGGGTGTGACCGGTAAGCCATTGGGTGCTAAGCCATCTCCGGTGAGATAACCCATGGTCCAACCGTTGGCCCGTGGTGTTTGGGTTTGGTTGCTGATGTCCAATCCAGAATTGTCCACAGTCTCACCGGTTTGGTCCACGGTGATACCACCTGGATCTCCCGGGGTGCCGTCACTGTTGGTGGGATAGATATAGAATCTCACTGTGTCATAGCCTGACAAGGGCACCTCAATCTCGCTTTGCAACAGCACGGCATCGTTGATTTCTAGGTCCTTGGTACGCGTGCTCATTTTTTGGCTCACAGTGTCCGGTGACTCTATCAATGTCCAGTACGTGGTATTGGTTATGTCTGTGCCCACTGGCGTATCTATGCGAGCTCGATAGTAGGTATCGCCATAGTTGATCACGGTACCTGCTGGGTAAAAGTTGCCTGGATCCCAGATTTGCTCGGGCATGAAAGCCTGATCTGTGATCTGCTTGTATTCTTGCTGATTGACCATGGGTGTGGCTTTGACACGCCATAGGTGGGGCAACCAGGTCTGGCTGAATCCTTCGCTGGCAAAAGACGTATCTTGGATCACGTAGTATCTCGGCAAAGATTTCACTGTGCTGGTATCCAAGGGATTAAAATCGCGCAGATTGGGTATTTCCAACACATCACCGCTCATGAGTTTACGCCCCATGGTATCTATCATGTCATTGTAGTGGAAAGTGATAAACAAAGTATCGTTCTGCAGGAACAACCCAAACTGGCTGAGATCAAAGTCAATGTCCTGCACATTATAGACACCACGCAGGCGATACACATCACGATCATAGCTGCGATCGCGATTTTCCAACAGCAGCAGATCTTGTATGAACAATGGATTTTCGTTGCTGTACACTGGTTGTGTGGCATCATAATTGCCACTTTCGGTGCTGTCTTCTCCGCCAGTGTTGGGCCCGAGATATTTGTGAATATAGATGTCAAGGCCGCCCACAGTATACATTTCAGATATGGTACGATCCAAAAAACGATAGTCGCTGGTTCGATTGGGACGATAAAGGCTTAATCTGGGCATGAAAAGGATCCTGTCAGTTATTTATCGCTATAGATTGACCAGTAAATCACAAGCTGTTATACTGATGTTGCGTTTATTGGAGAGCCAAATGGTCAAGGAAAAGATAAAAAATCTGGTGCCTCGCACCGCGGATACCAAATACACTGGTCAAGAGCCAGAATGGCCACAGGCCATAGTGGAAGATCAAAGACAGATACATTTGTTGCGCGCATTTCAGTGGTACAATTATCACTGCGACAAGAAAACCGCCAAACAGTGTGTGCTAGATTGGTTGTGGATCAATCACAAAGATCGTCATCGAGCGTTCGCACGCATACCTGACAGTGCTATGCCCTATCAATTGGCATGGCTGTGTCGCATGAATATCAAAGGTTGGGTATTTGACGAACACGAAGAGAAATATGTGCAGACCACTATCTCAGACCATCTGCATGCCTGGCACGAAGTCAACCAAGTGGTAACACCCACGGTTGATGTGATCCCAGTGCCAAACATACAGGATCGGTTGCGATGCAAGGCCCACGACGTTGCCGGCGAACTGGAAGGACTCTACGATGATCTTATCGCTGCTGGCGCCAAGATGTCGGCCGACTTCAAACCGTTGTCGATACTGCGTGGCATGAATCTTCCGGCCCAGATGGTACCAGTGATACGTGATATTTGGCAGCAGAGATTGGGTGAACTAACCGAATTGGTCGCAGGCAAGGACACAGATCTAGCAGAAGGTTATAGTCATTTCAGCAAGGTACAACTGCGCGGTCTGATCAAATTCTGTGAACAAGTGCTGGCAGATTGTGGTAGCTATCAGCAGATCAAACAGATCGAGCGCAAACCCAAAAAGAAAAAGGCCGTGAGCCCTGAGCACTTGTCTCGGAAATTCAAGTTCCAGAATCAACACAGCGAGCTTGCACTTGTCAGTTTACCACCGGCTCGTCTGATATCCGCCAGTGAAGCTTGGTTGTACGATACAAAAAAACGCAAACTTGTGCATGTGGTAGCAGATGCACACATTGGATCTTTGACCATAAAAAACAACACCTTGGTGGGCTTCGATGAAACTAATACAGTGCAAAAAACCCTGCGCAAGCCGGCTGAACAACTCAAAGCGCTCCTGACAGCATCGGTGCCGAATTCACGGCGATTGTTCAAGGACATACGTGCCACTGAAGTGCGCTACAACGGTCGTGGCAACGAGAATCTCGTGATATTGAAGGTAAAATAAGCAGTCACATAACATAAATATTGAGCAATGGCCACAACCACCCATGACTCCCTCAAGCAAGATCTCATAGCCTATACTCGTCTCCAGTTAGGCGACGACATCATTGACATCGAGTTGGATCCTCAGCACTTTGAAGCGGCTTATCAGCGAACTCTGGGTACCTATCGGCAGCGGGCACAAAACGCCTATGAAGAAAGCTACATTTTCTTAGAGCTACAAAACGATGTCAACGAATATACCTTGCCCCAGGAAGTCAGCACAGTTCGCCAGATATTCCGCAGAACCATTGGTATTACCGGTGTGGGAGGCAATGCTTTTGATCCGTTCGGGGCTGCCACGCTCAATGTTTATCTCTTGAATTTTAATTCCGCATCTGGAGGCATGGCCACATATGATTTCTATCAACAGTATGTTGAGTTGGCCGCACGCATGTTTGGTGGCTACATCAACTATACCTTCAACACAGTCACAAAAAAACTGCAGATCATAAGAGACCCACGTGGCAATGATGAAGTGGTCCTGATCTGGACTTATAATCAGAAACCCGAAATCACTCTTCTCAGTGATCCAGTTATCCTGCAATGGTTTCGCGACTGCATGCTGGGTGCCAGTAAAATTATTATAGGAGAAGCACGTGAAAAATTTGCTTCTATCGCAGGACCACAAGGTGGCACCGCGCTCAACGGAGCTGCCATGAAGAGTGAGGGACAAGCTCAGATAGAACGCAGCATCGAAGAACTCAGGCTCTATGTAGATGGCAGCCAACCTATCAGCTTTGTTATAGGATAAATCATGCGAGACCTAATAGATTTGTTGGAAGCAGTAGAACAAGGCTGTCCTCCAGCTACCCAAAACATCGAACTCAATCTGCGCAATCGCAAAAAGGCCATCGATGAGTACATGTATGGACCCTTGGATCCCAACCAGCCCAACGAAGAATACTGGAGCCGCATAGCCGATGAGTGGAACATGTCTGACATCGACCAAGCTAAATCGGCGCGTTGTGGCAATTGTGCGGCTTTTGATGTCAGCGACAGCATGCAGGATTGTATAGCCCGAGGAATTGGCAGTGAATCTGGCAGTGATCCTATGAGCACCATTGATGCTGGCGATCTAGGCTACTGCAAATTCCTCAAGTTCAAGTGCGCAGCCAAACGCACCTGCACAGCTTGGGTGGAAGGTGGACCCATACAGTGAGAGCCAATGAGTTCATCCTAGATGAACACCGTATGGTGTGGCGTCGCAATCCCCGTACTGGTAAGGTCAGTCTTCGCTGGCGATGTGAATCTGGCTCTAGGAAAAATAGAACGGTGCCTGCGGTGTCGGACTGCTCGTCTGCACCCGATATAGCCCAAGCACAGCGCATGAAAAAGACCCGTCAGCGCACCAAAGTACGGCAGGCCCGCAAAACCAAACGTACCAAAAGAGTAAATCCCAAGAGCAAACTGATCCGCCAGCTCAATCGCTAGATCTTGACTTTCCGCATCTACTAATTTCTTTGAAGTTTTTCAAACCCTTGTTCCAAGGAACTTTGCCCTTGTTTGCGTTTGATACCGCTTGCTTAACTGAATCAGGTCTCGGTATTCCTTTATTCCATGTTGGTTTTCCTTTTTTAGACGCCGAAATTTTTGCCTTCCACTCTTCGGTGAAAGTTTCTTTAGTTCTTCCAGTCTTCCTGCCAGTGTTAGGATTATTATTACCGGTTAACGATCGTTGATAGTTTATAAATTCTTGGCGAAGTTTTTCATAAACTCGGCCTTTGACTGATTTGCGTTCTTGATGCTTGTTACATAAATTAGACAATGCCCAAAAAGCATATACCATTTTTCTTCTTGCATCACCCTCACACATTTTTGTTAAAAGCAAATGGCAGACGTAGTGCTCTTTAGGTGTCAACGAAACTAGGTTTTCTTTTGAATTGTTGCCACCCAAACTTTTTGGGATAATATGATGTTTTTCGACTATACTGGGCTGAACAGATCTTGACTTTGCCCGTTCAATGAGCGCATAATAACAACTGCGATACTTGTTCTGTAAATACATGGCTGTGATTCCTTTCTAATCATAGAGCCGGTGGATGCTTCCAACATCGCGACTGGCATTTTTATTTATGAGGTAATATCATCGACGTGATGATCGACATAGAGGGGTTGGCCACCGGCCCTGAAACCACTATCCTCACCATCGCAGCCCAGGAATTTGATCCGCTTGATCGTGATCGGTTTGGGCGTGACTATTATGTGCGAGTGGACCTGGAAAGCCAGGAAGGGAGAACCATCGAACAAGGCACCATCGATTGGTGGGCCACACAACCGATTGCAGTGCGTGATGAAGCCTTCAGTGAACAGGACCGGGTGCCTTTGGGCATGGCTCTGCAAGGACTGCATCGCATGGTATGGCATGCCCGGAGGGTATGGGCACAAGGTCCTACCTATGACATGAACATATTAGAACATGCCTTCAAGAGCCTGCAGATGCCGTTGCCATGGAAGTACTATGCTGTGCGTGACAGTCGCACTGTTTTTGCGTTGTGCCCCAATCTAGAACGATATCCTGCCAGTCATCATGCCTTGGAAGATTGTCGTCGGCAGATACTGTTGTTGTGGGATGCCTTGGAGAGCCTAAACATCAAGGAGATAGCATGATCATAGGTGTGTGTGGTTTGATTGGAGCCGGCAAAGATACCATAGCCGACTACCTAGTAAATGTTCACGGATTTCGTCGTGACAGCTTTGCAGCCAGTCTCAAAGATGCGGTAGCAGCGATATTTGGCTGGGACCGAGACATGATCGAAGGGCGAACTCGTAGCAGTCGCGAGTGGAGAGAGCAGCCCGATGAGTGGTGGAGTCACAGATTGCACATGAAAATCACACCAAGATTGATTTTGCAACATTGGGGCACAGAAGTGCTGAGGAATCATTTCCACGACGAAATTTGGATAGCCAGTCTTGAAAACAAACTGCGGCAGAGTCAAGACGATGTAGTGATTTCAGATTGCCGATTTCCCAATGAAGTTGACGCTATTCGACGCAACGGAGGGTATGTGATACGTGTATTGCGCGGCCGAGATCCTGAATGGTTTATACAGGCAAGATCGCACCTGACACATGATACGCCTGTCCCCCAAGGTCTGCCGCACGCTTCCGAGTGGGCCTGGGCAGGCACTGATTTTGACCGTGTGATTGTCAACGACGGATCCATGGATGATCTCTACAGAGAGATCAATGATCTGGTTCAAGATCTCCGGGTTGCCACGGCAGCTCCTGCTTGACTATTTCTACGCCACAGTTAAGACACACCGTCTTGAGATTCCTAAAATTGCAGTTGTTGAGATCACCATCGATGTGGTAGACCATGAGCTGTGCTGGTGACCGAGCTCGAAATCGACATCGGTCGCATTGAGTTTTTTTAAGGTAGCCCGCAGTCTGCCATCTGGGCTTGAATGGACGCAATATACGATTTTTCTTGATGCAAGCATTACATCGCGATCGATAGTAGCGTTTGCTGTTGTGATAGCCATTGACAGCTGCCGGGTTCTTACCACAAACTTTACAAAAAGGACGCATGCTGTATTTATTTAGGCCTTAATTAAGGCTTGTGTTCGGTGGTGGTTTTTGGAGGCCGCAATAAATAGTATTAACCAATTTTTACAAGGAATAATACTATGGCTTTAGTGTCTCCCGGAGTTGAAGTTACCGTTATAGACGAAAGTAATTATGTACCTGCTGCCACCAATTCGGTACCGTTTATATTGCTGGCCACAGCAGAAAACAAGGTTTCTGGTACCGGAACAGGTGTAGCCGCAGGAACCACAGCTGCCAATGCAGGCAAGGTTTACCTGGTTACCAGCCAGCGTGATCTCGCTGCCACGTTCGGCAATCCTTTCTTCTATACCACCACAGCTGGCACACCCATCAACGGCTATGAGCTCAACGAATACGGTCTTTTGGCCGCATTCAGTGTGTTGGGTATCAGCAATCGTGCTTATGTGATGCGAGCCAATGTGGATCTTACAGAACTATCGGCCACACTGGTAAGACCAACCGGCGCTCCAGCCAACAACACCTATTGGTGGGATATGACTGCATCGGCTTGGGGCATATTCCAATGGAATGAAACCACCGGTGCTTTCACTCTCAAGACACCTTTGGTGCTGACCAGCACCACCCAACTAACAGGCGGTGTGCCTTTGAGCAGTATTGGCAGCATCGGTGACTATGCTGTAGTGACCACCAATGCCAACAATCCTGTCTACTATAAAAATACCAGCAATGCTTGGGTAGCTGTGGGCAGCAATGCATGGAAAATCAGCTGGCCTACAGTGCAAGCTCAGAATTCAGTGACCAGTGCTCTCACCGCAGGTCAGACCATAGTGATCAACGATGATGCTGTGCAAGTGCCAGCTTCACCCAACAACACCATGGCAGGATTGGTTTCTGCTATCAATTCGGCCGGTATTACCGGAGTCACTGCTGAACTTGTCAGCAACAAATTGGTACTCTACGCCAACAGCCTGGCAGGCGACAGTGGCAGTACCGGCGATGGTGGATTGATTTTGATTGACAATACCAGTACCGGTGCTTTGTTGACCGCACTTGGTATCACAGCCGGCACCTATCATGCACCGGCTCTTTTACAAAGTTACAGCTATCAGGTGCCGCGTTGGCGCAGCACCGATTCTGTGCCACGTCGTACTGGCAGTATATGGCAGATGATGAGCTCGGTCAACAACGGAGTGAATCCTGTGGTCAAACGATACGATGCCACACTGGGTGCGTTCATCACCCAAACTGGCAGTATCTTCTCCGGTGAAACAACAGCCCTGTATGGACTTGATCCCAGCGGTGGCGGAATCAACATACCGCTTAACACAATTTACTTTTCTTGGGGCACAAGTTTTGAAGCCAATGGTGATGGCACCTACAACGATCTAGCAACACTCAAGGCTTTTCAACGGTGGCAGAGCGGAGCCACCGTGATCACTGGAGACAACACCAATCCTACTCTTGTTTCAGGTGAAACATTCACACTTCAGGCCACAGGAGTTGGCTCTTCGACAATTTCGGATGCTGTTACCGTCACACTGGCTGGAACCACTGCAGCAGATTTTGTTGCGGCTGTGTCAGCAGCCAATGTTCAATATGTTTCTGCTGTGGTAACCAACACTGGTGCTATTTCTTTTGTACACAGCCAGGGTGGATTGATTCAAGTCAGTGATGCATCTGGCACGCCGTTGGCCGATGCAGGTTTTTCAACATCGATCCAGGGAATCCGTGCTGGCGTTGGCGCAACCACTGGATCTTTGCTGCTCAGTAATTGGAAGGTTTTAGACTATACTGCCAGCACTGATGCACCGGATCAAGATCCTACCGATGGCACCTACTGGTACTACAGCACCACCAATGAAATTGATATCATGATTCAGAGCGGCACCGAGTGGCAAGGTTATCGCAATGTTGCGTTGGATGTGCGTGGATATAATCTGACCCAGACCGATCCTGCGGGTCCCATAGTCTCAGCATCTGCACCTACTCAGCAAAGCGACGAGACAGATTTGGTATATGGTGATATCTGGATTGATACCAGTAACCTCGAAGTATATCCCATTATCAAGCGTTGGGAAAACGTGAATGGAGTAGACCAATGGGTGGCCATTGACAACACTGATCAGACCACATCTAATGGTGTACTCTTTGCTGATGCAAGATGGGCCAACGACGGAATCACAGATCCTATCACTGATGCCATACCGTCCATAACAGATCTGCTGACCAGCGATTATCTAGATGTTGATGCACCCGATCCTAGCCTGCATCCCACAGGTATGCTGTTGTTCAATACACGTCGCAGCGGCTACAACGTCAAGCGGTTTGACAGCAATTATTTTAATGCCACGGACTTTGCTTTTGACAGCTACAGCAGTACCACCAGCTATGCTACCAACGACAAGGTTCTCTATGAGGGTCGACTTTATGTGGCCATAGCTCCTGGTACAGGTAATGCACCTACCAATCCAACCTATTGGGGTTTGTTGGAAACCAATGCCTGGGTCACTGCTGTGGGCAACAAGGCCGACGGCAGTCCTTACATGGGTCGCTTGGCACAACGTCAGTTGGTGGTACAAGCAATGAAGAGTGCAGTTGATACCAGCGATATGCTTCGTGAAGAACAGCTCACCTTCAATCTCATTGGTTGCCCCAACTATCCTGAACTCATGGTCAACATGGTGAGACTCAACAACGAGCGCAGCAACACAGCTTTTGTTGTAGGTGATACACCCATGAGGTTACCGCCTAGTGGTACCAGCATCATTAACTGGACCACCGACAACGGCGGTCTTGGATTTGATACCGGCGACGGACTGACCCTAAACGATCCTTATCTAGCTGTGTTTTATCCTGCTTGCCAGACCACTGATTTATCAGGGGCTGTTGTAGTGCAACCAGCCAGTCACATGATGTTGAGAACCATTGTTCGCAGCGATGAAGTGGCCTTTCCTTGGTTGGCTCCTGCAGGAGCACGGCGCGGCGTGATTGACAATGCCAGCCGTCTTGGCTACATCAATGCTCAGACCGGCGAGTTTGAAAGTATCGCTACCGGACAAGGTCTGCGTGACACACTTTACGAAAACAAGATCAATCCTATCACGTTCTTGCCAGGGGTAGGCATCACCAACTATGGTAACAAGACTGAATCGGCCATAGCCAGTGCGCTGGATCGTATCAACGTAGCTCGGTTGGTGGCCTATATTCGTGGTCGACTCAATGAGATTGGACGCAACTTTGTGTTTGAACCCAACGATCAGATCACCCGTAACGAAATAACCAATGCCATAGATGGTCTCATGCAAGACCTAGTGGCCAAACGCGGTCTCTATGACTATCTCATAGTGTGTGATCTCAGCAACAACACACCGGCACGAATCGATCGCAATGAACTGTATGTAGACATAGCCATCGAACCTGTGAAAGCTGTTGAGTTCATTTATATTCCGGTTCGTATCAAGAACACTGGTGAGCTGGCCTCGGGACAGATCTCTAGTGCCAACTCAGTTTGATATGAAAATATCTTTTGACAACGGGGTCATTGCGACCCCGTTTTTTATGACCAACACAGACATAAATATTCTATATTAGGAGACAGATATGGCAGTTTCATCATTGACCCGCATGACGGTGCCTTTGGCAAGTGATCAGAGCAACCCTAACCAGGGTCTGCTGATGCCCAAACTCAAATACCGCTTCCGGGTGGTGTTTGAAAACTTTGGAGTAAGCACGCCCAGGACCGAACTTACCAAACAGGTAATAGACTTCACTCGTCCCAGTGTCACCTTTGACGAAATACCGATAGAAATCTACAACAGCCGTCTTTATCTCACAGGCAAACACACCTGGGAGATGCTCACAGTCAACCTCCGTGATGACGCTTCGGGAGCAGTGGCACGCTTGGTCGGAGAGCAGTTGCAGAAGCAGTTGGATTTTGTAGAGCAGGCATCGGCAGCGGCTGGTATTGACTACAAATTTCTCACACGATGTGAAATACTGGACGGTGGCAACGGAGCCAGCGAACCCACTGTGCTGGAAACCTGGGAAATGTATGGTTGCTATCTCAACAATGTCAACTACAACGATCTCAACTATGGTGCCAGCGAGCCCGTGACCATTGCCATGCAGATACGTTTTGACAACGCTGTACAGACACCGTTGGGAACAGGAATTGGTTCATAGGTAGCTCGAGCAGCCGGCACAGTGATCACAGGAACAGCAAGCTCATAATCGCCATGGCGTTCGGCCAAGACTTTTTAAGCGCGTTTTTTGGCAACGATTATCTCAAAGATTATCGCCATGCCAGTAAGACTTTTCGAACCAACGGGTATGCTAACGCCCCGAGGTTCAAGTTTCTATTTCATGTTTACTTCCGTCTCAACTACGAACAGATACCGCAGTTAAGCAAGGTATTAGGTGAAGACAAGTCCACTATCGGTCTCTTGGTCAAAGAAGTGGATCTACCGAGATTCAGCGTTGATACCGAAACCTTGAATCAATACAATCGCAAACGAGTCATACAGAAAAAGATTGAATACCAACCCAGTAAGATCGTATTCCACGACGACGGCGGCGATCTTATCCGGACCCTGTGGTACAACTACTACAGTTATTACTACAAGGATCCCAATCAAAAATACCGAAATGTCAGCAACACCAATGGCAGCCCTGGAGCCTATGCATTAGGATCAAATGGTGGTAGTCTATTGGACAGAGATATCTATACCGGCAATCGGTCGGTCAATGATTGGGGATTTATCGGTGAAAGTTTTTCAGATAGCAGCAGCAACACCCAAGGCGGCAAGCCAGCTTTTTTCCGTGATATCAGTATCTATGGATTTAACCAGCACAAATTTGTTGAATATGTTTTGATCAATCCACTGATCACTGAATGGAATCATGACAGCTATGATTACAGTGCCGGTGACGGAGTGATGCAAAATACCATGACTGTGGCCTACGAAACAGTGAAATATTACGCAGGTGCCATTGGTGGATCAAGGCCAGATACCAATGTGTCTGGGTTTGCTGATGTCAATGCCTATGACACCGAACCCAGTACCCTAAGTCGTCCTGGTGGCACACGCAGCGTGCTTGGTCAAGGTGGACTCTTGGATGCCGGAATCGGCATCATCAGTGATCTTGAATCCGGTACCGTGGCAGGGGCCATAGGTGCGATTCAAGCAGCGGGTCGAACCTATGAAACTTTCAAAGGTCAAGACTTGAGGGCCATCGTCAACGAGGAAGCACGCGGAGCAGTCACAGACACCCTTAGAGGTATAGCAGGCGGTCAGCAAAATACACGAAATCTCACCAGTTCGATACAAGGCCTACTCCAGACGCCAATATTTCCGGTACCTCCAAGGAACACTTGATGCCATCGGTCAACAATACCAACCCAGCCAAAGACACATCAGTCAGGATCTTCGACGAATTTTATCAGTTTGAACAAATCGTCAACGGCAACGAATACGATGTGGTCAACAGTTATCTCAAATCAGTGTATAATGACAGCAAAGCTGCCGGCGATTTCACTGTGAGTTTGTTCAGAATCGCACAACAAAGCAACACTCCGGTGTTGACTCTATTGGACAACATCAAGGATCAAGATGCGGTTCGGCTGACCAATACCATCTGTTATTATCTCAACGGTCTGCGGAGCCTCAGCACTCTTTATGGTATAAGTTCTGTGGTGTTACCCAACTCATGGGCAGCCCGTAATGCCTTGCCATGACACAGTTTTTGCAGGGCAGCTACAAGCTGCGCAATCCCCAAAAGTATGTGGGCAAGGGCCAGCCAAGATATCGATCTGGCTGGGAATGGAAGTTCTTTCAGTTCTGCGACAACAATGATGCTGTGCTAGAATGGGCGTCAGAAGCCATCGCCATCAAATACCGCCATCCCATGACTGGTAAAATCACCAGCTATATTCCTGATGTGTTTCTTAGATATCGCACTCGAAACAACAAAATCTGCACAGAACTAGTGGAGATCAAACCGCAGAGCCAGACCACTATTACAGAACGCACAAGACCAGCTGACCGAGTAGCTGCCATCATTAATCAGGCCAAGTGGCAGGCAGCACAGGCCTGGTGTCGGCGTGCCGGCATAGTGTTCAGAGTCATTACCGAAAACGAGATGTTCCACAAGGGCGGAAAACGTCGGTAAATACGGGATGACCCGTAAACTCGAAGAGATTTTTGATATAGATACCAGCAACGATGGTGTCGTAGACAGCGATCAATGCGAACCTGGCAACGACTTTGCCAATAACTTGCCAATATTGCCAGACACTCTGGCCACGCTGGACAAGATCGAACAAGCATTGCCAGCTGTGCGGGGGTTGGAATCCAGTGATGCAGAAATGGATGACCTAGCTGCCAAGGCCACGGCCGAGTTCCAGAATCTCATGGACCTGGGCATGAATGTGGATTCGAGGTATGCCAGCGAAATATTCACAGTTGCCAGCCAGATGCTGGGTCATGCCATCACAGCCAAAAATGCCAAGCTCAATAAAAAACTCAAGATGATAGAGCTGCAACTTAAAAAGGCCCGACTGGATCAAGATTCTGGCATCGAAGAAGCTGCTCCTACCGGACAAGGACGGGTTTTAGATCGCAATGAACTACTTCGTACCTTGATTCAGCGGCCCAGCGAAACCAAGTCCAACGATAAATAACACATAGGATCTTATCATGAAATCATTCAAATCATATCTAACTGAAAACCAAAAGACTCACAGCTATCGTATCAAAATATGCGGTGATTTACCTGACGGATTTTTGTCTGCGTTCAAGGCCGCGTTGAAAAAATTTGATCCCGAAAGCATGGGCGAAGTCAAGAAAACACCAGTCATGAGCCGCCCTCAAGACTTTCCGGCATTCCCCAATGAAAGCGTGAGTCTAATGGATGTATCATTCCGGTATCCTGCTAATTTTCAACAAGTACAGGAAATGGCCAAGCTGCTGGGTCTGGATGTTGATCGCATCTGTATGGTACAACGTGACCATGATGAAGCTATGGATCGAGAACTAATGGGCATAGCAGATCAAAAAGATCTGCTTACTTCGGCGTATCCCAGTGATAATGCCGAACAGAAATCGGCCAAGAAAGATTATGCTGCTGTTGGTGCCGACAAACAAGTAGTGAAAAATTCAGCAGCTGATGCTGCTTTTGTGGTAGCTGGAGGCAAGACTCCCCCAGCTGAAACCACTAATGATTTGCCCATGGGTATCAAGAGCCCCATGACCACAATCAAACGCCCACCTCGTCCCGAGACTGGTTTTAGGAAACAAGGATATTGATATGAACAACATGTATGAAATACTGGACCGACTGACTTTGTTGGAAAGAAAATCTACCAAACCTGATTTTCCAGACATTGACAAAGATGGCAATCGCACAGAGCCTATAGCCAAAGCTGCCAAAGAAGTAGACGAGGCTAGAAATCCACAGGCATTGGACTATCAACAGGGCCCCGAAGATGACGAAGAATATCGTCGCCATCATGGACTTGATGATCCCGATCGTAAACGTGAACGCCGACTGCGTGCCACTGACCACAAGACCCTGGATCGCCTGGAGCGCCAGGCGGTACAGCGTGGCAAGCAGATCGACGAAGAGCCCAATGAAGGCAATGAGTTTTCGGGCGAATTGGCCAAGGCCAAAGCTGCGGGTGCCAAACAATTCAAGGTAGATGGCAAGACCTATCCAGTAAAAGGCGGCGAAATGGACGAAGCTCGTGCTGATCCTTCGCCCCTGGATGATCCACTCACACGTTTCCGCAAACGGTATGCACCTAGTGTGATGAAGGATCCCAAAGGTCGCGAAGAGCTCTCAAAGCTGGACACCGAATACGGCGAGCGCCGAAAGACCGGCTATGGCCGAGGTGAGGACGAGAACGAGAACGACGAAGATGGTCAGAAGAAAGACAAACCCGCAGGTGAGAAGCGCGGCCGCGGTCGTCCCAAAGGCAGCAAACGTGCCATCGGTGCCAAAGGTCCCACAGGTCGTTCAAAGCTCATGACTCGCAAAGAAGGTGTGGCGGAGGACTACGATCGCGACGAGTACGACGAAGAAGGTGAAATGGCTATGAGCCAGGCACGTACTATTGAGGACGCTGCTGAAGAACTCCAGGGCATCTTAGACGCTGATGAAAACTTGCCAGAGTGGGTGCAGAAGAAGATTTCCTTGGCCAAGGAGTACATTGACTCGTCTCGTGACTATCTCAAGGCCAATCGACCCGAAGGCGACGAAATGATGGCCGAGAAAGCCGTTAGCAAGGCACAGCGCCGAGCTGCTGGTATCGCCCATGCTGCTAAGAAGGGCGACATTCCTAAAAGTGAACTGCGCGGTGCCAGCAAAGAAATGGCCAAGATGTCAGGCAGCGAGCTCAAGAAGTTTGCCAAGACCAAAGAAAAAGGACTGCCTGCCAAGAAAACCGAAGAAGTGGATGAAACAACCACAGCCGGATCAGTGGCCACTGGTGCACAGTCTACCAGCAGCAAAGGTATCTTTGGCAAAGGAGTTTACGAAGCAGCATTTGCTCGCTCACTGCAGCAAGTGGAGGAAAGCCTGAACATCAGTACCAGCAATAGTACCGAAGGTGAACCCACAACCACAGTCACAGCCTCTGGTGAACATGCGTCAGAGCTGATGAATCTGTTGGCCATGGCTGGCATCAGCCCTGATGCAAGTTCATGTTCGACCTGCGGACAAAAGCCCTGTGGTTGTGAAACCGTAGAAGAGGATCTGGCCAACTCAGCTGACAACACTGATACCATGAGCATGGATTATCTTTTGAACAAGATATCTGGTGGACTGAATCGCGAAAAACTGCAGGTAAATCCCAACAATGCCGGAGATAATCCTTTGGCCATGCCTGCACTGGGCAAGACCGCACACACTCTCAATCTAGGCGAAACCATGCAGGACATGCAAGCCAAGACTCAACAGCGATTGATGGATCTTTATCAGCGAGTAAAATAATGACTCTATTTGAAACCTACATTGAACAAGTATTGGCGGAACAGCAAGAACCCCAGATTGGCGACGAGTTTGATTTTGAGCTGCGCGAGCAGATGATAGTGGAGTGTAGGATCGTGGCAAAATATGTCAACGCTATCGTGGTCGAAACCAACAAAGAAACAGATGCTTTGTTGGAATCTTATGGTATAGTATTTGAGGATATCAAGAGATACGGCGCTGTAGGCAGTAATCGTGGCATGGGTTATTCACTAGGTGAAGGAGTCATGAGCGAGATTGCTATAGAACTGGGAGAGATCGCGGATCGCGAAGATTTTGATGCGCTCTATGATCTCATGACATCTACTTCTCCGGCCGGGCAGATGGTGCAAGAAATCGCCAACGACATTGCTGTCGAACATCGCCTCTATGATGATGATCACGAAGAATTGCTGGAGCGTGTCATGGACTATCTGGTAGACGAGTTTGGTGATCAGCTCGACGAAGCAGAATATCAAGGCAGGGACGTTGATCTCAACAAGCCCACACGCGGCGACGTCAAAAAGTTCAAGGTCTATGTCAAGGATCCTTCCACAGGAAATGTGAAAAAAGTCAATTTTGGTGATCCCAACATGCGCATCAAGAAAAGTGATCCCGATCGTCGACGCAGTTTTCGTGCGCGGCATCGGTGTGACACCGCCAAAGACAAGACCACAGCACGTTACTGGTCGTGTCGCAAATGGTAAAGGAATCTTAAATGTCAGCCAATGTTTATACATCCATGGCCAATGCGGTGGTCTACACCGACAAAGTGCGCTTGGCAACCGGCAACACTGCTGTGACCTATAATGTTTGGATCGATTATCCAGTCGCGGCCACTGGTAATCTGTTCAGCCAGGCCACACAAATTCCAGCTGATTCTATACGTGATGTCTATGTGGGTGTCAGCAATCGCATGACTGTGTCCGGATCTAATTTCACTGTCACTGAGATAGGAACTCAGAGCTCCGGCAGCGCGGCAGTAAGGTAAAGGCGCGCGATGCGAGCACGCGATTTTGTCACCGAACTCCGACTGCCCAATGCCCGGATAACCAAGCGGCAGCAGTCAGGCACGCGCGGGCTGCACGTGTACAGCGACGGCGAGCGCTGGAACAACGACTACACCATGAATCGTTTGGGCATGGCCGTGGCCGGAACTGACGGTGTCACTCCGCCTGACATTGATCCCAAGT
>Ga0114918_10001678_pt1 | contig 19843 bp, 17 predicted proteins | sample LantaG_FD_87015 | JGI IMG/M metagenome (GOLD analysis project Ga0114918, IMG submission 87015) | Deep subsurface microbial communities from Baltic Sea to uncover new lineages of life (NeLLi) - Landsort_02402 metaG | ecosystem: Environmental > Aquatic > Marine > Oceanic > Sediment | place... | reverse complement strand
TTGAGGTGCTTACCCGAAGAGATCAGATACCCAGATGTTTCGGATTGGTATTGGTCGAGTAAGTGGCTTTCAGGAGTTGCAGATTTGAAGTTGACTTTCAGCCACCGTAGCCTAGAATGTATCATGTTCCTCAGTGTAACAGGCAAAAGGTTGAAAGATAGTGTATAGATACATAAAACAAGAAAGGGAGGAGTTTTCTTATGAAACGTGAAATTTACTACTTTGAGAAGCCGGGACCCCAGAATACCGAGCAGACTATAGACATAGCCCGTAGGAGAGCTAAGGAACTCAATATCGACCAAATAGCTGTTGCGTCAACTCATGGAAGTACTGCTCGTAAGGTAATGGATGCCTTTCAAGACATGAAGTGTAAAGTTGTAGTGGTGACTATCTCCCAAGCATTTGAACAAGAAGGTTGGATAATGGAAGATAAGGTTCGCCAGGAACTAGAAGAACGGGGTGCTACTGTTCTCACTGGCCTGCATGCCCTCGGAGATGATGTTAACATCGCTTTTGCTCCAAACGAGCAGGTGAGCGCTTTTAATGCGGTGGTGGCCCAGACCCTGCGCCGGTTCTCTCAAGGGATGAAGGTTTGCGTGGAGATTGTCCTGATGGCAGCAGAAAATGGTGCTGTCAACGTTGACAGAGAACTCATAGCTATGGCAGGGACAGACCACGGCGCGGATACGGCCGTAGTAATAAAACCTGCCTATGCACGAACATTTCTTAGCCTGGAAGTCAGAGAAATCCTAGCAAAGCCCAGGAGAACCTAGAGTCTGGTCACAAAACTCTCCTATTCCAACCGACTATTTTTCCCAGACTAAACGATTCAAAAAAACTTTCCTAGGCCAAATCTCAGCACTTGTCAATCTGGTTTTTGGAGGGATCTGCTTCAAGAGTCAGTTTAGCAAAAGAGAATTGCTAGTCAATTCACAACACCCAAATCGTGCTGGACCCTTTTTTGACACTGCCCATTTTTCAGCTAAAATAGGCTAGGACTGTGCATTCTACATATCTGGGACTACTAGTATGCCAAGGATGCCTACCGGATGGCCACAGTCATTCAAGGTAGCACGAAGGAAGAAAAGGTTGCCTTAGTTGGGTTTGGCACTTTTCAAGTTGCCAAAAGGAAAGCAAGAAGAGGAGTAAATCCGAGAACAAGAGAGACTATCCAGATACCAGCGAAGAAGGTGCCCAAGTTCGTACCAGGGAAGGGTTTGAGGGACAAGACAAAATAGAGCAAGGTATCTAGTGCGGCTTCAGGAGAACAGGGAAAGGATGAGCGAAGATATCAAATGCTTCTTTCATAGCAAAGAGTGCACTTTGAAACTGTTTCGACCTTTAACTATTAGAAAGCTGAAGTTAAGGAACAGGATTGTTATGCCACCTATGGCCACAGTTATGGATATTAGCACCCTGCGAGCGAGAAAGTACTACCGGGAAAGGGCCCGAGGAGGTGTGGGCTTGATCATAGTGGAGGGAACCTCTATCGACAAGTTCTCCTCGGTTGAATTTATCAAAGATCTTTCATTACTCTCAAAGACCGTCCATAAAGAAGGCTCAGGCATTATCATTCAGCTTTTCCAGGACAGTAAACTGCAGAATGGTGAAATGGTTGCTCCCTCAGCAACAGAGGTGAGTCGAGAGGCAACTGAGAAAGAAATTGAGGAGATGATGGAAAAGTTCGCTAACTCTTCCTCTTTAGCACAAAAGGCCGGTTTTGATGGAGTAGAAATCCACGGAGCACACACTTATTTTCTTAATCAATTCTTTTCTCCTATTTTAAATCACCGAGATGACAGATTTGGAGGAAGTTTAGAAAAGCGTATGAATTTTGGCCTTGGGTGCGTAAGAGCTATAAGGGAAAGAGTAAAAGAAGAGTTTCTCCTCTTTTATCGTCATACTCCGGTTGATTGGAATGATAGGGGCTACACTATTGAGGACAGTAATGTGTTCTGTTCCAGACTAGAGGAAGAGGGACTGGATGTGATAGATGTTTCTCCCAGTTCCGATGATAGCCATAGTCATGTAGAGTACGCTGGTGAGATAAAAAAAGCAGTGAGGATTCCCGTAATTGCTGTGGGAGGAATGGAGGATCCGCAAAAAGGGAAAAGAGCATTATCCTCCAATGAATGCGATCTAGTAGCCATTGGAAGAGGACTTATTGCTGATCCCTACTGGCCGATAAAGGTCAAGGAGGGCAGGGAGAAAGAGATCATCCGGTGTATAAAATGTAACGAGAAATGTTATGGTAACCTAATAAAGGATATACCTATCTCTTGCGCCCAAAACAGAAATGTTGGCTTTGAGTAATTTGAGGATGGTTGTGTATGGAAAAACTAGAAGATTTTTGCAGGAAGGCGATTGAATTAGGTGCAGCTAAAGCAAAGGTCATTAACGCTGAAGACGTCATAGTGGCTGACTGGGTAAGACTAAAATGCCAATATGGGTGTGGAGGCTATGGAAAAAGACTTACCTGTCCTCCCTATAGTCCCACGCCGAGTGAAACAAGGAAGGTAATTGCTGGGTATAGGAGAGCGATTTTGACGAAATTTAGGTCTTGCCAGGAGTGTGGTGACCAACGAGCAGTAAATATTCACAAATTCATAGCTGAAATGGAAAGGGATTTATTTTTGTCAGGATATTATGCTGCCTTTGGAATGGCCTGTGGTCCCTGTGATCTATGTACTCAGTGTGACTTGAAGGAATGTCAAGAGCCGGGTTTAGCAAGACCTTCTATGGAAGCCTGTGGGATAGACGTATATGCAACGGCAAAGAAAGCAGGATTTAAGATTGAGGTGCTTACCCGAAGAGATCAGATACCCAGATGTTTCGGATTGGTATTGGTCGAGTAAGTGGCTTTCAGGAGTTGCAGACTTGAAATGAGTATTTTTTAAACCGTCGGTTTGTTCTACAACTCTTCTTTGATTCTTCTCTAGTCACTTCTATCGGAGGCCCTGGGACGCAAGCCAAATCTCAGCACTTGTCAATCTGGATTGGGGATAGGTCATGTTACCCTCCGCACTCTTCGTCACACCTTCCCCTCTCACCTTTCCATGGTAGGGGTAGGTCTAACTACTATATCAAAACTACTGGGGCATAAGGATACTTCTACTACAATGATATACTCTCACTTAAGTCAGGATCACTTGAGGAGTGAAGTAGAAAGGTTGGAGTTTTGATTCGGAAGTATTACTGCTATGTAGATGAAACAGGGCAAGACACCATGGGAGAGTTTTTCCTAGTATCTGTGGTATTAGTAGAGGCCACGCTAAGAGAAAAACTGAAAAACAGATTGCTACGGCTGGAAGCCAGGAATGGCAAAGGATTACTTAAATGGAATGGATCAAGCTTCGAAATAAGAATATGTTATTTGAGGGGTCTCTTCCAAATAAGGGAATTGTACGGTTGTCTTCACTTCTATTATATCAATAACAGTTCGGATTATTCTAACATAAAAGCGCATGCAATAGTAAGAGCACTGAAGAATATAACCCAACCATACAGAGTAACAATTCTTATAGATGGATTTCTAACCAAGAAGGAAGAGAGGATTATCTCACAAGTTTTACACAAATCAAAGATTCGTTTTCGCAAGATTCGCGGATTGAGAACGAGCGATTGTTTCATGCGATTAGCAGATACTCTGGCAGGATTTCTTAGAGACCACATGGAAGAACAAGACTACACCGGGGAAATCTATAGTTGGCTCATAAGAACAGGGTCTTTGATAGAGTGATGCGATCCAAAAAAAGCTGGGCTGTCTAGGCCCAGCACCCACCGTTCCACTTGGAATATGTCTATCAACATACTATATAGGTGGCTACTCCTATGTGTCCTTTAGGACATCACCCGCCATACGGTCGGTTTTCGGAGCTGACATAAGTATAATATATTAACAAGAATTGTCAAGTCTTATTTTCTTGTCACGTCTTCTATCTAATAATGAAGATTATTTTCAAGGATAGATTCGGTGTAAAGCTTTTAAGAGAGAAAAATCACTACTTTAAAGAAAATAAAAGTTGGGTGAGCAAAATGAACTACTGTTTACCTCGATACGATTTACCCTTGGTCCTGGGTTATACTGGGCCAGGTTTATATTTTTATAGCCCGAGCTCTGAGAATATTAATAATTTAATACCTTCTTTTTCAAAACAAGAGGATTTGCTAGCAAAAAGCAAGAATTTGGAAGACCAAACTTCAATAAAAAAGCTATACAATACCTGTCTTAAATATCTTAAACCTATTATTGCTCTTGCTGTGTGCGCTGGAATGAGAAAAGGAGAGATTCTAAACCTTAAATGGCCTGATGTTGACTTTAGGAGAAGAATCATTACAATACTAGAGACCAAAAGTCAGAAGAAAAGGGAGATTCCGATAGGAATTGGAGTCTCTCGACTTCTTTTAAAGCAGAAAAAGCATCAAGACAGCCCTTATATATTCTGCCATAAAGATGGTAGGCGTATTGGCTCTTTCGGAAAAGCATTTGGAAAAGCCCTTAAGAAAATAGGGATAAAAGACTTTACATTTTTCTGCGGGGGTAGCTCAGTGGTAGAGCATCGGCCTTCCAAGCCGATGGTCGCGGGTTCGAATCCCGTTCCCCGCTCCATGGTGAGCGTAGCTCAGTCCGGTTAGAGCGCTGGATTGTGGTTCCAGTGGTCGGGGGTTCAAATCCCCTCGCTCACCCCACAAATCGTATCTCGTCGCTCGTATCTCGTATCTCGAAAAGACTTAACAACTATTCACTGAATTCTGGGCTGTTAGCTCAACCAGGCAGAGCAACGGACTCTTAATCCGTAGGTTACAGGTTCGATTCCTGTACAGCCCACCAGGCGGGAATAGCTCAGCGGTAGAGCATCACCTTGCCAAGGTGAGGGTCGCGGGTTCAAATCCCGTTTCCCGCTCCACTACGAAAATTGTGAGCGGACAAGAAGGAAGGGAAGCGAGGGTGGCGGAATTGGTAGACGCGCTAGATTTAGGATCTAGTGAGGAAACTCATGGGGGTTCAAGTCCCCCCCCTTGCACCATGACTCGTACATCGTATTTCGTACATAGTACATCGTGAGGAAAGAAAGCGTAGAAAAAAATAGGGGGACTTGAAGCCGTGCAAGTAGCTATAGAGAAAAAAGAAGGGGCGGAAATTAGCTTCAAGGTTGAAATACCACAAGAAAAGGTAGAAGCCGAACTTTCCCAAGCCTTCTATAGATTAGTTAAAGATGTACAAATTCCTGGGTTTAGAAAAGGAAAGATCCCCAGGAAGATATTCGAGAAACGATTTGGCGAGGAAGCGCTTCAAGAAGAAGCAATAAAGAAGATATACCCCGAAGTATACCGAGAGATAGTGAATGAGCATAACCTTATTCCCATAGTTGAACCAACTGTAGAAATAATTCAATTCTCTGGCAATAAGCCTCTTATCTTCAAAATTAACCTGGTGAATAAACCAGAGGTTAAATTGGGTAAATATAAAGGAATCAGAGTTAAAAAAAGAAAAATAGAGGTGTCTACAGATGAAATAGAAACAGTATTAAAGCAGTTCCAAAAACAACACACTAATTATATTCCTCTCAAAAAAGAACGAGAAGTAAGACAAGGAGACTGGGTAGTTTTAGATTATCAGATTTTTCACGAAAAAAGATTACTTCCTCGAGGAACGCAAAAAAACTTTTTCTTTAAGGTAGGCTCATCCCTACTTCCATCTTCTTTCTCTGAAGGTTTGATGGGATTAAAAAAAGGAGAGAAAAAAGACCTTGAAATCCAATTTTCTTCTTCCTATCCTCAAAAAGATTTTGCTGGCAAAAAAATTATGTTTAAGATCACCTTAAAAGAAATACGAGAAGAAAAAGCTCCTCCGCTTGATGATAAATTTGCTAAAAATCTCAAATTTGATAGCTTAGAGAACTTTAAAAAACATATCCAGGAACAACTAAAAGAAACAAAAGAAAACTGGGAGGAAAAAAGACTAAAGAAAGAAATAATAGACAAAGTGGTAGAGACCTCCCACATTAATATCCCCCCTTCTCTGGTTAAAAGGAGAGCGGAGGAAAGAATTAAAGAACTGGAAGACAGGTTAAAAAAAGAAGGGTCTACTCTTCAATCTTATCTGGAAAAGGAAAAGTTATCGGAAAAGGAGTTAAGAGCGAGATTGAACCAGGAGCTCGAGAAAGGAATTTCGACTTTTTTTATCCTGGAAGCAATTGCTGAACAAGAAGAAATCAAAGTTGAAGAGAAAGAAATAGAGGAAAAACTGAAAAGTTCAACAACTAGAGAAATCAAGGAGGCAGAGCTAAACAGAATGAAGAATAATCTTGCTGCTCGGGGTGAGTTAAATACTGTAACAGCCCACATAAGAGAAGAAAAGGTAATTGACTTTTTATATAAAGAGGCGAAGATGAGTGAATAAAAAAGGAGGAAAAAATGGCTTTAATTCCTATGGTGGTAGAAAGAACAGCCAGGGGAGAGAGGGCTTACGATATTTATTCCCGGCTGCTTAAAGACCGAATAATTTTTATCGGCCAGCCTATTGATGACAATGTAGCTAACACGGTAATCGCCCAGATACTTTTTCTGGAGGTTCAAGATCCTAAAAAGGACATAAAACTTTATATCAACTCACCAGGAGGAATAGTAACCTCAGGATTGGCTATCTATGACACTATGCAATACGTAAGGCCTGACGTATCCACAATCTGCATGGGACAGGCCTCCAGTGCAGCTGCGCTGCTATTAGCTGCTGGAACCCCTGGAAAAAGACTGAGTCTACCTAACGCTAATATCCTTATCCACCAACCTTTAGGAGGAGCAAGAGGACAGGCCAGTGACGTGGGAATTCAAGCACGCTACATTCTTAAAGTTAAAGATAGACTAAATGATATTTTCGTAAAACACACTGGTCAGCCTAAAGAAAAGATTGAAAGAGATACGGATAGAGACTTTTATATGAGTGCAGAGGAAGCTAAGGAATACGGAATTGTGGATAAGGTAATTACAAAGGCAGAATAGAAAGAAGTAGAGGAATCTAGATGGATATTGAAGGTAAGATAATCAAAATTGCTGGCCCTTTGGTAGTAGCAGAAAATATTCCCAAAGCCAGGATGTACGATGTAGTAAGAGTGGGAAAAGAACGGCTCATTGGAGAAATTCTGGAGATAAGAGTAAATAAGGCTTCAATTCAGGTTTACGAGGAAACAGGCGGCCTAAAACCAGGAGAACCTGTGGAGTCTACCAATCAACCTCTCTCGGTGGAATTAGGACCGGGAATACTGGGAAATATATATGATGGAATCCAGCGTCCTCTAGACTTAATCAAGGCAAGCGAAGGCGATTTTATTTCTCGAGGAATCGAGTTCCCAGCTATTGACAGAGAAAAAGAGTGGGATTTCAAGCCGAGGGTAAAAGAAGGGGAAGAAGTTATCTCAGGAGATATTTTAGGAGTGGTGCAGGAAACAGAAATAATCGAGCACCGCATCCTCGTTCCCCTTGGAATTGAGGGAAAGGTAAAAGAAATAAGAGAAGGCAAAGTAAAGGTTGAGGATATAATTGCCCTTATTGAAACTGGAGAAGGTGAAGAAAAGAAAATCTCCATGCTTCAGAGGTGGCCAGTAAGAAAGATGAGGCCTTATAAGAAGCAGTTAAGCCCCGAGGAACCTCTTATCACTGGACAGAGAGTCATCGATACTTTCTTCCCCATTGCCAAAGGAGGAACTGCCTGCATCCCCGGCCCCTTTGGATCCGGGAAAACCGTGGTCCAGCACCAGCTTTCAAAATGGACAGATGCAGAGATCGTTGTCTTCACGGGGTGTGGCGAACGTGGGAATGAGATGGCTGATGTTCTTAGAAAATTTCCTAAACTTAAAGACCCTAAAACAGGTAAATCTTTAATGCAAAGGACCGTTTTGATAGCTAATACCTCCAATATGCCTGTAGCAGCGCGAGAAGCTTCTATTTATACAGGGATTACTCTAGCTGAGTACTATCGGGATATGGGCTATAACGTCGCCTTGATGGCTGATTCTACTTCTCGCTGGGCTGAGGCTTTAAGGGAGATGTCGGGAAGACTTGAGGAGATGCCGGGAGAAGAAGGATACCCCGCTTATCTTCCTTCAAGATTGGCTGAGTTTTATGAAAGAGCAGGAAGAGTCATCTGCCTGGGAAAAGATGGACGCAAGGGGAGTCTAAGTGCTATTGGAGCAGTCTCTCCTCCGGGAGGAGACCTCTCTGAGCCAGTAACTCAAGCCACCTTAAGAGTGGTAAGGGTCTTCTGGGCTTTAGTGGCCGAACTAGCTTATCAACGCCATTTTCCAGCTATACACTGGCTGCGTAGTTACTCTCTTTACCTGGAAGACCTAGAGAAATACTTTGCCCAAAAGGTAGCCCCCGACTGGATAAAGCTTAGAAGTAAAGCTATGGCTCTTTTGCAAAAAGAAGATGAGTTAAGGGAAATGGTAAGGTTAGTGGGGCTCGATGTCTTATCCAACGAGGATAGAATAGCTATGGAAACAGCTCGTTCCTTAAGGGAAGATTTTCTGCAGCAATTTGCTTTTCACCCTGTAGACACCTATACCTCCATAAAGAAACAATACTTAATGCTTAAGCTAATCTTGAATTATTATGATATATGTCTAGCAGCTCTGGGAAGAGGAGCATCTTTAAATGAACTCATCTCCCTTCCTGTAAGGGAGGACATTGCCAAGATAAAGTATACCCCTGAAGAAGATATGGAAAAAGAGACACAAAGGCTAGCTGAGAAATTGCAATCCCGGTGCCAGGCCTTGAGTAGTCCATAGCTCGTACATCGTACTTCGTACCCCCTCACCTTAATCCTCTCCCCCAAAGGGAGAGGAAACAACGAGAGCTAAATACCCTCTCCCCTCAGGGGAGAGGGATAGGGTGAGGGGAATTAACCAATTGCTAATTAATCAGTTAACCAATGACAGGAGATAGAGGATGAGAATTAAGGAATATACAACGGTAAAAGAGCTCACCGGGCCTTTGATGTTGGTAGATAAGGTAGAGGATGTCTCCTATGAGGAACTGGTGGAAATAGAACTAGTTAACGGTGAAAGAAGGAGGGGTAGAGTTCTGGAAATAACTTCCGAGGCAGCCCTGGTGCAATTATTTGAACGAGCCAGTGAATTAGGAATAAAGGGAGTTCAGGTAAAATTCCTGGGCAAGGGAATTCAATTAGATGTCTCTGAAGATGTTCTGGGAAGAGTATTTGACGGATGGGGAAGACCCCGTGATGAAGGAAGAAAAATAATCCCCGAACAAAGACTGGATATACAGGGAAAACCAATAAACCCTGAGTCGCGGGCTTATCCGATGGAATTTATTCAGACAGGAATATCAGCTATTGATGGGCTAAACACACTCTCCAGAGGACAGAAATTACCTATTTTCTCTGGAGCAGGCTTGCCTCATATCCAACTGGCAGCTCAAATTGTCCGACAAGCCAAAGTTTTAGGGAAAGAAGAGGAATTTGGCATTGTCTTCGCTGCTATGGGAATAACCTTTGAAGAGGCAAATTTCTTTGTCTCTGATTTTGAGACTAGCGGTGCCATTGAAAAAACCACCCTTTTTCTTAATCTGGCTGATGATCCAGTAATCGAAAGGATTTCTACGCCCAGAATGGCTTTAACCTGTGCCGAATACCTTGCTTTTGAAAAAGGAATGCATATTTTAGTTATCTTAATCGATATGACTAATTATGCGGAAGCGCTGCGGGAACTCTCTGCCGCTAGACGAGAGGTTCCTGGAAGAAGAGGATATCCTGGCTACCTTTACACGGACCTGGCTAGTATCTACGAGCGAGCTGGCAGAGTCAAAGAAAAAAATGGCTCTATCACCTTGATTCCCATCCTTACCATGCCTGACGATGACAAGACCCATCCTATACCTGACCTTACCGGTTATATTACAGAAGGGCAGATAATACTGCAAAGAGACCTTCATCAAAAGGGAATTTATCCCCCTATCAATGTCCTTCCTTCCCTATCTCGTTTGATGGATGAGGCGGTAGGGAAAGGAAAAACACGAGAAGATCACCGCGAACTCTCTAATCAGCTTTACGCTTGCTACGCCCAGGGAATGGAAACCAGGGAGTTAGCTTTAGTTATGGGTGAAGCCACTCTCAGTGAGATGGATAAAAAATATCTTCACTTTGCTGATAAGTTTGAGCAAGATTTTGTCTCTCAGGAACAAAAAGAAGACCGGCAAATTGGAGAGACCCTAGGTATTGGATGGGAACTTCTTAAAATGATTCCCACTCCAGAGTTGAAAAGAGTAAGGGATGAGTTTATAGAAAAATACCGTACATAGTATATCGTACTTCGTACATCGTGTTCCCTCTCCCCTGTAGGGAGGGGGAGAGGATTAAGGTGAGGGGGAAGAAAGAAATGCCTGAGGTTCTACATGTCAGTCCCACACGGATGGAGCTCTTGAAACAGAAGCAAAGACTGGCTATGGCTCAGAGAGCTCACGACCTTCTAGAAGATAAAAGAGATGAGTTAATCCAGCAGTTTCTCCCTTTAGTCAAAGAAGTACAAGATATGCAAAAGAAAGCAGCAGCAAATTTGAGGCAAATTTACGCTGATTTTCAAATAGCTACCTTGCTTAACTCGGAAAGAGAAATAGAAGAAGCCCTTATGTGGACAAAAATGAAGATAGATTTAGAAATATCTGGAGAGGGTCGCCTCAAGACCCCTCAGTTTAAGCTAATAACTAAAGAAGATCCTCTATGTTATGGTTTTTACGGGACTAACTGGAAACTTGACTTTGCCTTAAGAGCATTTTTAAATATTCTACCTTCTTTACTCCATCTAGCCCAAAAGGAAGAAGAGGTAAGAAGATTAGCTAAGGAGATTGAACGTACCAGAAGAAGAGTAAATGCTCTGAAATATATCTTTATACCTCGCGTAAAAGAGACAGTAAAGTATATCACCATGAAACTAGAAGAAAGAGAAAGGGCTCACATTATAAATTTGATGAAAATAAAGGAAATAATGGGAAGAAGCTAAATTTCCTTAATATTCTTTATGCCAGTCTGCTCCCTCTTTCTCTAAATGGAGGTTAGGATATCCTTTGAACCTCTCGTGCTCAAAATAAGGAGTAGCTTTTTGAAAGACTTGATGCAGCCGCTTGAAGTTACCTGCTCCGCTAGTAAGTAGCCATTCCTCCATAGCTTCTTTATGTGGATAGTATTTAGCGCAGCCTTGCCAGATAGCCCTTCCTCCAAGAAAACCAGAAGCACCTGACTCGGTGGCTATTCTTACATTTTCTACAAATTCGTCTATTTCTACTCCTGCTGACAATATGACCCAGGGAACACCAGCAAGATTTGTTACCTCCCGACAAAAATTCTTGATTTCTGATAGGTCATAGAGGGGCTCTCTTTTCACTCCATCAAATTCTCCCTGAGCATACTCTTTAGCAAATTTTAGATTAGCAGGGAACTCCACTTTGAGAATGTCAACTACGTATTTGGACTTAGAAAATTCCTCTACGTAGTCTTTAACAATTTCGGGCTTTCGCCGGGCAAAGGTGGCGTTTTCTTTCGTCTCATCAGGGAGAAAAGGATAGTTCACAAGCTCCAAAACGAAAGGAAGATCATATTTCTGGCAGGCTATACCTACCTCTCTTATCAAATTCTTTTGATGTTCTACTATCTCAGGAGAGGCATCTCCTCGATAGTAAATGAGAAGCTTTACTCCATCTGCTCCGGCTCGCTTTATTTTATCTACTCCCCAGCCTGATATCAAACTCGATTTTATTTCTTTACCACTTTTACCTGCTTTCTCTCCTCCGGTTTCTTCGTCGCAGAGAAGAAGACCTACTCCTCTGGGGAAATACTTTATAGCATTAGGATAGCCATAGACAGGATCAGTGAGAGTAGCACTAGAATATGAAGCTAGTGTTTTAATGACGATTTTCTTAAATTCAGCTAGATCCTCATATCTTATCTCATCAGCTTTTTTAGAAAGCACGCTAGCCAGCATTCGCTTTAGAGAGCCTCTTTGATCGATGGCCATCATCCGAAATCGACCAGTATCATCAGCTAACATCTTTAAACCACGCATTTTACCTGCAGAAATAGATACTTTTTCCATTTACTTTTCTCCTCCTTTTAAATTCGTATCTCGTGTCCCCTCACCTTAAGGGAGAGGAAATACGCAATACGCATCACGCACGACGCAATACGCTATTTCAGCATCTTTTCTACTTCCTCTGGCCAGGGAGCACCCTCCATGGGACCTTTTTTGGTTACCGCTAGAGCTCCCACAGCATTGGCAAATCTAGCTACCTTCTCTAAAGACCGTCCCTGGAGAATTCCCACTATAAAACCAGCATCAAAACAATCACCAGCCCCTGTAGGATCTACTTCCTCTACGGGGAAAGAAGGCACCTCTAATTTATCTTTCTTTGTATAAATCCACGAACCTTCTTTGCCGCGTTTAAGAGCTACTATAGACGGTCCATATTCAAGTAACCTTTGGGAGGCTCTATCCGTATCTTCTATTCCCGTTAACATCCTGGCTTCTTCCCCGCTGGGTAGAACAATCTCACAAGAAGAAAGAATAGGCTCTGAGATTTCTCTGATCTTTCCTACATCTAATAGCTCCGGGCGAAGGTTAGGATCAAAGCTAATCTTACCTCCTGACTCTTTTACTGTTTCGACTGCCTTATAACAAGCCTTACGCCAGGACTCATTCATGGAAAGACTTGAGCCCATTATATGAAGATACTTTACTTTTGACAAATAGCTGGAGTGAAAGTGGTCATCACTAATTTTTCCTGAGGCGGCACGGGAAATATGATAAATAAATTTACGAGTCCCATCACTAGAGTAAGCAACAAAGGCCACACCTGTCGTATAGTCAGAAAGAGATCGAATGTAGGTAGTGTCAACCCCATCTTCTTTTAACCTCTTAACAATTAATCTCCCAAAATCATCTTCTCCCACACTACCAATAAAACCACAACCTACACCTAATCTGGCTACAGTATCAATAAAAATGGCCGGAGCTCCGCTAGGAAAGGGACCAACAAAAGTTCCCGCTACACCAAGCGGTTCATCCACCCTTTCCCTCATAATCTCTACCAGCAGTTCTCCCATGGAGACTACCAAAATAGGGTCAGGTTTTAACATTTAAGATCTTCTCCCAGCAAGAAACGCCTCAGGACAAATAAAAATAAAAAGAATTAGAAGGGGATAGAGGAACTATTCACCTTTTACAACTCTCCATTCGAGTAACGTTGTGCCATTACAGAGAGAGGAATCGGGTCATAATCACTGGCATGGCCTGCTTGACCGAAAGACCTCATCCGTTCGATGATGACCTTTTTCATTGCTTCACGGGCAGGTTTGAGATAGCTGCGTAGATCAAACTCCTCTGGATGTTCAGTCAGGTACTTACGAATTGCTCCTGTCATTGCTAACCGACTGTCGGTATCGACATTGATTTTACGGACACCGTGCTGGATGCCAAGTTGGATCTCTTTGATAGGTACACCCCATGTTGGTTTGAGTTTGCCACCGTAGGCATTGATGATGTCCTGCAATTCTTTGGGCACACTAGAGGAGCCGTGCATCACAAGATAAGTCTTGGGTAGTCGTTTATGGATCTCAATGATTCGATCCATATCAAGAATTGCACTGTCTGGTTTTCGGGAGAACTTGTATGCACCGTGACTCGTTCCAATGGCGACGGCAAGGGCATCAACGCCTGTGCGCTTAACAAACTCTACAGCTTGATCCGGGTCAGTGAGATGTGCCATTGCATCAACTCCTGCACCATGTCCATCTTCAATCCCGCCGAGACAGCCGAGCTCACCTTCGACCGTTACGCCGCGTTCATGTGCCTTCTCGACAACCTCGCGGGTGACTCTAACATTGTATTCAAAGCTTGCTGGCGTTTTACCATCCGCCTCCAATGAGCCATCTATCATGACACTGGTAAAGCCCATATCAACGGCAGATTTACAAGTCTCCGGGCTATTCCCGTGATCTTGATGGAGAGCAACCGGAATTTCGGGGTAAAGCTCCGTTGCCGCCATCATCAAGTGATAGAGGAAGCGATCGTTAGTATAGCTTCGTGCTCCTCGGCTCGCTTGAATAATAACAGGAGATTTTGTTTCCTTTGCCGCTTCCATAATTGCCTGGATCTGCTCCATGTTGTTAACATTGAATGCACCAACTCCATAGCCATCCTTAAATGCTTCATCGAGAATTTGACGCATAGATACTAAAGACATTTCGTGTATCTCCTTTCAGTGATATTAGACTGTTCTATTTATCGTGTGTTCTCAGAGTGAAATATTATAGATGATTTTTCTCAAAGGTCAAATCTTTTTCCCCTGTATTTCCCTTATCTTCTTTTTTATTAATTTTGCTGCCAGTGTAGCAGCGCCAAAGCCTCCCATCCTTTCTTTGCCCACCTTCAGTGCTTTCTTCTTTTCCTCAGGATGAGTAAGAATTGAATAAACTTCTTTGGCCACAGCTTCTCCTCTAGCCTCCACTATAGATATAGCTTCTCCCAGAAGAAGTCTCTGGATATGCAAAAATTTCTTGGTTATCAGGGGACCTTTGCCAGGAAAACTCACCACTGGACTACCTAAACCAACCGCCTGCTCATTCCCTGTCCCTGTAAGACCAATGATTACTTGTGAAAAATGAAGTACGTCACCAAATTTTCCCTGAATTATTTTAATCTGACTCCCTTCAGAGGAAATTAAATGAGCTACCATACCCCTTTTCTTTTCCGCCAGCGTGCTTTCCTTCAACGTCCAATTGTTTCCTCGAGATGCTGCCATAGCTAACTCATCGAGGCTAAGAGAGGGAGCTAAAGCCAGGAGAAAATCTACTTTTTTGGAAAGAAAAGACTTGAAGCAAAGAAACCTTTTATTAATGGCTGCTACTGCATCCAGAATGGCAGGGAGGTTATCGTAAGCCTCTTTCTTACTCCCGGGAAGAATTCCTACTACATATCTATCAGGCTTTATACCAAAGTTCTCACCGCTTATCTCTAAACAATCCATCATTACATTCCCTACATAAATAGCTTTTATACCAAATTTTTTGAGTGAAGAGGTAGTGAGCTCATCCCGTGGCAAAACTAACTCACAAAAACACCTCATGAACCACTTTTCTATTCTATAGTGATCTTTGAACTTCCGAGTATAGCTTGACTTAGCTGTAGGCAGAAAAATAATGGGTTTTTTAACAAATAGAATGGAAAGTAGAACCAAGAAAATATCCCCCACGCAGACGATAACATTAACTCTAGTTCGCTCGGCTCTCAAGGCGTCTATCTGCTGCTTAAATACTCTTAACCAACCTGAAGCTATATCTCTGGCTAACCAGAGGGGACTAAATCCTACAAAGCCGCTGCTGGGCATCATCTTTCGGGGTCCAAGAACCTTTATATCTACTTCATCGTAAGCTTTTCCTTCCCCTACTAAAGGCAAGGCTCTAATACTCAAATAAGAGCATTCTTCAAAAAGCTTCTTTATAATAGTGGCAGCAATGAGATCTTCTCCATGGCCATTAGAGAGAAAGAGAACCGTCTTTTTTTTATTAGAGTGAGCTAGTGGCACGAGGATTGCTCCGTTTCTTAAAGTTTAGCATATTAAATAGTGTATAGCGGGTAGCGTATTAGTAATATAGCACATCACTTTAGCTGGTCAAATCCTGAAAAGAACCGGTGAGAACTATTGTCAGGTCTTGACTTGGTACATATCGTCTCAGCTCTATTTTCCTCTCTCACTGCATCTCGTGAATCGTCGTTAGCGAATCGTATTTCGAAAGAAAAAAGAAAGAAATAGATGATTGGAAAGAAAGGAATATATTAGAAAAAATCGATCACGAGTTTCATATACTTGCAAGCTTAATCAAAAAGATTAATTGACACCCCCAAAAAGGGGTGCTAGAATGAGAAAAAGAATCTTTGGGCTGCATTAAGACATACAAGATTCAGTTTGAATTAGAAGATTTTGTGAAGGTGAGGTGAAACTCTTGAGCATTGAAGCAAGTATTATTATTCCCACTTACAATCGAAAAAATATACTCAAGCGCTCTTTGGGTCATCTTTTTAAACAAACTTACCCTGCGGCAAAATATGAGATAATAGTAGTAGATGATGGCTCGGTTGATGGAACCACCGAAATGATTAAAACATTGAGACCACCTTGCAGTCTCAGATATTTCAGACAAGACAATAAAGGACCAGCTGCGGCAAGAAATCTAGGCATAAAGAATGCTAAAGGTCGCATCATAATTTTTTTAGATGATGATATTTTTGCCACCCCTCGTCTCATTGAAGAGTATATAAGTTATCATGACCGCTTTAGCAATGTATTTGTAAGCGGCTATACCTTGCTTTCATCAGAACTTATTAAATCCTCTCTTTTTTTACGTTACGCAAAGAAAAGACATGAGAGATCTCCTCAAAGTAGTACTAATCTAGTTTTCTCTAAATTTATCACGTCAAATATTTCTGTTAAGAGAAAGAATTTTCTTGATATTGGTTTGTTTGACGAGACTCTTGGGAAATATGGCTGGGAAGATATAGAATGGGGATATCGGGCTCATAAGAGGGGTCTAAAGCTAAAATTTAATAAAAATGCTATCGCCTACCACTACAAGAATCCTACCTTCGAAGAGTCATGTCGCCTACACCGTCTAATGGGAAAATCAGCAGTATCTTTTCATGAAAAGCATCCAGACCCAAAAATAGGGCTTTTGCTGGGAATTCATCCACTGTTAGTCTTTGCTAAATCTATTTTATATAACAAACCTTTAGTAAAACTATGTCAAAAGATAATTCCCCATATCCAATACAGGAAACTTTTTCCTATTCTATGCTTTTGTTATAGTGTAGTTTTAGAATATTACTATTTTATAGGAATCAAAGAGGGCCTAAGGAAGAGGATGCACTGATGGTTGATTTGTCTGTCTCTATAGTTAATTACAACACTAAAGAATTCTTAAGAAAATGTTTGAAATCTATATACGAGAATACACATAAGATAAGTTTTGAGGTATTTGTCGTCGATAACAATTCTAAAGATGGAAGTACAAAAATGGTTAAAAAAGAATTTCCTCAGGTTAATCTTATTGAAAATGAGATAAACGTGGGTTTTGCCAAAGCCAATAATCAAGCTATAAAAAAGAGTAGTAGCAGGTATATTTTACTATTAAATAGTGACACCATTATTTTGCCAAATAGTTTTGATATGATGAAAAGCTTTATGGATCATCATCCCCAAACAGGTGCCCTAGGATGTAAGCTACTTAACCCAGATATGACACTACAGCCATCCTGTCGGGAATTTCCAAGCTTTATGACCTTATTTTTCGAGTCAACTTTTCTTGACCAGCTATTTCCCTCAAACAAGATAATAGGACGCTACAAATTAAGTTCTTGGAACCACAACGAGACCAGAGAGGTTGATCAACCCATGGGGGCTTGTTTAATGGTAAGAAAGAAAACAGTAGAGGAAATTGGTTTGTTGGATGAAGGATTCTATATGTTTTTTGAGGAAGTAGATTGGTGCTATAGAATAAAGAAAAGAGGCTGGAAAATTTATTTCCTGCCAAAGGCAAAGGTAATTCATTATGGTGGGCGAAGTATAAGAAAAGTAAATTTCAAGATGTTTTTTAGTTGGCATAAAAGTAGATATAGATTTTTTAGAAAGAGATACCCAAAGATCTCACCCCTCGTTTTAAAAGCTACCTTAATTGGATGCACCCTCCTACAACCTATAATCATACTCACCGCTCTCTATGGAATCTGGAGACTGGTGATGTACGGGATATTTATTTTTCTAAGTAGCTAATATCTCGTATCTCGTCGTTCGTATCTCGTATCTCGCAGTATCGGATTTTCAGATTCTGAAAGAATAGGATTAATTTTTGAATTGAGAGCGGCTACCAGTTATAGATTAGTACAAAGGATGTAGAGAAGAAGAGAAGTGGGGAGAGGGAATAAAAGGAAAAATTAAATGCAGTCTCCAGAGCACCAAAAATCCGACATGGAGAGCTCAACAAAAAATCCGGTCGAAGATACCCCACAATCCAAAAAAAATATTCTCAGTAGGGACTGGTTTTTAGTCCTTATTTTAATAGCTCTTTGTATATATCTTTTTGTCTTTAAACTTGGGGCATCGACCCTGTGGAATTTTGATGAACCGATATATGGTGAAGTAGCTAAGGAAATGTTAAAACTCGGTGACTGGATTACCCCTCATTTTAATTATCAGCCATGGTTTGATAAACCACCCTTGTATATGTGGCTTACAGCCCTCACTTTTCGATTCTTTGGCTGGAATGAACTCACTACTCGGCTCTGGTCTGCTTTATTTGGCATAGGAGGAGTAATTGTTGTCTACTTTCTGGGCAAAAATATTTTCAATAAAAGAGTCGGCTTTTTAGCTGGCTTAGTGCTAGCCACAAGTTTCCAATACATTGTTCAATCGCGGCTGGGTTTGCTTGACGTTCCCTTAAACTTTTTTATCAGCCTCTCACTTTTATTCTTTTGCCTTGGTTACAAAAGAACCTCCAGGAAAAGAGTTTATTATTTATTATTTTTCGCTTCTATGGGTTTGGCAACATTAACTAAAGGTCCTATAGGAGCTCTTCTCCCTTGTTTAATCATTGGACTCTATTTACTATTAGCAAAAGAAATCAAAATATTAAAAGAAATGGGGTTACTTGGAGGAGTTATTATCTATCTGGCAATTGCTGCTCCCTGGTATATTATTGAATTCCTCCTCCACGGAAAAGAATTTGTAAATAGCTTTTTTCTTCTGCGACATATTACCAGATACCTCACTTCCTTTGAAGGCCATAGTGGACCACCCTACTACTATATTTTAGTTCTAATTATCGGCTTCCTTCCCTGGATTGGTTTTCTTCCCTATTCTTTTATCCATCTGGTGAGTTTAAAAAGTAAATGGCAAAGTATGGAAGGAAAAAAAACTCTTTTTATCTTACTCTGGCCAGCAGTAATTTTTATTTTTTTCTCCTTTGCCAGATCCAAGCTACCTGGTTATATCTTCCCACTTTACCCTTCCCTTGCTCTTTGCGTCGGTAAATTCTGGAGTGATTCTTTTGCCAGGGTAGCTTCCCTGCGTAAGGGAACAATTTTATCTTTTCTTCTCTTTTTCATCTTTATCGTGCTTATAGCTTTAATTCTTGCTGCAATATTTATAGGTAAAATCAAACTTCCAGCTGAATATGATCCATCTGCTAGATCTCTCATTTTAATAACTGTTGGTTTAACAACAGGGACTTTTATTTCCTTCCTGGCATTCCTTAAAGGTAAACTTAGCACCTCCTTTGGGATAATAGTGGGAATGATGTGCTTTTCTACCTGGATGCTGGTAACATATACCCTTCCCAACACTGAAATATTTAAACCTACAAAATTTTTAGCTCATAAAATTACCTTGGTAATTCGGCCAGAAGAAAAAATAGGAAATTATCCGGCTTCTGATAGAATAGCTATGTCTTTTGACCCTAGTTTGATATATTATACTGACCATCCAGTAAAGGGGATTGATAATGAAGAAAGTTTACTTCATTTCTTGGATTCAAAGGAAAGAGTTTATTGCCTTATAGAGAAAAAAGATTACCTGGAGGTAAAAGAAAAATTAAGACAAATTCCTTTTTATATTTTAGCTGAAAGGGGTGGGAAAGTCCTTATTTCCAATAAAAAGATAAATAGATGAAGGAAAGCCTTTCAGTTTTCTTTCCTGCATTTAATGAGGAAGAAAACATTGAGTTAGTGGTAAAGTCAGCTCTGGAGTCTTTACCCTCTCTTGCAAAATATTATGAAATTATCATTGT
>Ga0114918_10001677_pt1 | contig 19847 bp, 32 predicted proteins | sample LantaG_FD_87015 | JGI IMG/M metagenome (GOLD analysis project Ga0114918, IMG submission 87015) | Deep subsurface microbial communities from Baltic Sea to uncover new lineages of life (NeLLi) - Landsort_02402 metaG | ecosystem: Environmental > Aquatic > Marine > Oceanic > Sediment | place... | reverse complement strand
CGGCTGATAACCGTGAAGTCAAAGGTTCAAGCCCTTTTCTGCCTACCATTTTTCCTATATAATTAAAAAGCTTGGCTGGTAAGTAAAGAGGAAATTTGGTTAGATATCTAATAAAACAAAGCCCCGAATTAACGGTGATTTTTTACTAGTTTATTACTGTGGAACTCTTACTTTTCGCTTAAAAAGTAAACAATAACAACTAACGTTTGTTTGAATCTAGTAGGGTGCAGTACACACTCATACAAGAGGTCAGCCAAGCCACGATAGAGAAAGTTTTCAATGAGAAAAGATATAATTAAAAAATGCAAAACCTGCAAAGAAGTTTGTTATGATTTATTGAATGGAACCCAGTGTGAGATATATGAAGCTCATTCAAAAGGATATCATTTAGGAATGGCTGAAAAACAAAAAGAAATTGAACACCGTTATAAATGGGAGATTCAAATAGGTGATGCTATTAAAAATATGATTCTTGAACAGGAAGAAAATTAGGGTTTTTAGCTCAGTTGGTTAGAGCACCCGGCTCATAACCGGAAGGTCTTTGGTTCAATCCCAAAAAAACCCACCATATAAAAAAATGCCGAAATAGCTCAATTGGTAGAGCACTTCACTTGTAATGAAGGGGTTTGGTCGGGTTCAAGTCCCCCTTTCGGCTCCACAATTTATACTCCCTTGCTCCAATGGAAAAGCCTTCGGCTGGAGATTCCTGCTATGGTTAGCCTGATGCATCAGTTCGGGTTCAATACCCGTTAGGTAATAGTTCAATTCTATGGGGGGGTTCTTACAAAAACTATATATGAATGGTGAATGTTGATAAATAATCAAGAGATTTACGAATGGGTGAAAGAAAAAGGTTTTCAAACCGAATATGAAGTCACTGGTGAATATGAAATGCTGTTTCTTATTGATTTACCTAAAATACTTAAGGCTTTTATAGAAGATTTTCAATATGAAACTAAATTATTCTCAGAAGCTGAAAAGAACCAATTTTTTAAAGACCTAGCTGAACAATCAAAAAAAACAGACAAAGCATTTAAAGACTTAAAAAAATTTCACAAAGATGTACGAAAAAAGCTTATTTATTGAAAGGAAGCAAAGGTCTTATATATTTACTTGATAGGTATTTGAATGATGTAAAGAAATAATGCGGATGTAGTTCAATGGTAGAATTTTTGCCTTCCAAGCAAAATGTTGCGTGTTCAAATCACGTCATCCGCTCCATATTCCTCTGTAGCTCAGTGGTAGAGCAATCGGCTGTTAACCGATAGGTCGCAGGTTCAAATCCTGCCGGGGGAGCCAACTTTTTAAGCGTTATATAATCGATTTAGTTCTGTACGCATTTCACCCACTGGTAAAATGTGAATCCTCAAGTCTTTTATATAGTCTCTAACATCTTCAGGTGCCAGAGTGCCCAGCCTTGCTAAATGAACATCCATTCTATCAAGGTTTACCCAGAGTGAGAAAACTGTACCTGTTGTTTCATTAGTTGTATCAAATATACCTTTTTCAATTATTATCTTTAACAGGGTTAATTCGCTATATGGCACTGAAAGCATATTGTGATACAGACCCCAGCCTTGGCCAACGCCTTTATCTATAAAGAGCAAGTAAGCCTCTTTTTTAGCCTTCTGAACCCATTCTTCATTGCTTGGCAGTAACTGCGCCTTATGAAAACCTAAACCTTCTGAAAACTCATTTAATTCGTACATATTTAACAATGCACTTTTCTTTAAAAATTTTCCTTTTAATAAGCCATATAACAGGGCATCCAGACAACTAATTCCTGCATCGTCTTTAAGGTTATTGTTACTTTTTATCAGTTCATAAAATCTGCCAGCATCACCTTGCCAGCAGAAGCTTCCCTTTAACAGGTATAAATAGATAGCACTTTTTAGAAGTGGGTTCTGGTCTAAGCCTTTTATGTTTCTAATAATTGTTGTCAGTTTTAATTCTGAAGCTTTAACAGAAGTTTGACCAGCCATGGTTTTTTGTAGAACTAATTCAAAGGTGGATTGGGTGTAGTGAAATTCATTGATAATAGAGTTTATGAATTGCTTGTTAGTTAGTAATTTCTGCATATGAGGATAGGTGTATGCTATGTATGTGAAGGTGTCAGCCAGAATAGGTAATTTGGCTATTGTTTGGCCTTTATAACTTCCTGTAGGGATTGTAGCTAGTATTGATTCTCGTGTTTCTTTTATATTCACAGTACATTCCCTTATTTAATTGTATTTACGTCTTATTATAATAATCGAACCATTTTTGGATGCATTTCATCTAAGTTTAATTATCCGTATATAATTTATAATTAACTCTTTGTTCAACCCTATGCACCGTATCAAGAAATATTTTGCTATTGAAGAAAAAGAGCTCATCGTATGCTTCAGTTGTTATTGTGTATCCTTCTGGATTTAGTTGAATTGCAGTTAAAGTCCGGTCAGTTTGAGTTCCACCTTTATCATCAGCTATGATTCCAAACTGTTCTATCACTGTTAAGATGTTTAAAAATTTATTGTTCATATGCTTACCTCAATGCTTAATTGTTTAAAGCCCTGAATTGATCAGGGCTTTTATTTTATGAAAATGAAGTTTCTTTATGTTTAGTTAAATCAATAACAAAATCGAATTGGCCTCTGTTTTTATATTCAGCTTCATCAATTAGAAATTGTTTTGAATTTGAATAATCACGATTACCACCAAGAGTAGCTACAACGCCAACTTTACCTTTAGGAACATTTGCATGCCAATCACCATAGGCTGAAGTAACTACCCAGTTATTTATATTTTCCTTTTCAAAAGTAGTTCTATCTTTTTCAACAGATTCCCCCAGTTTTAATGTTTTACCTGTAGCTGTTTCCCAGATTGAAGGAAAATAATTCTTTAAAGTGTTTTCACTTTGATCTTTTTTATTTAATACTGAAAGAAAAAAGAATGGAATAGCTATTTCACAATCCTCTTCATACCAACCATCTTTTTTTCTAGCATAGGCTGGGATTAACTTGTTTAATTTTTGATAAACTTTAACCCCACCATGCCTACCAGTAGAAACAGCTACAACACCTTCATATAAAATTTGTGAATTTTGAACTTTACCCCAAGGTGAATTTTTCATTATTTTTGTTCCCTTCGTTATTTTGTTGATTTTTACATTCATACAACCAGTGGATCAGCAATAAGTAACAATCGAAATTTCTTAATTTATAAAAACTTCAGTTTCGTTACAATATTTCGCACCCAGCTTAATAATTTCTTGTTGTTCTGAATAATTGATTCTAGTCACATAGTTTTTAACGCCATATGCTCTTGATATTCTTATGTAATGAGACTCTACTCCGAAATTGGATGTAACGGTATCCTGAATAATTCTATAACCTTTTGTGTTCAGGTAATTCAATATTTTCTTTTTTGCTTGTGTTGTGTTTTCCATGCCATTTCTCCATTCTTTATTTTAATTTTCGAAATGTTCTTTAACTGTAACGACTACATCTAATTCATCTTTTTTGTCTGGATTTTTTTCTAATTCAATAAAATCTATTTTGAACCAATCATCATCACTTGCAACAAGAACTCGTGCATCGCCACCAACTGAATTTCTAAGTGCTGTTAAGTTTTCTATCAATTTATCAATGTTCATTTGGTTCTCCCTTTTTTAATTTAATTTGGCTTCTCTTTGCACCTATACAACCAGAGTATTGAGAATAACTAACAATCGAAATTTCGTGATATGACAAAAAAGCCCTGATTAATTCAGGGCTTTTTTTTTGTTTTAGCTTTTTGGCAATTCTAATGCTCTTAATTTCAACTGTTTTTTTTCTTGTTTTTTAACTGGTGTAAAATTTAAATCTTCATGTTTTTCTATCAAAGTGTTTAAAAAGTGAGTTAATTCTTGTTTATTCATAATTTTGTTTTCCTTTGTTTTCATTGATTTTTCTTACACTAATACAACCCGTAAAAACAAAAAAACTAACAATTGAAATTTTGTGATATGTTAAGCATATCAGGTTAGAGTTTTTTAATAATTCGTGATAGTGCCTTTTTCTCTTTGACACTTAAGCATAATAAGAAATTTTCGTGATCTTCGTTATACTCGTTATTTTTGGTATCAAAGGCCATGTTGGAATTTACAGTTTCCGCAACTTTCCATAATGTTGTTTGTTCCAGTTCCGTCAATTTAATTGTTGTCACTTTCTCCCCCCCCTATTTCTTATTTAGTTAATCTTTCAATCTTTGGCTCAATTAGTGCTAATGCTTCAGCAATATGATGTTTGTTATGGGCTGTATAAATTTCATCACAATCTTTAGGTTTTATGAATCTGATTTTTCTATCTTCTGGGTAGTAAACAACTCTGTATTCACCTTTATCTATTACCACATTGTTAGTTGTGGATTTTTCAATTTCTTCAGCTTGAGCATATTTAGCTTTGGATGCTTCTTGAAGAACTTCCCAATCATATTCAACAAAAACGAAAGTGTTTCCACCGCCTAAGATTTCTCCAGAAGCTTCACAGTAATCGATTTCTTTGAAGCGTCTTGTGATTTCTTTTACTTCATCAATATCAACTTTAATATTCTTAATAAAAACATTGACTGAACTACTTAAAGATCCGCTACGGCTTCTTACTGAAAAATCTTTTATATTAAAACCCTTGTCTTTTAGTGCTTTTCGAATTTTTTTTGCGGTTTCAGTGCTCATAATTAACTCCCTTTTTTAATTTAATTTGCCTTCTCGTTACACTTATGCAACCAGAGTATTAAGAATAACTAACAATCGAAATTTCGTGATATGAGTTAAAAACAAAGATATTTAAAAAGGTATTAATTCTTCGGGACTAGCTTCAAAAGTTGAACCTTGGGCAATTTTAGTAGAATCAATTGTTTCTAAAGAAATTACTTTGATTGTATCTTTTTTTTCGAATTCTAAAATTTTAACTTTTCCGCTACCTATTGGGCAAGAATATATAACTTCTTGATCAACATGATAAGTTTCATCAAAAGTTTCATCTGAATCTTCAAGTTGTATAGTAAAAGTTTTTGTTTTCATTGTGTTCCTCCAAAAAATTTATTATTTATAAATATGTTAGTTAGTTAAAGACTGTTTTAGCTTTTAGGTAATTCTAATGCTCTTAATTTCAACTGTTTTTTTTCTTGTTTCTTAACTGGGGTGTAATTTCTGTCTTCATGTTTTTCTATCAAAGTGTTTAAAAAGTGAGTTAATTCTTGTTTATTCATAGTTTTGTTTTCCTTTGTTTTCATTGATTTTTCTTACACTATTACAACCCGTGAAAACAAAAAAACTAACAATCGAAATTTCGTGATATGTAATAAATTTTGTCAGTTAAAAAAGTTTCACTGGTTAAATAAGTATATCAAATATGGAGGCAGTTAATATGAGTTTAGCAATGGCGTTTGGGTTATTTCCAATAATAATTTTAGTAAGTAAGTGCATAAGTTTAAAGTTACAAACATTACGTACACGGTAAAAAAAGCACGTATTTATCTTTAAAAAACCTCAGAGAAATCTGGGGTTTTTTTTTGCTCTAAAAAATTCCGTGAAAACTCTTATAAACCAGTAAATATAAAGGTATGGAAAAAGTTATTTATTAAAAACATCGATGAGGAGGGTTTTGAAAATTAATAACAAACACTTTAGCAAAGGAGTAACTAAGTGCCGGTAAAAGGTAAGAAGATAATCAAAAAAGTTAATACAAGCATTGTTATCCCAGTTGATGATGATGCGTTATATCTGGAAGATTTGGAACGTGATGTTGATATTCCTGCCTATCGTCATCTAACACCTGAAAAACTTGGTGACGCTATGGCCAAACAATCAAGGCAAACGACTCGTTGGAATATTCTGTATGCCGAAGCAACGGAAATCGCAGATATCAAAAGAGCTGAACTTAAGGTTTGGAAAGCCCAAGGATTTGAAAAATATAGAACATCTTTCACAAATAGTGGTGTCAAACCAACTGAAAAAATGATCGATAGTGCTGTACTGGCAGACCCTAAATATTTTGAACTTGAAAAAGAACTTGCAGAAGCAAATAAAAACGTGGCCGTTCTTAAAGCTGCTGCTGAGGGCTTTAGAGATATGGGAAGAAATGCTGGAATTATTTCATCGCTATTGAAGTCTGAAATGAACAATCTTAATTCAAACGCAAGTCCATCTAATATTTAAGGAGAAATCTCAACATGGCTCAAGAAACACAAAATGAATGGTCTCAATGCGAACAAAAAGAATATGTTAACAATATTAATGAAATGAAATTCTCTTTAGGCACTAACAGAATTCGTGTATTACCTAAAAAAATTGGAACTAAAAAAAACATATTAGCATATGTAACACACTGGGTTCCTACAACTACAGGCAAGAAATTTCCAATTTATCATCTTAAAAACACTAAATGTAAATTGTGCTTGGTTGTTGAATCACAATGGGCTGAAATTAATCGTTTAAAGGATGAAGCGGATCTTACAAATGACAGTCCTGAAGTAAAAAAGATTTATACAACTAATATGATTTTAAAAGCAAAAGATATGATCGATATGAATATTATTGATAGAAATGATCCTCGTGATGATGAGGGGAAAATCAAAATCAAACGTTTAGCTGCTTCACCTTCAGTTTCAAAAGAAATTGTTAAATGGGCGAATGATAAGGCATGGGGAAGCCCTTCACATGACGAAACTGGCTATGACTTAAAAGTTGAAGCTAAAGTTCAAGGCGATTTCCGCAACTACGATATCAATCCATTTGGTAGAGATACAACACCTCTAACTAAAGATGAACTAAAAGCTTTAAATGAATCTGGATATGATCTTGAAGAGTGCAGAAGACTAACAACTGAAGAAAAAATTGATGATGTTATGCGGAACTGCAAGTATGAAGTTGTTCGAAATGCCGTTGAAGGTAAAGTAGTTGATTTTTCAAGTGAAGATGATGCACCAGCTGACGAGTTCGCAGATATTGAAGCTGACACAGAGATCGACCAAGAAATGGAAAAAGCTACTGAAACTACTAAAAAAGAAGAAATTGCAGAGCCATCAAAAAATATACTTGATGAAGATATTTTAGGTGATTCTGATGAGGATGAAGAGGCTGTTGAAACTTTGGACGGTATGGAGTGTCGTGGAACTGTTGAAGAAGAGGAAGACATTTGCAAAGAGTGTGATTTCTTAGAAGAGTGCCGAGTTATGACTGAATTAGCAGCAAAAGTTGAAGCTTCTGGAAAGCAATCAATGTCTGGCGACAAGGTTAAAACTATGGCTGAACTAAATGACCTATTAGAACCAAAAACAAAAGGCAAGGTAAAAAGTAAAACAAAAGGTAAAAAAAACGCTGAAAAAGAACTTGATTTCTAAATAGGGAGAATAAATTACTTATGGCAACAATTGATAATGCCGTTTCAAGAATGGCTAAGAAATACGGTGATTCGTTTCAAAAGTTTGGAAAGCCTCAAATTGTTCCAGCCATATCAACAGGTTCTCTTTGTTTAAATCAAGCGATTGGTGAACCTTCGGGAATTCCCGAAGGTGCCATTGTGGAAATTTATGGTTGGCAACATTCTGGTAAAACACTTATGTCTTATTTAACGATCATTGAAGCTCAAAAGAAATATCCTGAAAGACCTTGTTTAATTATTGATGCTGAACGTCAATTTAAGTATCAAGCAAGGTGGGCTGAATCATTAGGCGTTAATGTTGAAGAACTTATGGTCACTGAATGTGTTACAGGGGAAGAGGCTTTTGACAAGTTAGTTGCTGCTGTTTTAGGTGAATGTGAATATGATAAAGATGGTAATGTCGTTAAAGTTCTTAAAAAAGGTGATTTTAGTGTAATCGTAGTGGATTCTGTCACTCAGTTAATACCGGCTTCTGAAAAGGATGCGGATATGGATGATTCCATTCGTATGGCAGCTCAAGCAGGAATGATTGGCAAGGGCTTAAGAAAGCTATTGTCTGCTATGACACAAGCCAAATCTGACACGATCATTATTTTTATTAACCAAGTTCGTACAGCACCATCGTTAAATCCAAAAGCAAAGGCAGAATCTCGTAGTGGTGGGAAAGCCTTACCATTTTATGCAACGTTAATTTGGAAAGTTACTAAAGTATTTGATTCAGAAGTAAGAGATGGTGGAAAGCTCATTTCTCATGATGTACAAGTTAAATTTGGTAAAAATAAAGCTGGTTCTTTACCAGTTGATCCAGTGCAATTCACTTTAAAATATGATGGTACAGGTATTGATAACGAAAAAGAACTTTTTGAAGTTGCTAAATATAATGGCGTTATTGATCAAAGTGGAGCTTATTACCAGTTTGTGAATCAAAAAACTGGGAAGCCTGATGAAAATGTTAAAAAGTTCTATCGTAAAGATTGGCTGGAAGTTTTAGAACAGAATCCCATGAAACGAAAATTGATTATGGATTTGATTAAAAAAGGCAAAGTATTTGTTGAGGAAATGACTACTGAAGCATATGAAAAAGCTTATCAACAATCTGGTGTGAAAGTTGAACCTAAACCTAACCAAACTAAGAAAGCGAAAAAAGATGAAATCTCTAGCATTTGATATAAGTTCCGCAAATACTGGTTGGTCTTTTATCGATCAAACTAAGGGGATTATTGCTAATTTTCAATTTGGTAATATACAACCAGCCGTAGCCATGGACTCATTTCAAAAGCTGTATTTTTTTGCTAATGAAATTCATAAGGTGATTGAAGAATGGCAACCAGACTGCATGGCATTTGAGGAAGTTATTCAAGTGTATGGTCATGGCTTTAAAACCGCTCGAACGTTAGCACGTTTAAGCGGTGCTGCAATTCTTCAGGCTTATACGTATAAAAAACAAGAGGTTGTGCTTTTTGAACCCCCAAGTTGGCGTAAGGCGTTAGGGTTAAAGGGTAACTGCCATAAAACTCAAGTACAACTAGAGGTAATAAGAAGGCTCAAACTTCTTTCAGGGGCTAAATTAGATGTCTATCAGGATAAAATAGAAACAAGGCTTAACGGAAAAGACGCATTTAAAGAAGAATGTAAATTAAACGAAAAAGAACTTTCTAAAACCATAAAAGCAAAGTACACTAAAGACGAAAAAAAAGAGAACAAGAAAGAAATAGAAAAAGAAGTTAAGCAAGAGTTAGCGACTCTCAAAAAAGCAAACAAAGCTTCAATCAAACTATATGATAAAGAAACCGAAAAGATCCTGAAGGATATCGGTGTTGATTTATATATAGATACTGGTTTGAATCAAGATGTTGCTGATAGTTTTGGAGTTAATTTTGCTTTATTAGAAAGAATATAATGAAAATCGCTACATTATCAGATGTGCATTACAAAATAGATTTAGATGAGTTGAATATTCCTGCGGATGCGGTTGTGGTTGTTGCTGGTGATTTAGCAATGATGGGCTGTGATTACGAAATCATGGGGTTTATTCTACAACTTAAACAGTTGCCAAATCAGCATAAAATTGTAGTTGCTGGGAATCATGATTTTCCATTGGAATCCTTGGCTTGTTTATATAAGGACGAGTTTGAAAAACATGGCATTATTTATTTAGAAGATTCTGGTATAGAAATTGAGGGTGTTAAGTTTTATGGTTCACCTTGGACAAAACTTTATGGTGGTTGGGCTTTCATGAAACCGGAGGCTGACTTAAAATCAAAGTTTTGTAAAATTCCAGAGGATTGTGATGTGCTAATTACTCATTCTCCAGCATTACTGTTTTTGGATCAAGTCTTAGCTTCTAAAGAAAAGGAACGCATAGGATCTGGATATCTAGCTGCAAAAATTGAAACCGTTCAACCAAAATTACACGTTTTTGGGCATGTTCATTCTAGTTATGGAAGGCTTGAGCATCGTTGGGCAACTGGGAACAAGACTATGTTTTGTAATGCCAGTATATGTACTGAAAAGTATCATCCTGTTAATGCAGTTCAAGTATTTGAGTTAGATAGAAGTAATAATTTAGAAGCAAGTTATGTTTGTTAAAGATGTTCGAATTGATGTAAATTGGTTACTGAATCAAATATTAGGAGCTGGAAAAACTAAATATCAAATCACTAAAATTACTGATGATCAGTTGTTTCAGTTCCTTACTTGCTTAAAAGACAACCCCTTTACTATGCACAATGATCAGAATGCATTGTCGTGGATTAGGGAGCGTTTAGCACTTCGTTATGATCAAGCTCAAAATCAAATGTCTGAACAGTGGGAACATATTAGGCAACGATATCGCTTTATCATACAACAAATTGATTTGATTTTGGTTAAACAAAAAGACAGATCAGCACCACCAGTATCAGAACCAACAAAAGAGGCTGAAGTTAATTTTACAGTATCATTTTCAGATGATCCACCACCACCACTACCAAAAGAAAAACCATCATCCTTTTCTGTGAAATTTGAGGAGTAAATTATGGGCTGTGCTCGAAGATCGCTTAATTATAAAAGGCCACAACAAAAGACGGTTAATGTTGACCCTCAAACGATTCGAAAACCAAAAGTTACAGTTGGTCTAGATCCTAGTATTAAAAAAAAGATATTTATTAAAGCGCATATTAAGGCAGTTCAAGGATGCTCTGATGTGAACCGGTATGTTGATTATGTATTGTCATGGTTAGCTGGTGAGGGTATTAGATTTGAAAAGCTTGATATTAATAGCCCAGAAGGTAAACAAGCTCGTATCAATAAAACGCCTTTTTATCAAATTTTTTATGATCGAAAACCTATGGGTGTTATATATGGTCGGGGTGTATCAACAACTTATATTGAATTGGTTAATTATTTGAATGGATTGAATTACGCATGAATAGGAGTTGAGCTATGTTTGATATGATTTTGGCAATAGATTCAGGGTTTGGAATAGGTAAGAATAATACTATACCTTGGAAGCTATCAGCAGATTTAAAGCGTTTTAAACAGATTACAACTACTGTTAGTGAACCTGCAAAACAGAATGCGGTAATTATGGGCTGGAATACTTGGCTTTCTTTACCAAAAAAGCCTTTGCCTAACCGAGTTAATTGTGTTTTAACTACAGAAAAAATAGAACAAGCATTATGTAGCCTTGATTTTGATTTAACTTTGAATCAATTATATCAAAAACAGGATATAGAAAACATCTTTGTTATTGGTGGTAAAAGTGTTTACGAAGAGGCTTTCAAGCACAAGGATTTACGTTATATATATTTAACAATGATTACTAACAAATCTTTTGATTGTGATGTTGTTCTTAATGGTGCAGATATTTTAAGCAAAAATACGGTAATAAGGGAATCTTCTACTTGCATAATTGAAGACGATTTACATTACTTTAATTGGAAACTTGAAAGGACTTCTTTATGAGCACTTTAGTATTAACTGATCCACATTTTGGAGAATATAGTCATGGATTCATTGATCGTGAGACGGGCTTAAATTCACGCCTATTGGATATTAAGGGTATCTTTGAACGAATTATACATTACGCAAAAGAAAACAAGGTAAAGCGAATTGTTGTTGCTGGTGATAGTTATGATGTTAAAAATCCTAAAAATTTTATTCGAGCTTTATTTGCTGATTCTGTAACGGAAGCCTTGAAGTCAGATATCGAGATATATGTAATGACAGGCAACCACGACATGACTCAATCCGCTGGTACAGGTCACAGCTTATCTGAAATGGAAATGTATGCAAAAGTCATTCCTAATTTAACGGTTATTAGTACTCCAACTATTCTTAATTGGGATAATACAGATTGGGTGTTCTTTCCACATGTAAATCGAGGCGATCATGGCATTTTAGCTAGAGATGATATTAAGGAATGGAATAAGACTAAAATTAAAGAGTTATCTGCTAAAGTTGATAGTAATTCTGTACTTATAGGACATTTTTCTACTGATGCATCTTGCGAAGTTGATAAGCAAGCGATTGAAATTGGATTTTTACAGGGTTTGAATTTTGGCTTGATTTTGTTAGGGCATATTCATAAACAACAAAAGCTTACAGATAAAATATATCATATTGGTAGTATGGCCAGAACTGATTTTCATGAAGAAAAATCTAAAAAATACTTTGCAATTATAAATAATCTAGATATTTCTTTTGAAGAAATTCATGATCGTGAATTTAAAACCTTTAATTTAAATTTAAATAAGAACATTACAAAATTCAAAGTTTATGATCAAAGTATACGTAAGTTAGATTTATCCAAAGTTGTTACTCGATTGATTGTAACTATAAAAGAAGAGGATGAGTCTAAAGTAGAGATTGATGCTCTGGAAGATTATATTCGTGATACATCTTGGAAGTTTACCGGAACTGTTAAAAATATAATTCAGGGTGATGTAGATGAGACTTTTATGGATAATGACCAATCTCCTTTGCAACTTTTTGAAGTTTATGTAAATGAAAATCCGACATTTTTTGGTACTGATTCTGAGTTTTGCTTAAACAAAGGGACAACTATCTTAGAAAGTCTTATGTAAACATTATTTATAATCAGTAAATAAAGGTGTTAGGAGGAAAAATTTATGCGTGAAGTAGCTTTAAATCAAATGTTAAGTTCTGTAAAAAGAGGTGACGAAATCTTTGTTTATGTGGGAAATACTGCATTCAAAGGTAAATATGACAAAATTCTCAGTGCTGCAATAGGTGTTAAATTGATTGTGAATTTAAAAGATGAACATGGATCTGGTGTGTTAGCTGACGTTTCAATTGCTACAGATGATATCAAAGCAATTGGTATTCCTCGTGAAAAAAGAGCAAATGTTCACCAAGCCCCAGACTCTGAAATTAACTTAGATTCTCAAAAAGTTAGTCAGTTGGATGGATAAAGTAGACACTATAGCTATAGTGGAAGTTTTAGGAGAAGGATTTAGGAAATTTGAAGAGAACAGTATTATGGTAGATAAAATTGGGGTTCCAGATTTTGCTTTGAAGGAATTAAAACAAAGTGAGTTTTTTGAAGTTATAGATGATCCAATTGATAATACTGAAGGGTACTTGTGGGGTTCAACCGTGTTAGTTGCTGACAATTTCTGGATTATAGGAGAAAATAACGTCAAAAGACAACTAAAATGGGTAGAAGGGTACTGAAATGTTAAAAAGATTTTGTTCAAGTGTTGCTATAATTGCAATATTGGCTTGTCCGTATACTGTTAGTGGTCACAATTATGATAAACCTCATTCTGGGTCATCTAACAATTCATTACAAGCAAAAATAGTGCCACGAGTATATTCACCAGTGCATAAATTAACGAGAGCTTACCTTATTAATATACTGCCAAATAAAGCGTTTAATATAGCGTTTCTGGGTAATCGATGGTTTTCGTTTCAGCTTCATAAAACAAGATATTTAGCTCACATTGATTTCAATAATAATATTTCTTTTTCGAGAATGAGATAGGCTTTGTAAACACTATTTAAAATCCGTAAATATACTAATAGATGCAAATAAAAGGAGAATTTTTTTTATGATCTTACGCTCTATTAGTATTGAAGGGTTTTTAAGTTATAAAACGAAGCAAACAATAGATTTTACAAATATAAGTACTGCGCTGGTGGTGGGGCAATTTAATGGGGATTTTCTGAATTCAAATGGTTCAGGAAAATCATCAGCTTTTGAAGCAGTAGCTGTATGTTCTTGGGGCAAACTGGTATCAAGGTCCGAAACATTAGACGAGCTTATTAATGATGAATGTGACACCGCTCATTTATCGTTCGAGTTTGAGTTTGAACGTAACATATATAAAAAAGAACGTATGTGGGGTAAGAAAAGCCACAACGAATTATATATGTATTCCGCTGATAAGTGGATTCCAATTGGTGGTGATAACGCAGATAAACGGCTTATAGAGTTACTGGGAGTAACGCCATCAACATATTCTTCCATATTATATCTTCCACAAGAGGGTGAACTGAAATTTATTGAAGGTAAAGCTTCTGAACGCAAGGCTATACTTCGAGAACTTTTAAACTTAATTATTTTTGGAAATGCTGAAGAAAAAGCTAAAACGGCAATGACAGGATTACAGGGTGATCTTAGTATAAAAGCGGTACGATTAGAAGGTTTGGTTAATTCAATAGCCGATGAATCGGATGTAGAGCAAAACATGAAGTCTTGCAAAGATGATCTTAAAGAACTCGCTGATCAAATAGTTGAAACTAAAAAAAACATAACTACATATACCAATCAAGTTAATGCACTTCAAAAACAATTAGATGCTCAAAAAGAAACGGTTAAAGAAAAGCAGGATTTGGAACAAGAATTACTAGACTTAGCATTGAATTGCGAAGTTAAAACTAAATCTGTTATTAGTTATAAAGAGGATTTGGTTCAATTAAAACTAGATATTAATGAAAAGAATTCACTTATAAAAGAAAGTAAGAAGATTTTAAAGTTTAAGAAAGCTGAACTAAAAGAGCTCAAACCTTCTATTGAAAAAGAACCAGCTCCAACTTCTGATTATGATTTAAAGCTTCGAGAGTTGGCTTTAGGTGTTCGAGAATATGAAAAGGATCACATTAGTAACAAAACCAAAATTGGTTTATTAGAGGAAGATATTCAAAGAGTATCTGATTTAGAAAATGTATGTCCTGTAACCGGCCTAACTTGTGACGCAATAACTGGGGAAGGCACATATCTTGTAAGCAAAACAACAGAAGTTCAATCCCTTCAAAAATCTCAAAAAAGACTAATCGCTGCAATTAAAAAATTAACCCTTCAAGAAACCGAATTGCTTGAAACTAAAAAAGTAATTTGTGAGGCCAATGAATTAATTGAACAGAGCAAAGCAAATTATTCTAAGAAAACCCTTGTTGCTGATGGAATTACTGAAGCCATCAAAATGCATACTGAAGTGTTAAATTCATATGATCAGCGTATTGATCATTTCAATAAGGCAATTGAACAATGTGAAAAAGATATCGTTCTGTTTAATAAGCAAGAACTTGTTTTGAAGAAAAAAATAACTAACATTGTTATACCTGATATGCAAAAAATGCAACAAGAAGTTGACCAGCTTTCAAGTAAGCAAACTGCTTTTATAGAAAGTCTACTTATTCAAGAGCAAAATATGACCAATAAAACGTTAGCTCTAGGTGGGTTTCAAAAAACCTTAAAAGATATACAGGGCATGAAAGCTGAGAAAAAAGAACTTTCGACTGAAATTAAAAAGCTCAAGAAAGAATTATCCGGTAACAAAAAGCTGGTTAAAGCTTTTAGTAAAAACGGTATTCAAAAAACTCTTATGAAACAAGCAGTTCCTCGCTTAGAAGCTATATCAAATCGATTGTTAAAGAAGTTTTGTCCTACTGAAGACATTCGCATTAGGTTTGATTTAGACCCTACAACCAAGGATGGAAAAGAATCTTCAAGAGGTGGACTAGATATTTTGATTATAAAAAATCAAAAGAGTAAGAAACTCAACATGTATTCTGGTGGTGAAAAGGTTCGCTACGTGTTTGCAATTGTCTTAGCGTTGGCCGAACTGCTATCTCAAAGAGCTGGCAAAAAGATGCAAACACTTATCATTGATGAAAGAATATCAAACTTAGATGAATCTGGAATTCGTCAATTTGCAGAAGTTATAAACGCTATTAAGGATCGTTACAAAAAATTGATTGTTATTACTCATATTCAACAATTAAAAGAAATGTTTGATCAATTGATTATTGTAAATAAAACACGAGAGTTGGGGAGTGTAATCATAAATGGTTAAACCAAAATTTACTTACCAGCAACAACAGAATTTAATACAGCGTCAACAGGTGCAATCAATGCGTACCAGTGAAGAGGCTAAACAGCTTCGAGGAATGCTTAAGGCTGAGTCTGCCATTGTTAAGCGAAGAGAGCAATAAGCCCATTACAAAATAATTTAGCTAAATCCATACCGTGGGTTGTAGGTTGAAACCGAGCAATAGGTGAAATCTTTGTTTCTAAGAAATGAGGGTCTATTGGTCGGTTTTTCAGCATATTATAGGTTATACCTTCATATACTAGTATTTTATTACCAGAAAAGTTTGAACAATCTGGATAATTTACTTGTAAAATTAAGTAGTTACCAATTTGCTTGTTAGATATGACTATATAGTTGTTTGGATCTGGGTTTGGTAATGCCTTACAACTAGTACAATCATTGCTTGAAGATGCCCAGCTTCGGCTACCAAGCCCTATGCCTATTCCCATGTTAAGTAAACCTTTTCAAATATTAGTAAATATAAATATATGATAATTGATTACCAAAATAACGTAAATGATTTGCTACTAAGAACAGATTCAAGAGTTGAGTTGTTTTTAACATCTCCTAATTGGTCGATAGAGCCTAATTTACTATCTCGTGGATATCAATGTATTTTTGAAAATGGTAAGCCTATGTTTGCTGTTGGAAAGCTAAAAGATAAAGCTGTTATTGATAACTACAAAATCAATCTAAAAATTGACAACATAAAAAAAGAGCTGATAGATCTATCTTTTCCTGACAACACTTTGTTAGTAGGTGAGTTATTTCACCCTGAATTTGATGTCATGACCAAGATAATATCTACCGACACCGCTACATCTTTAAGTATGCAGCTTCAGCAACCATTAAAATACATTGTGAGTGACATTTACTACTTTGATACTATCAGCCTGTTATCAAAGACATATTTTGAACGAAGGCTGATTCTGGAGGATCTTTTTGAAGACACTGAAACAAAACTTGTCCGTTTAAAAGATCACTATGTTTTAAGAGAGGAAAAACAAAAATATTTTGAGCAATGTCAAACCGATTCTCAAGGGGTTTTATTCCGTAATGGAAATGTGAACTATTATGATTCAAAAGTTTACAGGTACAACAACATGCATACTTTTTATGCCATTATTTTGGATGTTAATATTCAGAAGGGATTGGCCTATTCGATAAAGATTGGAATGTATCAACGGGGTCACTTGGTTGAGGTAGGAAACGCAACTGGACTTTCTAGGCAATATTGTGAGTTGTTAGCACAAAACAAAGAACAATATATTAACAAGATGGTTCGGGTTGCATCTCGTATTCGTGTAGGAAATAAGCTGAAAAACCCCAAATTAATTGAAATTTGTGAAACGTATAGTAAGGAAAAATGCAATTGGTAAATTTTATAAAGTGTTTCTACGGAAGTATTAAAAAAAGAGAAGGAGCTGATTTTATGGGTTTTATGAAAAAAGGGACTCCTGTTCAATTCACAATTGTTGAACATGTTTGTTCGAAATGCAAACAAGCCAAGCAAAATTTAATGATCATAAATGGTTCTACTGTTTGCAAAGATTGTCATGCAACTAAATTATAAGCACGATATTATAAGTGAAATTTACCATAGCAAAAACAAACGAGAAATTACTTTGGATAACACTATTGTTGAAAAGCATTTTCTTAATAGCAATAAAATTCCCGTTCGATATACGCCTACACTAAAAGAAGAATTAACGAGTATTAAAAAAGAACGCTTAAACGCTATTAAAGATATTATTGATTTAAACCTACCTGAATTGGAAAAGAAGATTATTCGTAGAGCTTATTACGACAACATGAAGCAGGAAGGTATAGCAAAAATTTACGGTCTTTCTCAAGAGATGGTTTCATATTACAAATCTCGTGCAGAAAGACGAATTCGTTACTACATAAAAGCAAAGAATATTTCGCTGGATGATATGCGAATTGAACTTAAAGGTGTAGTCACAAGAAAACAGTTAGAAGCCTTAATTATGTACTTTAAACACCATAACCAAAATTATATAGCTAATCGCTTTGGGGTTACTCAATCAGCTATATCATCAAGGTTAAAGTTAGGGTTAAAACAAATAGGTAAATATATTCCTGAAAACCCCTTTTTACAAAGATATCACGATATATTTAGCGACTTATTTCTATATAATTCATTACAAAGCAAGCAATCTAGAAAGGGCATTTAAATGAAAGAGGGTTTTAGTCATTTTACTGATTTTTTGAGTTCTGAAGATGTAGCGGATGGAGGGTCAGATGTGGAAGCTCCTACAGCAATGTTTTTTGCACAAGAAGTTGAAGGGACTGAGCTTCAGTCATCAGCAAATGAACAAGCGATTACTGTTGAAAGTTCTAGCGAAATTACGAAAGAAGCAAGTTCTTTAGATTTGGAATCTATCTTTAATGAAATGGACGTTCAAAATCAAAGTAAGGCTCCTGATATTTGGCAGATTAATCAAAATACAATAGTCAGAGATACCCAATATTCATAACATAAATTGTAGGAGGTCTATTATGGTACAGCGTAGCAACGAATCGCAACTCTTAAATGTATTAGCAGATGAAAATAACAATAGTTCTAACAAACCTTCTTTAAATCAAGATTTAAGAGGTAAGTTAGACGATGATAAGGAAATTCCGTTAGCTATAGCTAGACAAGCTAGACGTGCTGGTTTTATAAAACGTGCATCGGCTGACCTCTACGAGTCTGCTTCAACAGGACATTTCTGGCGAATAAATAAAGCAAACAATACTATTGAGAGAGTTATTGATGTCAATGAAAATGGCATAGTTAAGGAGAGCAAGTAATTATGGCAAAAAACAATGTTCCCGTAGGCGATTCTCAACTATCGGGTATGCTAGATAATACATTTAGATTGGCAAGTTGGTTAGATAATTTAGCAGAGAATAACAAAGAAGCTATTTTGGATGATCAAGACCAAAATGCCATACCTGATGATATAGGCGAAGATAATTTGTTTGAAAGTGATCCTACAATCAATTATACACTTGAAGAGAAAGATATCACTATTCAGCCTTGGTCTCCAACTTCCGATATTATTGTTGAACATATATCTGCTACAAATGAATCTCGAACCCCTGTTGAACATAAAGAAGCTGGGTTTCATTCAGAAGTTGATGCATTAATTAAGGATGCTGATATTAAATCATTATCACAATTAAAAGATGTACTGGCTAAAGAATATAGTTCATATACCGCAGAAAAATTCATCAAACATAATTTTCAACATTTACAAACACATTTAGCAAATGATTTGGAAACACAGGACGCAGGATTATTAAGGATAAGTGATGTTAAGATTGATAGTGGAAATGAAATTAAAAATAAAAAACTGGATGTTAAGTATGATCTGGAGGATGTTAAGAAGACAGCTAAAAAACTCGCACTCCAAGGACATGACTTAAAAGCTGGATTATTAAAAGAATATTCTGAAACATTAGTACACAGAGCGTTTCCAGAAGGAAATTTTGACGTATTTGCAACCAAAGTGCTTAAAGAGGCTAACATTGACACTTCAGATATCGATAGATATGTAAAAGAGTTAGCTGTAACTGCTAAATCTATAGACGATATTGATGTGAAATTGGTTGATAAATTTGGTGCTGGACGTATGGGTAATTTCCAAGGGTTAAGTAAATTATCTAAATTTTTACATTTTAAAGAATCTAGAAATGATGGATCTTTTATTGATCGAGTTGCTAGTGTAAACAAGTCAAAGGATGTCAAAGATCTTGTTACCCCAGTTGATCACACCGCAGACCTCAAGAAAATGCGTAAAGAAGCTTATTTATCATTAGCTACTTGCAAGACATTAGATCAAGTTACAGACAACTTATAACGCAAATATGGCACTTCTCTGATGAACACCTTCTTAACTCAAGAAAAAGAAGCATTACAATCAGTAGAACATAAGCTGGGTTATTTTTATTTAGATAGTGAACATTATGGTAATTGTGATGAAATGGTTCAACATTTTAAGAATAGCGGTAAGCATGTTTATCTATTAAAAAAACAAGCCAAATGTTCTGATTGTGTTATGAATTGCAATAATCTTTGTTCTAAAACAGCTTTAGTTTTATCACAAAATCCTATGCGAAT
>Ga0114918_10001676_pt1 | contig 19848 bp, 24 predicted proteins | sample LantaG_FD_87015 | JGI IMG/M metagenome (GOLD analysis project Ga0114918, IMG submission 87015) | Deep subsurface microbial communities from Baltic Sea to uncover new lineages of life (NeLLi) - Landsort_02402 metaG | ecosystem: Environmental > Aquatic > Marine > Oceanic > Sediment | place... | reverse complement strand
ATCGTCAGATGATGTAAAGAAATTGATGTTAGATGTATCTCATGAAGAAAAAGTTCATGCAGGAGAGTTTGAAACATTGATGGAAGAAATAGATCCTTCGTATGAAAAAGCTGAAGAAGAGGGTGAAGAAGAAGTTGAAGACTTGATTGGAATATCAGACGAAGATTAATTTAACTTTAGATAACTTCAAAAGAATTTAGAACATATTGATACAAATACGAAGGAGGAATGTATGAATTTAGTGAAAAATGTTTATAATATTTCAGAAAGTTTTATGAAAGATGCAGCATATGTAAACGTGAATTATGAAAAAATAGAATCATTAGCAGCGGATATGATAACAACTAACCCACCAAAATTCCCAATCCATGAAGAAAAAAATATATTTAAAGGCGTGGTAATGGAGTTGGTGGCAGCATCTGTTAATTATTGTTATTGGTATGGAAAAAGTAATATAAGACCTAATGGTGCAAACTCAACTTTTATGTATGAAAATTTAATCAATGCTTTTTTTGACTATGAAAAAGAAGATGCTAATCTTTTAAGTCTTTGTGTTGCTAGATTTATTGGACTTTTAATGATAAATCGCTTTCCATTAATCGAAGAAAGAATAAAACATTGTGGTCAGATTAGAATAATGGGTGAAAGATTTTGTAAACTGATAATTGAAGAACATGATAAACATAATATAAACAGATTTATGAATGAACTAATTGTTTTATTTCCGGGGTTTGGATCAGATATATTCTTGAAGCGAGCATCATTATTTTTCATTCAGTTATATAGATGTTTTGGTTGGTTTGAAAATCAACTTTCTGAACTTCATGTGCCTGCAGATTATCAAGTTCCTAAGATGTTAGAACACTTCAAGTGTATCACATACACTCCCTACCTGAAAAATATTATAGAAGATAACAAACTTATTGCAAAACATTCAATTGAGGAATGTGAGATCCGTTCGGCAACAGTCATTGCAATTAGGAAATTATGTGAACTTACAAAATGGAATGTAGCACAGGTTGATGGTTATTTCTTTTTGAAAAGAAATTCTACAACAACTCCATTTCATTTGACTATCACGACGGACTATTAAGGAGATTATATAAGTATGAAAAAAATACAAATGTCTGAAAATGCGTTAACAGTAGCTAAAAATCGTTACTTTATAAATGGAGAAGACTGGTTAGGATGTGCTGAAAGAGTAGCTAATACTATATCTATGCCAGAAATGAATGACAAAAATAAAATAAAAGATGCATTTGTTGAGATGATCTATAATATGGATTTTCTTCCAGGTGGTCGTATTTTAAGAAATTGTGGTAGACCAAGAGGTTCCCTTTTTAATTGTTATCACCTTCCAATTGGAGATAGTATTGAAGAAATTGGTCAGTTTATTAAAGATTCATTAATATTATGGTCAGAGGGTGGTGGAGTTGGTTGTAATTTTTCTCCTTTAAGACCAAGAGGAGATGGAATATTGGGAAAGGGTGGTCATTCATCTGGATTGGTCAGTTTTATTGAAGCAGCTGATTCTGTAGCACAGACAATTGAAAGTGGTGGCGCAAGACGTGCCGCAGCTATTGCTCATGTTGATGTTTCACACCCAGAAGTCATTGATTTTATTGATGCAAAATTAGTTGATGGAAGAATCTCCAGTTTTAATATTTCAGTTGCAGTTACCGAAGATTTTTTATTGGCAGTTGAAGCTGACGAACCGTGGACGTTTAGATTTAAACAAAAAGAATACTCAACAATCAAAGCAAGAGATTTATGGAATAAAATTGTAAAGAATATGGTTCAATGTGCTGAACCAGGATTGATTAATTGGACTAATTTTCAAAAAAATAACTCATACTATTTTGAACCTGTTCTTGGAACTAATCCATGCGGAGAAACTACGTTAGGTCCGTATGGTGTGTGCGATCTTGGATCATTAGTTCTCCCTCATTTTATTACAGGAAATGTAAATACAAATTGGAGAAAGTTAGAGCAAACAATAAAAACAGCAGTAAGATTTCTTGATAATGTAATTGAAGTAAATAAATATACACTAAAAGATATTGATATTAATGCACATAAATCAAGGCGTATTGGAGTTGGTGTGATCGGTCTTGCAGAATATTTATTTGCAAAGAAAGCTATATATGGAAGTGAAAAAGCTGTTGCAGAAACTGAAAGAATTATGAGATTTATTCGTGACTCAGTTTATCAAGCTTCTCTTGAGTTAGCAATTGAAAAAGGAGCATTCCCACAGTTTGACCCTATTGCATATGGTAAAGCATCATTTGTAAGAAAATTACCTGCATCATTAAGAATGGATATTAAAAAGTTTGGAATCCGAAATTGTACTTCAATGGCTCTAGCACCAACTGGCACAATTTCTCTATTAACCGATTATACAAGTGCTATCGAACCGCTATTTGCAAAAGCAATGAATCGTAAAGATAGAGTTAGTGAAAGAATATATATTCACCCACAGTATCAACAAATGATACAGAATAATGAAGAAATTCCTGAATGGTTTGTTGACTCATTTGATTTAAAACCAAAAGATCATTTTGAAATGCAGGTTGCATGTCAAAAATATTGTGATGCATCTGTGAGTAAAACCATCAACCTTCCTGCTGAAACTACAGAAGAAGATCTCAGCAATCTGTTATTGGAGTATATACATGACCTAAAAGGAGTCACAGTCTATCGTGATGGTTCGAGAGAAGGTCAAATATTGAATAAAATAACAGAAGAGGAAGTGAGAGAGTATTTAAAAAGCGAAAAAATAAATATTGAAAATAATTTAAATAGCGAAGACGTTACTTGTGCAACAGGGACATGTGAAATATAAGGAGATTAAACAGATGGTAAGAGAACTAAAAGAATATACAAAAATGGAAAAATTAAATCAATGGATAGAACAGTTAATTTTTCCTGGAGACCCAAAAGATTTTATTCAAGAATTAGAAGGACATTCAAAACCAGGGATAGAAGTATTCAGAAAATTCTGTTTTTATACAGAGAATAATGCCTATTTTATTGTTGCTATCGATAGAACTAAAAATGAAGGGTATATTGGATGTCAAGTTCAATGTCGTAAACCAAGAGCGGGAGAAGATTGGTTGCGTGGCAATGATCTTCCAGATGGAAAGTTTACAAAAGCAACATGGGATATAATTGAAAAAGCTATATTAAATTATGAGTTAGTAAAACTTACAAAATATTTAAAACCAGAAACAGGAGATTTACCACATGATGGTACTTAAAGAAAGACAGGTTTGTCCACACTCTACTCGTTGTCCATATAACATTAACAGCACATGCCAAGGTGCTAATCCACGAAGAGAAGAAGCAACATTTACATGTGAGTGGGTTACTAATGGTATAATTGATGAGGGGCGTGGTGTAAGATTGGCCGGAGATAAAACCGGAAAAATGAAAGTTATAATGGAGTAATTATGTCAGAAGATATTCATAGTATTCAGGAAGAAAAAATTAATTCTCTTCTCAATGAGTATGATGATCATAGAGATGCAATTAAGAGTATGATTGTTGATCTTGAAAAAATTAGAACGAGAGTTGATATTCTTATACCAGATCAATTAGATGCTCGTTACATGAGATTTTTTGAAGAAAAAGTTAAATCAATTACAGCTTTATTCATTTCATTGCTCGAGATGAGAAAAGAAATTGCAAAAAGTGTTAAAGATGAAATTGATATTAGGCGAAGAATTAAAGATCAAAATGATATGGTTGATCTTGAAGGATTGCTTGATGTAAGAAGTATGGCGGATAAAATAAATAAGTTTCAACAGACAACTGATGCCATAAAAATGAAACGTATTAATAAAAATAAAGAACAAACAATTGATGAAGGGATTGAAATTCCAGGTATAACAAGTGAAGTAGGAGGAGTGATAGATGACGAATAAAAATGATTATGATGACGATGATCAAGAAATAGAAAACACAGAACAAATAGAAATCGACGTCAAAGAAGTGCTGGATAGTGTATCAATAGATGATGATAGTGATGAAGAAAAACCAAAATTGAAAAATGAGGTTAAAAGTGAAGTTATTGATACTGTAAAAGAAGGAAACCCAATTATAGAAGATGAAAAATTAACAAAAGAGTTATATGATGAATTTAGTTCATTTCTTGAAAACAAAGCAGATATGTTTGTAGATAAAGGCATCAAAACAACTATCTCAACAGGTATTGATTTGGTTGATGCTATTTTGGGTGGTGGTTTTGCTGTCGGTGGTTTAAACATTATTGTTGGACAACCAGGTAGTGGAAAGACAATGTTGGGAATAAAAGCATTAGGGCAGGGACAACAACAATATAAAGGAAAATTAATAGGAGCATTTCTTGACTCAGAAGAAGCAACAACAAGTCTTAGACTTTCAAATTTAGGTGTTAGATATCCAAAGATAAAACCATATGTCGATATTACAGTTGAAAAAGTATTTAAATTTATTGAAGGATTGTGTATCTTTAAAGAGCAGAAGAAAATTAATGATAGTCCATCAGTTGTAATATGGGATAGTATCGCTAATACATTAACTCAAAAAGAAAGAGAAACAGATGACCCCAATTCAGTTATTGGTTATAAAGCAAGGTTGTTATCAATTCTTGTTCCAAAATATGTTTCTAAGTGTGCTCACCATAATATTTGCTTAATTGCAGTTAATCAATTGCGTGATGTCCTTTCAATAGGTCAGTTTGCACCACCAAAAGATTTAAAATTTATGTCAGCTACAAAAGACATGCCGGGCGGAAATATCTTAAAATTTAACGCATTTCAATTAATTGAGATGAAAGTAAAGTCAGCAATATCAGCTGGAACTGCAGAAGATTCTAATAAATATGGGTTTGAAGGTGTGATTGTAAAAGTTAAATGTGTTAAGAATAAACTATTCCCACCAAACATTGAAGTACCAATAGTTGGTTCATTTACAAGTGGGTTTTCAAATTTTTGGACTAATTATAACTTTTTAAAAGAAACCAAACGTCTAAACAGTGGAGCTTGGAACTATCTGGTTTCATTGCCTGATAAAAAGTTTAGAACCAAAGATGCACCTACTCTTTATAAGGAAGATGAAGATTTTAAAATTGCATATGATGATGCGGTTAAGGAAGCAATACAAACTGAAATTATTGATAAATATAACCCAGAGGTCTAAAATATATTTATGTAACATACTAAGATTCTAACTAATGCTAGTATAGAATTAGAACAAAATGTAAAGGTATAAATGAAATTATGAAAGGGAGAAAATAATTATGAGTGGAATATCTGATTTACTTCGCCAATACGTTGAGCATACTACAAAACAAATAGTTGATAACCCAGATGATGTGAAGATATCTGCCTCAATTTCAACCAAGGCAGTAATTATACAAATTAAAGTACATCAAACTGATTGTGGTAAAATTATTGGCAAGCATGGTCGTACCATTGATGCAATGAAAATATTATGTTTAGCGATAAAAAACACCAACTATCCAGAGGATTCACGGAGAATATTACTGGAAGTCCTTGAGGATGAAAACTCAAAGTTTTCGTATAATAAATAATGGAGGATATATAAAAATGTTATCAAAAGAAAGCAAAATAAGAGTTCTGGAAAACTTCTATGGAGTTGACTATATTTTCTTTGGAAAACCAGTAACCAAGGTTAAGAATTGTTGTCCTGTTGTAAAAGAAGAATATGTTTCTATAAAAGGTGCTCTTCTTTCAGTATATGTAGAAATGTTAAAACTTATGGGGCATACACCGCCAGTTTTGAAAGAAAAAGTGGGATCCAAAAGATTGTTAGTTTTAGCAAAAGAAGCAGCAAAAAACGCTCGACATGCTTCACAAAAAATTGTTACAATGGAGCAAGCTCGTAAAGACATCAAACAAGAATTAAAAGTAGCTTTAAAAGAAAATTCTAAAATCGATGTAGCAAAATTGGTCGAATCAAAGATTAGAGAAAAAGCTTTTAGATTAGCAGTTGATAATATGCTAGTTGCTAAAGCATTACAAGAGGCAAAAAATCTTAAAGCAATGAATGAATGGACTGGGAAAATTGTTGAAGACTCGTATAAAATTCTTAGAGATAATCTGTGCGAGATTGCAATGATGCTCCTAGATAACGATGAACCAGAAACCAAATAATCCATATGAAAAACTTTTAGATTATTTAGTTCAACAAGAAACAAAATCAAAGAAAAAAACGCCTATTGTAAAAAAAGAAAAAAAGGCAGAGAATCTTGAAACGACTGATACTAAGAAATTAATTGAAGAATCAAAAATATTTGCTTACATTCCAGGTGAGACTTTTGAAAAACCACCTCCAAAGAAATCAGATGGTTTTGATGTAGCAAAATTTGAATCCTTGATGCGGGCAAAACTTATAGAGGAGTATAAGAAACTTCAAAGTTATGAAAGACCTTATATTTCTGTTTCAGAGTTATATACCTGTTTTAGACAATGTTTTTACGTCAGGATGAGATATCCAGTAAACTTTAAAAAATTATATGAATATCCATATTTGTATTTGATACAAAAAATGGGTAATGAGATACATAAAACTATACAAGAACTCTATGAATTTTCAGAAACTGAAAAGACAATTGTTAGTGAAAAATTTAAAGTTAAGGGGAGACTTGACGGGATTCGTGACAGCTTCTTATTTGAAATTAAAACTATTGATGTTGATAAGTTCAAAAATGAATATATAAAGGAGCATTATTTACAGGGTATTATATATGCTTATATTCTAAATACAGAATATCAGTATAATATAAAAACAATTACAATAATTTATGTTATTAGAAATTGTAAAAAAATCGTTCCATTTGATTTGCCTGTAGATCATAAACTCGCAGAATCCCTCCTAAGCAGATCGCTTATACTCAAATCTTCAATTGAAACTTCACAAGTTCCTGATCCTTTCGGTGCAACAAAAGAAACATGTAAATATTGTTTGTATAGAAAACAATGTGAAGATGATATATGTAAAGAAGTATTACAACCATTCAAGCGAAAGAAGAAACCAGATATAAAACCGAAAAAACAAAATGATCATAAAACAGCTTTTATATTATAGCGGAGGAATAGTTAAATGATAGTAATTTATCCAATGATAGTATCTCAAGCAGTATCTGAAAATGCGATTCCTGCTATTGCTAAAACAGCTGAACTATATTTGGTTGGGAATAAAATTCATGATGTTATAAATGATGTAGAAGTAAAAAAATTTAATAAAATAAGAAATCTCACAATGAAAATAGTAGGAAAGAAAATTATTGCTAAAGAAGGTGTCAATCTTCTAGAAGCTGATGATGATGATAAAGACGAATATCATGGCGATTGGGAAAATAAGATGAAAGATCGAAATACAGGCACTAAGAAATCCCCAGAAGAAAAGAAAAATGATAAAGAAAGAGAAGATGTTATAGATTTTGAAAAGCGAATGGATAGACAAAGAAAAAGAGAAAAAGAAGAAGAAAAAAGAGAACGAGAAAAGGAAAAATGGAAGCAAGATCAGGAAGATAGAAAGGATGCAGAAGAAAAAGCAAAAGCAGCTAAAGCATCTGTAAATATAAAAATGACCGACTTTAAAACAATAAATCTTGAACCTACATTTGTACCTATTGAAAAAACGGATAAATTTGGCAATTTATCAAGAAGTATGATTGGAGTTAAGGTTCTCCCTTTAAGAGTTAAATCTGAAGCAAAACTTTCAGCTTTACTTATGAACGATGTAAAGTTAAACTTTATTAATGGAATAGTAATAAAATTTGGAAGAAAATTTTTAAGATTTGTTTATAAATATATAAACAAATGGATTAGTAAACTTTTTGGTGGAACTTATAGTGGCGATCCAAGACGTGATGTTCTAATGGGAGATCAAAATGGTAAAGGTTTTGTTGTCTTTAGTAAAACTGAAGATATAGATGATTTGTTTTTAAGAAATTATTCAAAAATCAACCGATTATTCAAGTTGGGTTGGGGAAATATTATAATAGCAGATGAAATTAATAGAGTAGCATATTTTTGTATGAAAGATTTTAAAGGTGTGTGTAATGCAATCAGTTATGCTATGATGTATCAAAATCTAGGACAGTTGAAAGCATATGAAACATTAGAAGCAGCGGAAAGACAAAGCTCTTCTATATTTAAAATACAAAAGAATTTTTCAAAAATAATTGGAGAATCTATTGTTGAGCAAAAACTAATTAAATACAATTCTACAAGCGAGGATAAGTAAAATGGAAATAATTGATAAATACATCAGTGATTTATATATATCTGAAGAAATAAATCATTTATTAGAAATTAATTTTAAATCTTTAATAGATAAATTTAAAACAAATTCTGATGCAATTTCCTTTGGTAAAAAATTAAAAACGGTAGTTGATCCAAAAAATGCTGAAAAAACAATAAGTAAAGTTAAAGATTTAACCAAGCATATAAATATAGATTTATCTTCAGTTGATAATTTTTTAAGCAAAAATGATAAAGACTTTATAAAAAGAAAAAATCTAGCTGGTCAGATATTAAAAAATTCTTTATCTCAGGCAAGTCCAAAAAGTATAGATGTAGCTTCAACATTTTTATCATTCTCTAGTGTAATACAAAAGAAAGATAATCAAGTCCCTCCAAATAAAAAATTAAAAACCGATATTAAGCAATTTGTAGAACGAGTTAGAAAATTTGAAATGGATCAAGACAACGATGAAAATAAATCAAAAAGAGGTCAAATAGCAATGGATTCTGTTCCAGATTATGCCATTGGTTTAATAGTTATAATAAGTGTAGCTGTATTGGTATGGGGACTGTTATCTTTTACAACAATTATGATTACAGGCATATTTACTGCAATCGGTTCTTTTGGTTCATTTTTACTTAGTCCAATGGGACTTGGTTTAGTTTTACTTTTTGCTATCATGTCAGTAGTAGCTAAAAATCAAGCACCATCCTAATAAGGAACTTTATAATGACAATTACAATATCAGTTGACCCAGAAATTAAATCTAATATTAAAAATTTAGAAATGTATAGTGACTCATATCCATTTCGTTTATCTTTAAGAATTAGAAATTTTGAAAACGAAGCTGACTATAAAAAATTTATTAAAAACTGTGAGATGTTAGTTAGACGATGTAATGAGTATAAATTATGGAAGAACTATATAATTGATGTTTTACAAGTCAATGAATGTATGATAACACATGAGTCAATTGATCAAGTAACCATTGAAGTTCATCACCATATCCCCTCAATGTTTACATTAATATGTGGTCTTGTAAATAAAAAGATTGAAAGTCAGCAAGATTTTTGTACATTTGATATTGCTCAAGAAGCAATTGAGTTACACTTTAAAAATAAAATTGGGTATGTAACTTTGATAAAATCTATGCATGAAAAATTCCACAATGGATTTTTAACAATTCCAATTAGTTTAGTTAAAGGTGATTATAGAAATTTTGTTTCTGAATATTCAAAGTATTTGGATGAAGCTGATATTGATACCATTCAGTCACGATTAGCTGTAAATGAAAGCAATTGCACATGGAGTAAAGATGAATATCCGGTAGCAGTAGAGGGATAATAAATGTCAATATTAATAAACAATGAAACAAAAAGACAAATGCAATCGCCTCTTACTATTGAAAAATTTGGTGAGAGGTTTAAAACAGAAAATAACTATTTTACGTTTCCAGATCCAAACCTTCTTACAATCGATAAAAATTTATTCTATCTTCTAAGACACTCAGAAGAAATAGATTTTGAACTTAAATATAAATATCGTCCTGACTATATGAGTCATGATTATTATGGAACAGTAATTTTATGGGAATTATTAATGTATATAAATGGTGTATTTTCTATTGAAGATTTTGATCTTGATAAAGTTGTTGTTCCATCAATGAGCGCTATAACATTCATTTTACAAGATACATTTGCAATTCCAGATGCACCTGATCTAACAAGCATAACATGGTAAGGGGAAATTATAATGATAATAAAGGACTCATTTAAATTAGTTAGTAAAGCTCCAAATATAATAAATTTATCCGAGTCTGCGTTAAGAGCTTATTATAATGAAGAAAACAGTCCAAGACATGTATTTGCAATTTTAGAACTAAAAAAGAAAACAATCAATCACTTCACAACCAAGGTTATATTTGATTTTATTTCAAATATTAAAAAAAGAGAAGAAATCCAAATAGTTACAATCGATAGTTATCCACTCCCTGTAACATACAATCCACCCACCAATGGAATGATTATTAATCTAAAACCATTTGATGTAAATGAAATTTCTAGTATGAACCCAAATGATTTATATGCATCTATTGTATATGCTTATTCATTACAAAAAATGGTTACTAAAAAATATAAAATTTCAGACTCATATGCTAAAATAATTGTTAATTATTTGTTATCATTTTTCGTGCAAATATTCGGAAAAGAGTTTGGGTTAGTTGGTATTTATGCTTCTGGTATTCCAAAATTAAAATTTCTGGTTGCTTGTTATATTTTAGCATCTTTCTTCGGGCATAAGGGAAATAAATTATTTTTTAATGCATCATCAATTGCACCCTATCTATATCAAAGTGATATAGACCAATTGAAAAATTATGACTTTATGAAAATTGAAGATTTTATTAAATCTGTATCTGATTTGAAAGTTATGCCTGGTTTAACAATAACACAGTTTACTTCTAAATTATATAGATTTTTTGGAATTAATATACTTCCTGCTATGGAAGATTGTTCAAGATTTTTCTCTGTAATTTTAACTTCAAGTATTCCAGGTTCAAGAGTAGTACCTAGATACTTAATCAAATATAATGAAAAAGAATATTTTAAACTACTTGAGATTACTAAGAGGATGTTTTAATGAATATTGATAAACAACTTGAAACAATACAACAAGAAAAAGTTATTCAAGAGATAGACCCTGTTACTGTAGGTGTGGTTGGTTCAGTTTTAGTTGTGTCAAATTTTATTCTTATTTTGTTTCAGTCAATGGCGATAGCAAAGCAAATAAAGGTTGATCCTACATTAACAAAAAGATTAAATAAAATATTAGATCACCCTGAGAAATATATAGTACATATATTTAAAGATAAATCCCCAAATGCATTTTCAATGGGATTCGGTAAGCATATATTTGTAACTTCAAAACTTCTTAAAATGTTAAGTTCAAAAGAAATTGATGCTGTTCTTTTACATGAAGTATATCATAGCAAATCAAAACACATGTATCAAGATTTAGCATATACATATACAACATGGTATTTAGCTGTATTTGTTGCTTTCAGTATACCAATCATTTCACTGCCTATTGTTGCTATTATATTCTTTATAATGACTCAACTTTTGGACATACCTTATAGAATAACTGTAGGTAGGATCCATGAATATAATGCTGATAGCTATGCAGCTAAACAAGGATACGGCGATTATCTAATATCTGCTTTTAAAAAATTAGAAGGTTATGGTAAGACACTAGCAGAAAAAAGTAAAAAACAATGTGGTACATGGTGCCAAGTAATTAATAAAGTTGATAGAGCTCTTGATGAACACCCTTCTGATAAAAAACGAATTGAGAATATTTTAAAAGTAATTAATAAATTGAAATCTGCAAGTTATGGAAAAATAAAAGACTTTGTGACAAAGGCATGGAATAAATAATGGAAAAAGGTGTAACTAATGGTCTATATGGAAATTATAGAGCCAAAGTAATAACCAACAAGGATAAAGAAAAGTTTGGAAGAGTTCTTGTTTATATACCTGATTTAATGGTGGGTATTGAAGATACAGAAGGTATATGGGCACGACCCGCTAACAATTCCATTGGTGGACGTAATACACAATTTGAATCTGACAATCACTATATGGGTTCATGTATGATTCCAAGAGCTGGAGCATGGTTGTGGATTTTCTTTGAAGCAGGAAATATTAATAAACCATATTACTTCGCAGGATTGGATATTGAGAATGCAAAAGTTCTTCCTGAAAATCAAGTTGGTAAAAATTATCAAGATAAATGGACTATATTTAAATCTCATGAAGGAAGATGTATTGTAATATCAGACGATCCAGATGATGCAAGAGTTGAAATAACAGGGAAAAAAAGACTATTGGGAACTCCACCATCTGGAGATACAGCATCTGTTTATAAAATTGATAAAAATCAAACAACTATATTACTTGATGAAAGAGAAGGTAAAGAAAAGTTATTAATCAGAACTTATAAAGGCGATTTTATTAATTTCGATATTGAAAATTCAACACTCCAAATTGAGTTAGAAAGCGATTTTATATTCAAAACAAAAGGAAAACTTACAATATATGCTGAAGATGATATTGATATTAAATCCCATACTGGAGATGTACATGTTCAAGCAGAGAGTGGAACATTAGATATTAAATCAGGTGATGCAATGAAGCAATCATCCGGAGGTGAAATAAATTTGAAATCACAGAATGATTTAAATTATCAAGCTGGTGCTAATATAAGTGGAAAAGCTGGTGGAAATATGGCTCATGATGCAGGTGGTTTCTTAAATGAACAATCTGGATCATCAAAAGTAGCAGCAGAAGCTGGAAATGCTGCAACTGCCAACCCAGAAGGAAAAAGGGGTTAAGAGAACATGCCAATAGATGGAACGTCAGTAGAAGTTTTATCATCAACAGCAACATCGTTGTGTAATCAAATGGTTCAGAAATTTGAATCCATTGTTGCACCTCTAAATGCAGCAAAACGAGGATTTAGAGATCAGATGTCTGCTCTAACAAGTGCATTAAAAAACACAACATGGAGTCCACAAGCTATTGTTGATGCTGCTGTTGCTGATTTAAAAAATGAAGCAGATAAGGTTATTCCAAAAGCTGATTTATCGGCGTTAGAAGATCTAAAACGATTCATAGATAACTGTGAATTATTTGCTGATGAAAATCCAGTATCAGCTCTTCTTGGAAGTGTTATTGGAATATTTGATAAAATTGATGGAATACTTGATGATCTTGCAATTGATGTTCCCGAGATGGGACTTGGATTTTTAGCAAATGCAATAAATAAATTATTAAATGGCGTTGGATTTCCAGGTGGAGATGCTCTTGCAGATTTATTTAGATTACTCGATATAATTTTCAATTGTTTATCTGATCCTCTTTTATGTGGATATACTATTTATACTCCAGAACTTGACGAGTTTGAAGCTACAATAGAAAGTTTACGAAGTTACGAAGAAGGGTACAATTTAAATGAAGATGGATCTTTTAATTTTGATAAGTTATTTGAAGAAGCTAGACAAGAAGCTTATAAAGAAAATTTTGAAATTGCATTAAAAGGAGTTGAAGAAACAGAAATAGCAGCAGCTGGCGCAATTGAAGATAGTAAAAATGCAGTCAAAGCAGCTATGAAAATAGGAGAACTATTCTAATGACCGACCCAGTAGTAATTCAAGGAATGATTGATCAAGTTGAAGGTCAGTTAGAATCTGTTACAAATGGTATCGCTCAAATCCAAGCACAGATTGATGAATTTAATGAAGAAATAACCGCTCTTGAAGATACATGTGATATTATTACAAACGAAATGACTGCATATTTAGACGGTACAAAACTTCAAGAAATTCAAATATTACATCCTGATGCTACATCAGCAGGTGTAGTATATGGAATAAATTATGGTATTATTGATTATGTAGCTGGAAGTTTAGCTGATTGGTATATAGGATATGAGATAGATAATCCTTCTCCCCCACCTCTAAAATTGCCAGTGATATTATATCAATATCTTGGAACAGGTTGGGATGGGGATACATACATTTCATCTCGAATAACCGACTGGGCATGGATGAATGACTACTTAACAAGACCATTAGACTCAGGAGCAACTTATGGACTAATCCCAAATAGAGATGCTCTATTAGGAGCATTAGCAATATTAGAAGAGGATAAATTAAAACTGGAACAATCACCTTCAAGATTAGAACCATATGCATTATAAGGAGATATCATGCCAATCGTATCAAGAATGGGAGATATGAGCATAGGAACATGTTGTTGTCATAGTAAACCAAGATGTAGAACTAAAACTGCTAGAGTAATTGTTAATAGTGCAAATCAAGGTTCTGAAGCAAAAGGAGTTGGAACATTAACAAGTATGGTTCTATTAACATGTGGACATGTAAGTAAGGTAGTTGTTGGAAGTGCAACAAATAAAACAAATGCAAAATCTAAAGCAAGAGTTACTGATGTAATAGTAGGTTGTTATACCGCAGGTAAAATGATCACTGGAGCTACAAAACACAATTCTGGTTAATGGAGCAATATAAATATGAAAATTCAATTAAGACCTTCACTATTAAAAGTGAGACGTCAAACAGTTAAATGGATTATAGTACATCATACAGCTGAGATGTATCCACAACCAGCGGCGCGTATTGATAATGCATCATTTCAAATTCCAGAATTATTTAAAGGTGTTTTAGAAGATAAAACCGGTGACATAAATTATCATTATGTAATTGAAAAAATTAAAGAAGATTATCATGCTGTTGTTACAAGACCTTTTGTTTATCTTTGTGATTGGCCAGACATTTCAAATGATATAAATAAAAGAGCAATTCATGTTGCTGTATTGGGATCTTATGATCTTAAGGTTCCAGAAAAAAGATTATATGAAGTTTTGGCATATAGAGTATTAAATCCATTTCTTAAAATGTATCATATAGGACCTAATAAAATAAAATTTCATAGGGATGTTTCTACTAATGAAGATGTAACATGTCCTGGAGATTTTATGGATGTGGGAAGAATGGAAGCACTAGTGAGACGTTTCGTTATAAAATAAGAACATATTATTTTAATTAAACAAGACTTGACTATATATATAAATCATTGAAATAGGAAGTATTAATTAATTTTTAATCGATATTTTTGATTAGAAATTATGAAAGGAATTGTATATGAAAAAAGCAGAACATGTAAACATATTAGTTGTTGGAGATATAATGCTTGATATGTATGTGGTAGGAAATGTATCTCGAATATCTCCAGAAGCTCCTGTTCCAGTTGTTAATGTAACCGAAGAATATTGTACCCTTGGTGGGTGTGGGAATGTTGTTAGAAATATTAGAGCAGTTGGGGCAAATGTTGATTGCATGGCATCAATTGCATATGGTCGCAATGGAGAAAGAATCATTAGCGAACTAGAAAAGATAGGTGCAGGAAATATATTAATTTATGGTTCAAAAGAAACAACTGTAAAAGAAAGAATAATTGCCGATCACAGACAAGTTCAAATGTTAAGACTTGACAGGGAACAAATTGAAACAATAGATCATAAAAAAGCAATAGAGGCATTTAAAAGTTCTAATAAAAATAAGTATGATATAATAATTATTTCTGATTATTCAAAAGGAATGATCAGTAAAGGTATAATGGATTTCTTACATACATTTAAAGATGTTAAAATTATAGTTGACCCAAAACCAGTTAATGGAATCTTGTATGATAATGTTTTTATGATAACCCCAAATGAAAAAGAATGGAATAGTATGTTGCTATCATCCTCTTATATTCTAAAAAATGTTAAATATATTTTAAGAACACTTGGTCGTAAAGGAATGGAACTAATTGAAAATCAAATAGAAGAATCATGGTTTATTGACTCTGAACCTGTTGAAATATATAATGTTTCAGGAGCAGGTGATACTGTTGTTGCTATTATGGGAATTTGTATATCAATGGGTTGGAATGTATTAGATTCAGCATATATTGCAAATAAGTGTGCTGCTCATGTTGTAACCCAACCAGGAACATCAGTAGTTCCAAAAGAAATATTTGAAAAAATTATTATGAATTATAATATGTCTTAATAATATTAAAAACACTCCCCAATCACTTCATTTTAAAATTGTGAAAAAATGTAAAAAGAAAAACTAAACACTTCATACCACCATAAAAATATAAGTTAATACTTACCAATGCTATATATATTAATTCATGAGAGAGGTTATCGGTCAATAAATTTAATGAAAGGAGTCACATATTGATTTATTAAAATTGAAGGAGGTGTATAAACCTAAAGGAAATATTCAACTATTTATTTATGCAATAGTGCTTACACAATTATGCGCTATAATTAACATATCAATATTGATAATGTTCGGGTTTGATACATTTATAGAAAACGCAGGAATTCCAATGAATGAAGAACTATTTCGGTTCTTGAGTATAATAATTGGTTCGCCATTTCATTGGTGGTTTACATCATTGCTTGCTATAGAAGAATTTATTTGTTATAATATTTCATACTATAGCGAAGTTGGTTTTTTTAGTTATAAGTTAATAATGATTAGACTATTTTGCGTTATCGCTCATTTTATCTTCCTGTTCATACAACTATTGGGATGGAAAATATATAGAAGAAATGGTAAAAAGAAATATATAGCATTTGGATATATTTCAACTGTATTTTTTCATATATTATGGAATACAGTAATTGCACCAAAATTCATTTAGGAGGTAATAATATTTGTTAGAATTTGAACAAAAGGGTCCAAAAGAGTGGGAAATTATCTACGACAAAAACGAATCGATACAATTATTACTCAAACCTTCTTCTGTTACAAATAAATTTCATATTGTAATAGAATATATAAAAGGCATGGCTGATTTTCACGGCGATGTATTTAGTGAGTGGTTCGTTAAACTATTAAAAGATTGTAAAGATTCAGAAAAGAGACCAATGGCAATAGCAGATTGTGTTGAGCCAATAAAAGAATTTTCTGATGCATATCTTGATTCTCTTAATATTGATTATGATAAATTTGTGGATATTACTAAAGCTAAGAAAAATTCTATTTTGTTTATGGGTCCAGAAATTAAACAAATTATTAGATTATCATGCTATTTAAAAGTTTATTCGTTTATATCTAATAGTGAAGATGTAGATTTAGGTAAAAAACGACATCGTAATATTTATAACAAATTTGCTAAAGATGTTATTGAGACTGATATTGTATCAAAGATTTTTGATGTAGTAAAAACAAAAACATTTAGGTATAATTTAACTGATAGATTTATGTGGGATTATATTAAAACAATCCAGTGTAAAGATATTGGTATTCATATTATTGAAATATTTAACTTTATTATGAATAATATCATTATTCTTTGTGAAGTAGATAAAAATCCAATTACATATTTTGTTGGTGTAATTGATGAGTCAGTTAAATGGTTTCTAAGATCTGTTTATAAAGGTACCATCGTTTATGATGATGAGATTTCAACTGAGGATATTCATGGGACTCACATAAACAATTTAAGAAGCTACAGTTTCAATGATACACTTGGTCGATTAAAAAGCATAGCTTTTGAAAAAATATACGAAAAATTAGATCAAGAAAATGTTATGACTATCAACGATCAAACAGATCAATATATTATTGATTTTAATAATAGATTATCAGCAATTAAGCATATATCTCCATTGTCTGCATGTCTGGTATTTCCTATATTATCAAAAATGACTCAGATATCATATGTTCATTTTAAAACAGTGTCCCCAGAACATTCAGCTGTTTTATCATATTATTTGAATTGTTTATTACAAAAAGTGTTTAAAACAGATTATAAAAGCTTATTTGCTTTATTAGATTATTATCCGGAATCACAACCATCAATGAATACAACATATAAAATCAAATCAATTCATGAGTTTATTGGCGCTCAAGATAAATTACAAAACTTTTATGGATTTAATGTCAAAATATTACCCCATAAGATATTATGTCATTTTGTTGGAAGAGTATCAAGAATAAACTTTAAGCACTTATTGACTGGTCAAAAGTTATCTGGCATTCCTTTAGGTAAGGTTGAAACTGATATGATTCATTTATATACAAAACTTTTCGCAGATGATTGTGAGAATGAAATTAATGAGATGGTAACTTTAATGAATAACGATTTTTAAATATAAGAGGGGGTACTATTTTATCCCCTCTTATATTTTTTTGTTTTATAAATAAATATTAGAACAAAATACAAATACCTGTATCCCCATTAAATTACTAGGAGGAATTAGTAATGACTAACGATAAAGAGTTAAATAGATTAGAAGAACTTATAAGAATGGCTAGTAATCATTTACTTAGCAAAGAAGAAAAGATTGGATACTTAACAAATCCTGAACTTAAAAAAAGATTATATGGTAAATTTCCAGAGTGTTTCATCTCACTGAAAAGACTGGGGCGCGATACATCTGCTTATCTTGTGTCAATTTGTAATAGAGCGGGAATTATTGATCCTGAAGTGATCAAAATTTCATATACTGCAGTTGGTAAATTGTTAAATGATCCAAGCGGTATGTATGATATAAATGATCTACAGATAATCCTTGATAAACTTGATAGATTGAAAGCTAGATATGAAAAAGACATTCCAAAACCAACACAACAAGCAGGCAGAAAAGCTGTAGTGACAAGAATGTTCAATAACATAAAGAAACATTTAGTGGTTGTAGCAAATAAGGAATAACAATGAAATTAAAACTGTTGGATGTAAATAAGTTTGCAAAAGGTTTAATTCCAGTAACAAGCACTGAGTTGAATACGAGATCAGGTGAACCAAATCCGGATGGATTATTTTCCGAAAAGATTTTTGGTATTGAGGGATCTCTTAATAGAAGTAAAAGATATTCATTTATTTTTCTTAATGCTTATGTTGTACATCCTGCCGCATATAAACTTATGATTCGTATTGATAGACGTATTGAAAAATTTCTAAATACTGCGGAATCATTCTCACTCGATTCAAATGGTTTTATGATTTCTGATGAAAAAGGAGTTACTGGTACTCCTGCTTTTATAAAACTATATCCAAAAATAAAATTCAAAACAGGGACTCCTGCTCGTGAACGTATAGTACAAGTAATAAATGATATTTATAAACAAGGATCTTTATTTATTGATAAACTTCCTATAATTCCTCCCGATCTTCGCCCGATGTATGAAGATGAAAATGGAAAGTTAATTATAGATGAAATAAACGATATTTATCTTAATATCATGAGAAAAGCAGCACAAGTAAAAAGCGTTGGTTCGGGAAGTCCTTTATATGACCTATTAAATTTCTATTTACAAATTGCAGTCAACGATCATGATAAATATATAAGAACTAAAATTTCTAAAAAACATGGCTTGATTAGAGAAAACATGCTTGGCAAACGTGTTGACTTTTCTGCCAGAGGAGTTATTACACCAGGTCCACAATTAAATGTAAATGAAATTGGAGTTCCATTAAGAATAGCAGTTTCATTATTTCAACCTTTTCTAATACATTATATACTATTCTCAAAAAAGTATCCATATAAAAATGAACTAGAAAATGAGATAAAGGAATTTAGTGAAGGTGAATTATCAGTTGAAACTATAAATAGAATAATTAAATCAGTCAAGGTCGGAGATGAGATTTCGCCTTCATTATATCAACTTATGTTCGATGCAATTGAAGTTGTAATGAAAGGGCGTGTGGTTATTGCTAAACGAGACCCTGCCCTGCATGACGGGTCATATAGAGCGTTTTATCCAATATTAATAAACGGAAATACAATTCAAATATGTACCTTACAAGTCGGAACATTCAATGCTGATTTTGATGGAGATCAAATGGCGCTATTTCATCCAATTACAAAACAAGCTCAACAAGAAGCGAAAGACAAGATGATGAGAGGAGTTGGAAGCAAGCATAGCTCTTATGTAAACTACGATCTTTCAAAGGAAATGGTTGCTGGTTTATATATAATGACAAAAAATAAAGGATATAAGTCTTCTCCAGT
>Ga0114918_10001674_pt1 | contig 19856 bp, 22 predicted proteins | sample LantaG_FD_87015 | JGI IMG/M metagenome (GOLD analysis project Ga0114918, IMG submission 87015) | Deep subsurface microbial communities from Baltic Sea to uncover new lineages of life (NeLLi) - Landsort_02402 metaG | ecosystem: Environmental > Aquatic > Marine > Oceanic > Sediment | place... | reverse complement strand
GGGGGGGGGGGGGGGGGAGGGGGGGGGGGGGGGGTGTTTTTGTTTGTTGTTTTGGGGGGGGTTGTTTGGGAAGAAAGGAAACGAAAAGACAAAAAAACGAAAGAAAATGAAAGAGGGGAAAAAAGAAAAAAACTCCACAACCCAACTCACCCATATCTTGATCGTCCGGTCTGCGGCGCCCGACGCGAACCACTCGTTAGAGACCGGGTCGACCGCCAGCGACCTCACCCACCCCAGGTGGCCCGACACCACGCGGTAGCAGCGCCAGTGCGGGTGCCACTTGGGCCGCGGCCACTTGGCTGGCATCCTCCTCGCGAGCTGGTCGAACGACGACGACGCCGAGGGAGCCGAGGTCGAAGCCTGCGGAGGTGGAGGTGCAGGAGCAGGAGGGGAGTGGAAGGCGACGACGGAAGAGGGAGCAGCGGGCTGCTGCTGAGGCCTCTCTGCTGTTGTCCTCTCTTGCCTGGCGACGAAGTCGATGATGCGGCCCGTGGTCGTCTTCGAAGAAGGAGCGGAAGCAGGTTTTGCCGCCACCGCCGCCTTTGCCGTTGCCGTTGTTGCCGCTTCGCTCTCGCCGAGCACGCGAGCCACCGCCGGGGCGGCCTCCTCCCTGTTCCTGAAGATGTCCCTGGCCGCGGCGAACTCGTCGCGGATCTGTTGTTTTTGGAGTGAAGTGGAGTTGGAAAAGACAGAAGAAGGAAGAGGTCGAGGTTGAGGTTGAAGAAGAGGAAAGAGCGAGAGACGACGTCGAAAACAAAGGCATCAAAAGACACGCGCCTCTAGCCTCGCTGTCTCTCCCTTCTCTCCCCCACCACCAGCCTCTCTCTCACCTTGCATGTGATCTTGGCGCGATGGCTGTTCGGATTGGTTTGGAAAGAGGGTAAAACGGGGAGGAAAAAGCGTGAGCGAAAGAGAGAATGGCTCGATCGTCCCATCAAATCGAAGCGACGTCGAATTCTCTTTGCCCATCTCCTTCAATCTCTTCCGCTTCCTCACCTCTCCTCGTCCACGGGGATCCGCGCGTTCGCGGCATCGGCGGCGAACATCACGAGGGTGCGCTTGACGTTCTCGGCGACGACGGCGCCCAGCGGGCGCGGCGTGGAGGAGGGGTCGTTGGCGTCGTCGGCAGACGACGCTGGAGGAGGCGGAGGAGCCATCGGGAGATTTGTCTCTCTCTTCTGCGTGCTTGTTCTTCGTTCTCTATCTGGCTCTCTGTGTTGCTGTGGGTGCGCAGATGGGGTCGGTCTCTCTGTGCCTGCGCTAAGGCAGAACAGCAGCGAGAGCAAAGAGAGAGCAAAGAGAGAACGAAGAGAGAGCGAGAGAGAAAAGAGAGAAAAGTGAGAGAGGTGAGAGCGGCTGCAAAGGGGGGGAAAAACTTTTTCACTTCTTTCTATCTCTTCGCCTTTTTTCACCCAACTTCCCCTTTCTCTCTCTCTCTCTCTCTCTCTCTCTTTCTCAACTCAAGACCATGATCGTCTCCGCGTGCTCCGTCCGCCCCGTGGCCTCCGCCGTGCGCATGGCGTCGTCGTCCCCTGCCTCCTCGAGCAGAACCGCTGCCAGGGCCCTCCGCGCCCCGGCGCTCGCCCTCCGCCAATCGGCGTCGTCGTCGTCCGTCTCTTCTTCTTCGTCTTCCCGCCGCGCCGTGGCCCGCGGCTCCGTCGTCATCAAGGTGCGAATTGTTATTAGAGGAGACCGGTTTCTGTCTGCCGTGCACAGGTCGTTGATCGCGGATCTCGTTCACGGAGGAGAAGGAGCTTGAGTAGATAAGTTTTTCGAAAGAAACAGCGATCAAAAAGCCGCAGATCAAGCCGAAGAAGACTTTTTGTTTTGTTTCTTTCCTCTGCAGGCGCAACGACAACGCTAACTCTTCCTTCTCTTCCTCTACTTCCACCCCCACTTCCACTTCCAGGCCGAGCTCAAGGAAGGGGACTGCCTCCAGGACTACGTGAGTGAGACCCTCTACTTTGTCCTGTTTTTGGAGAGCACAGAAAAACAAAACGAAAAACAAAAGTCGAAAAACTCACCTCTTTTTTCAAAAATGAAAAAAAAATCGCAGCCCGACTACTACCGCGTCCTCAAGGCCGACGACGGCTCCTCCGTCGCCCTCTCCTCCTTCGAGAACAAGCAGCCCGTGGTCCTGGCCTTCTACCCTGCCGCCTCCACCCCGGGGTGCACCAAGGAGATGTGCTCGATCCGCGACAGCTGGTCGTCGCTGACGGCGACCAAGGCCGCCGTCTTTGGCATCTCGGGCGACGAGCCGGCCAAGAACGCTGCGTTCAGGGCGGCCAACAACCTGCCGTTCAAGCTGCTGAGCGACAGCGGCAACTTCCTGCGCAAGAGCTTCGGGATCAAGGGGGACCTGCTGGGTCTGCTGCCCGGGTAAGGAAGAGGGATGGAAGGAGAGGAGAGAGAAAAGAGAGTCGGGTTTTTGAAGAAAAGAAACAAAGAAAGAAAAAAACACAAGCTCACCCTTTCTCTCTCCCTCTCCTCGCTTTCCCCCCTCCTCCCAACAACCAACCAAAAAATACACGACGATCAGGAGGCAGACGATCGTGATCGACAAGAAGGGCACGGTCAAGAAGATCTTCAACAGCCAGTTCGAGGTCGAGAAGCACGTCGAGGCCGCGCTCGAGGCGCTGAAGAAGCTTTGAAAAAAGAAGAGGAAAGTTTTTGAATGACAGCGAAAGTTTGATGGAAGAAGGAATTGAGAAATCTGCGGTCTCTCTCTGATGGCTTCGATTCTGGTCTTGGTGGTGCGGTTCTCTCGCTCGTTTCTTTTGGTCTGTGAGTGTAAGAATGGCGGAAACAGCAGAAGAACAGGGGGGAAAAGAAAAGGATCCGGGTTCGTCGAGTTTTTTTTTTTTTTTTTTCCGTCCTCTCCTCACACAACAATTTCGACTCACCCCCCTTTTCTCTGCCCCTTCCCCCCGCGGACCCCTCCCAACAAGCTCCGATGGCTTCCACCCTCCGTATCACGCCTCCCACAGGTCCGTATGCTCGTCTCTGATGCGCTAAACGGGGCAATTCGAGGCGCGCCGAGCCCCGGAGCGCGGGGCGAAAGATCGAACGAGAAGGGAGTCAAGAGAGAGAGCTCTCCCTTGCTCTTTGCTCTTGCTCTTTGCTTGCCTCAATTCTTGAACAGCAAGGTCGATTCTTTGGCCTCGCCTTTCCGCCTCCGCTTCGCCACCTTGGCGCCTCTCTGCTTCCCCTTTCACGCCTCACGGCGATGCGCGCGTGTCGCTCTCGTCGCCCCGCGAGGAGAACAAGCACTGCGACGGGACTTTTGGCTCGCAACGAAGCTTCGAAAAGAGGGGGTCGTTGATCGAGCGCCGCCGCTTTTTCTCCTTCTTCTTCGTCTTTTTTTTCTCACCCTCTCTCCCTCTCGCGCAATCTTCTAAACAGGTGCTCGCGTCGCCTCGGGCGCCAGGCGCTCCACCGCCCGCCCGCGCGTCTCGCCGATCGTCGCCGCGGGCGCGCCGGCCTACGTCCCGGACATGGACAAGAGGGTGAGCGAGAAGGAGAATGAATGCAAAGTTTGCGGTCGTCGTCGTTGTCGTCGTTGGTCGCCGCCGCAAAGAAGAAAAAGCGGCTCTCTTCTTCGCTCTCTCGCTTTCTCCGAGCCTGATCGCGCCCTTTCTGCTTCCAATTCCGACCCCTTCGCGTCGCTCTTTCCCAAAACACGCGACTTTGAGCGTTGGCAGAGGAGATCAAGGGCCAGCAATGCGTGGAAAGCGAGCGAGAAGAGAGAGAGAGCAAAGGGAATCGTGCCCTTTCTTCAGAGCTTCTTCTTTCGCTTGGACGACATCGCAAGGGAAAAAAAAAAAAACTCACCGTCACCTCTTTCGCTCTCTCTCCACCTCCACCACTCTCTCCCCTCTCTAAAAAAAAACAACGACAGAACACCATGAACCTGCTCCTGCTCGGCGCCGTCTCGCTCCCCGTGGGCTACCTCGCCTACGGCTACGCCTACCTCTTCGTGCCCCCGAAGATCGGCGGCGGCGGCGGCGGCCAGTCCGCCAAGGACGCCACGGGCAACGACGTCAAGTCGTCGGTCTGGCTCAAGACGCACCAGCCTGGAGCCCGCGAGCTCACGCAGGGCCTGAAAGGGGACGCCACCTACCTCATCGTGACCGAGCAGGGCGAGATCGAGAAGTACGGCCTCAACGCCGTGTGCACGCACCTCGGGTGCGTCGTCCCCTGGAACAAGGCCGAGAACAAGTTTATGTGCCCGTGCCACGGGTCGCAGTACGACGCCACCGGCAAGAAGGTCCGTGGCCCCGCTCCACTGTCGCTGGCGCTGGCCCACGCCGAGATCAACGACGACGTGGTGTTCTTCAGCCCCTGGACCGAGACGGACTTCCGCACGGGCCTGGAACCCTGGTGGAAGTAGAGGAAGGAAGAAGAGTGGGATAGGAGGAGAGAGAGAGAGTGAGAGAGAGCTGAGGATTTTTGAGAGAGAGAGAAAGAGAAGGAGGGAGCTAGCGCTAGCTCTCTGACTTTTTTCGTTTTTCTTCCCCCCCCCCCCCCTTCCAACGCTCTTTTCTTCTTCTTCTTCTTCTTCTTCTTGTTCTTTTGAGCTATCAATTCTTCTTTTTCACTGTTTCTTTACGATGTGGGTGGATTGAGAGTCTGCGGCGGGCGGGGAGAGAGAAAAAAAAAGAGAGAGGAAACGGAGGGAGAGAAAGAAAAACTTTTTTCATCTTTTTTCTTTTCTTGTTCTTTTGCGAGTGTTCTGGCAAGTGTCTTTTACCCTCTCAAGGTCAATTCACAGAAAAGACGCTCGATTTTTTTTCCTGTAGATGCCCGATGGAAATTCTAAAAAAAAGGTGGTGGCGGCGGAGAGAGAGAGAGTCGAAAGAGAGAGAGAGAGAAGAGGGGCAGCGAGGTGTGTCGACTCGAGGAGGTCGCCGTCGAAAAAACTCGCTCACTTTTCTTTTTTCTTTTTTCGTTTCTTTTCAATTCGCTTCAGCTTTCCTCTATCAGCTCTTTCTGTCAGACGCGCGCGCTTTTCCCTATTCCGCGCTTCCTCACACGCACGCACGCAAGAGCTCTCCCTGCACGCGCACGCGGAACCGGCAGCTTTCAACGCGCCACGAACTCAGAAGCAGGCCTCCTCATAAAAGCAAAAAAAGAGGGTGCCTTTCAAAATTCGTCGTCGTCGAACTTTTCTTTATCGCGCCATCGAATTCTTCAACTCTTCTCTGCCTTCCTCTTTCTCGCTTCCGCTCCTGACTCTCTCCTCTCTATGAAGAGTACTTGACCCCCCCTCTGCTCTGCTGAGAGAGAGAGAGAGAGAGAGAGAGAGAGAGAGAGAGAGAGAGGGCGAGTGAGAGAGAGGGCGAGAGAAGAAGAGAAAGAGAGAGAGGAGAAGAAGAGCGGAGCAGCAGCTGTCGTCGAAGGCTCTTCTTCTCGGCATCGTCGAAAAAGAAAAAACTCTTCTTCTTCGAATTCAAACGCCAACACCACCATGATCATCTTCCCGGAGCAGTACGTGCCCCTCTACGAGGCCGTCAAGGCCGACGCCTACCAGTCGGACGACCGAAAGGTAATCGTGTTCGTCTCGGCGAGCGAGGCCGACTCGGTCGTGGCGGTCAGGATTCTGCAGGTGAGAGAGTTGACTTCGAGGGAGGCCTTTTTTTCTTCCTGTTCAAGGTCGTCTCTGCCTTTCCCTTTGCCAGAGGGGCGACGAAGAGACAGAGATCGCGGCAGACGGATGGAGAGAAGGAGGAAAGAAAAAAGAGAGGCGCCGCAACTGGGCGAAACGGTTTCTCCCTCTCTTTTTTTCTTCGACTTTCGCCGCGACGATTTCGAAAAAGAGACGACGACGCTCCTCGTTCGTTCTTCGACCTCGACCTCCTCAACCTCAACACTCTTCCCCGCCAAAAAAACAAAAACTCTTCAAACCTCACAGATGCTCTTCCAGGCCGACCACGTCGCCTTCTCGATCTTCCCGGTCTCCTCGTGGGCCGAGATCAAGGCCGTGTGCGCGTCGCAGCTCGCAGACGAGTCGGTGAGTTGAAGAAAAAGCAAGAGGTGGAGCTGGTTTTCTAAAAAAACGAAATGTCTTCTTCTCCTTCTCTCTCATATTCTCATTCTTTTCCCTTTTTTCTCTTTCTTTCTCTCTCCCCTTCTTTCCCTCTCTCTCAGACCCTGCAAAACGTCTGGATGATCAACTGCGGCGCCACCGAGGACGTCCGCTCCTTGCTCGACACCGCTGGCCCCACGACCCGCATCGTCGTCGCCGACGCCCGCAGGCCGGTCCACCACTCGTTCAACCACGAGGGGGACGCCGGGTGCGTGCTGCTGCACTGCAGGGACGACGAGACGGCGAGGGTGGAGGACGTGCCTCTGCCCGACGGGGCGAGCGACGACGACGAGGGAGAGTTTGCTGGGGAGGAAGCGGAGGCGGAGGAAGGAAATGAAGACGACCGCAGCCGTCACCCTTCGCCTTCCAACGACGAGAACGACAACAACAACGAAAACAACCTCCCGAGCACCTCTGACGCCTCCGACGGCGGCAACGGCAGGCCCAGCCAGAGGCGGAGGCTCGGGAGCGAGGGCGTGCTATCTCCGGTAAATGCAAACGGAGGAGGTGGAGGAGGAGGAAACAACAACGGCGCTCGGGCGAAAAACCCGGCCTTTGCCGCCGCCGACGCCGCCAAGGCCGCGCGCGCCAGGGCCCGCGCCATCCGGGCCTACCGCCGCGCCTACTACGAGCGCGGAGGCGGTTCTACCACCAACGGTTCTTTTACCGGCCTCGGCTGGGGCAAGCCGGCCTCGGCGACGCTCTTCGAGCTGGCCCACGCCCTGGGCTCGGATGACGGCCACGCGCTGTGGCTCGCCGCCGTGGGGCTCGCCGACGCCTGGACTTCCGAGAGGCTCGCGCGCCCCTCCTACGAGCGCCTCACGGACAGGCTGGAGACACTGGCGGCGTGCCTGCCCGGTGCGGCCGACGACGAGGTCGTGTCGGTGAGGGTGGAGGCGGACGTGGGGAACGCGACCGGAGGCGGAATCGGAGGGGACGGAGACGGAGCGGTCATCGCAGCTTCGCACGCGACGACCGCGACGCTGCGCGCCCGCCTCTTTGGCAAGATCTCCCCCTTTGACGACCTGGCCGTGCCCCTGTTGAGGCACTGGTCCGCCTACGACGCCCTGGCGCACGCCCCTCGCGTCGCCATCCCCCTGGGCACCTGGTCCGAGGCCGGAAGGAGGCGGCTGGAAGAATTGCTAGCAAGGATGGGCTTGCCGCTCGCGAGCGCAAGGGCTGGCGCTTGCACGGGCGCCGGCGCGCGCGTCGCGGCGCGCCTGCCGTCGGCGCTCGCCGTCCACGGAGGTGGCTACCGGATCCCCGCCCTGTCCTTCAGGTCGTTCAGGCTGGCGTGGGACGGGGACAGGCTCGCCGCTGCCGACGTCGCCGCTGCTGCCGGGGCGCTGTTGGAGGCCGCCGGCGGGAGCGTGAGCAGCGGCAGTGGGGGTGGAGGAGGAGGCCCGACAACGACAAACGGCGACGACGACGGAAACGGGAACGACCAACCCTCCGAAGACCCTTCGACCTCGGCAGCAGCGGCCACGGCACGAGACGCCTTCTGGCGCTCCTGGAACGCGCTCGCTGCCGGGAAGCGCCCCCGAGACATCGGCTCGGAGCTCGCAGAGGGCTTGGCCTTGGCTCGCCACCTCCGCGCCGCGGTCCTCGCCGACGGCGGCGCCCTGCTCGCCCGCCGGAAGGTGCGCGAGTCGCCAGCGGGAAAGTTCAGGTGGGCCGATCTGTCCGCCGGCGACCTTTCGCACAAGGCCCTGTTCTCGAAGCCGGCCCCGCTGGCGAGGCTGGCTTCTTTCCTGAGGGACGTCTATGCTGCCGGGGGTGGGGGCGCAGGCATCGGCGGTGCCGGGGCGGCCGGCTCGGGCCTCGGAACCGGGAGGCGGGTCCCTCGAGCGGCGAGGAGGCGAGCCGTCGTCTTGATCGGACCAAAAGACGCCAACAGCGGGCGGTGCGCCGTCGTCGCCGTGGGGCCTTACAAGGCCTCGGAGAGCGAGGAGGCGGAGAGAGCCAACGCTGCTGCTCAGGCTGCTGCGGTTGCTGTAGGAGGAAGCGGGAGGCAAACAAACTCTTCACGCCAGCCGCGGTTCGGCACGCTCTTCCGGCGCGCGGCCGCGGCTGTCGGGGCCGACTTGGGCAAAGACGGCTTCGACGGCGCCGCCGCCTCCCTGCCCGCCGAGGACGTAGAGAGGTTCATGAGGGAGCTGACGGTGGTGGCCGCCGGGGCGCAGCTGTCGAGCTCGGCAAACGAGGCGCTGGCGGGCTTGCTCGGGTGAAATTTGAACTTCTTATTTTTGGTGGGGGGAGAGAGAGAGAGAGGTGAGGTGAGAGAAATTAAACAAGAGAAAAAGCCAGCGAGCAAACAGAGAGAGAAAAAAACTTCCAGAATTAACAAGAGAGAGAGTCACTGCTCCATCCTCTTTTTTAACGCAACGCAACGCACGCTCTGTCCAGTTTCTTTCTTTTGTTTTTCCGCGCGGGGCTTCTTCGGAACTATTCAAAGGAGGGAGGAAAGAGTTTTTTTCTCCTTCTTCGGTTTTCTTCTGGTGCAAAAAAAAGGAACAAATTTTTCACTTTTTCAAGTTTTTTCCATCTCTTTCCCGCGCTCTCTCCCGTCTCCCACGAGGCGATTCAGACTCTGTCTTCTCATACATACTGACTGCACGGTATTCTCTCTGCGCTCGAATGAACCAAAGGCTTTGAAACGGAACAGAAAGCCCTCGTTTACCGCGCGCGCAGGCGTTTCGATCGGTTCGATCGATCCGCCATGGCGTCGTCGTCGTCGTCGTCGTCGGCGGCGTCGTCGTCGTCGTCGTCGTCAAACTCGACCTCGGCTTCTTCGACCTCCGACAGGCCCCACAGCCTCCGCGGCGGCTTCGGCACCCAGACCCCCCGCGACTACGGCTCCCTGGCGCTCACCCTGGTCGTCGGCGCCGCCGCCTCGGCCTCCGGGGTGGGCGGAGGGGCCTTCTACGTTCCCCTCTTCGACATCGCCGTCGGTCTGGGCATCAAGGGCGCCACCGCGACGAGCCAGGTCGCGGTCGCCGCGGGCTCGCTCGCCGCCGTCGCCGCCCGATGGGGCCGGAGGCACCCTGCCGACCCCAACCGCCCCGTGGTGGACTGGCAGATGGCCTCCGTTCTCCAACCGCCGCTGCTTCTGGGGGTCAGCGCGGGCTTGCTTGCAAACAACGCGTTGCCGTCATGGGTCATCACTTTCTGTCTGATCCTTTTCTTGATCTTCATCACCTTCGACACGTGCATGCGCGCCACCAGGCTTCACAGGAGGGAGACGGCAGCACGAGAACAGGCCAGGGCGGGGGCCGAGGAGGCCGCGAGGGATGCCGCGGCGGAGGAGGAGGCCGAAGCGGCGGCGGCGGCAGCGGCAGCGGAAGCAGCGGCAGCAGGAGAGGGTTCAAGGCGAGGAGGACTAGCGCGGACTCTGACGGCTCCTCGACTTACGCGCCCTTCTTCCGCGTTCCTCGAAGGGTCCATGGCCAGTCTCGGCACGGGTTCCTTCCTGGAGGACCTGTTCTCGGCGGGCGCGGCGAAGATGGCGCAGCAGCCCAGGGGCTCGTTCTCTTCGCCCTCGCCCTCGCCGCAGCAGCAGCCGCCGAGGAAGGCGAGGTCGTTGTTCGTCGACGCTTCTCCTTCTCCCTCGCCCGCTGCTGCTGCTACTGCTGCTGCTGCGGCCTCGCCCGCGACTCGCCGCGCCACGGCGGACGTCGTCGGATGGGTCGCTTCTCCGCTGCCTCCTCCTTCTGCTCCTTCTCCAGGTGCTGGAAGGAGGAGGGCGGCGTCGATGTTTGACTACCGGACCCCGAGCAGCAGCAACAACAACGCAAACGACAACAGCAACGCTGCCGCTGCTGCGAACGCCGAAAACTTTGACGACGAAAACAACCTCGAAAGCGGCAACCAGAGGAGGAGGAGCGCTTCCCTGGAGCCGGCCTCCTCGATGGCGGTGCAGCTCGAAGACGGAGAGGAAGGTAACGAAGACGAGGACGACCGCGACGACGTGTCGAGCCTCGGCGGCGACGTGGGCTCGTCGCACGGCGGCGGAGGCGGCGCTGCCGCTGCTGCTTCCCCTCCCCCCTCGCTTGCTCTCCCGGGCGCGCTGCCTCCTCTGTCTCCGAGGACAGAGGGAGGGAGGACGCTCCCTCGCTCTCCGGAGAACAACAACGGGGCTTTCCCTCCCTCCTCGCTCGCGAAAACGACAACAACGGCAACGGCTACAGCAGCAGCAGCAGCAGCGTTACCCCAACCTCCTCCGGCCCCCCGCAAGCGCCGCAGCCGCCGCCGCCGCTTCCACCTCCGCGCCCTCGCCTCCAACGGCGCCGCCGCGGCCCAGCTCCTGCTGCTCTTCGCCGCCATGACCGCCTTACAGGTCCTCCGCTCGCTCTCCTCTTCCTGCTCCCCGCGGTGGATCGGCGCGCTCGCGGCGCAGGCGGCGCTTGCGGCCGTCGCCACCGCGGTCTCCGTCTCGGCGGCCCTGGCCGCTGCCGCAAGGGGCGACACCTTACCGGCCTCGGCCGCAGACGCCGCCGTCGCAGACGTGTACGGCGCCGAGCCCGAGAGGACGCGGGGCAGGCTGCTGGTCGCCGCGGCCGTGGCCTTGTTGGCCGGAGTGATCGCCGCGCTGCTCGGCATCGGCGGAGGGACGGTGGTGGTCCCTCTTCTCTTGGCCTTCGGGATCCACCCGCAGTCCGCCACGGCGACCTCGACCGTGCTGATCCTGTTCTCTTCGACCGTGGCGGCGGCGGGCCAGGGGGCCGCGGGCTTCGTCGAGGGCTCGTTCGCCGCCGCGTTTGGCGTGGCAGCCCTGGCTGCCGGGGCCGTCGGCGTCTGGCTTTCTGCTCGGTACGTAGACAAGTCCGGGAGGTCCTCGATCCTGGTGTGGCTGCTGGCCTGCGTTGTCGGGGCGGGCGCGCTGCTGACCGCGGCGTTGGGCGGAAGGGCGGCGGTGGAGGAGCTGAGGAGCGGGGCAGGGAAGGTGAAGTCGTTTTGCGCTCCGTGAAGAAGAAGGTTTTTGCGTGTTCTTTCTCGTTTCTTTCTGTAATTCTTTTCATTCGGTCCTGAGACCTTTCGAAGATATCAATCACGAACGAGAGAAGAAGAAGAGCGAGAAGTGGCGGCGGCGGCGGGATTGCGAGTCCAGGGGGGGTCGAGTCGAGGGTTGAAAAGAGAAAAAAGGTCGACGACGACCTAAAAGGGCACAAACCAATCCATCTCTTCTTTCGAAAAAAAAGGGGGAAGAAAATGACCGACCCGAGGCGGAGACGGCCCTTTAACTAAAGCACAGAGAGCAGAGACGGCACCTCAGGGCACCCCTTCTCATCAAGCCGCCGCCGCTACAGCGGCTGCAGCGGCGGCGGCGATGGCGAGGGCGACCGAAGACGTCGACGATTTCGACGGCACCGCCGAAGTCGAAATCGACGATCGACCCCCGGCGGCGCCGAGCCATCAGCAGCCCCTCTCCGTCGCCAGGTCGCTCATCGACGAGCCCTCGCGGATGGCCAAGTTCATGATCGCTGGAGGCGTAGCCGGGGCCGTGTCCCGCACGGCGACGGCGCCGATAGACCGGCTCAAGCTACTGCTGCAGGTGAGAGAAGAGATGATGGTGGATGCAATCGAGGGGGACCAACGGCCACCTCGACCTCTTCTCTCTCTTCTTCTAACCCCGACCCCCCACTCCCTCTCTCAACTCACCCCGAACCAACCAACCAACCAACCAGGTCAACGACTCCGCCAAGGCCATGACGATCCGGGACGGCTTCCGCTCAATGCTCGCCGAGGGGACGCCGCGCGCCTTCTTCCGCGGCAACGGGGCCAACGTCCTCAAGATAGCGCCGGAAACCGCTTTGAAGCTGACCTTCAACGACCGGATCAAGCGCGCCGTGAGCAGCAGCTCTTCGGAGCCAGGGAGTTCCTCTTTGTCTCCTGGTGAGAGGTTCGTGGCCGGTGCTGCAGCCGGAGCGCTGGCCCAGAGCGTCATTTATCCTTTGGAATTGATCAGGACGCGGCTCGCGATCTGCCCGAAGGGGACCTACCGGGGCATCGCCGACGCGGCGCTTCGCGTCTTTAAGAGCGAAGGGCCCCGGGCATTCTACCGAGGGCTCACGCCTTCCCTGATCGGGATCCTGCCCTACGCCGGAGTGGATATCGCTGCCTTCGAGACCCTGAAGGAAGCTCTTTTAGATGCCTACGAGCCGCGAGGGGAACCCCCGCCGCCGGCTGCCATCATCGCCGCCGGCGCCGCTTCCTCCTCCGTTGCCCAGTTCTGCTCCTATCCTCTTGCCCTAGTCAGGACCAGGCTGCAGGCGCAGGGGGCCGGGGGAAGGCCGATAAAGTACGGGGGGATGGTGGACGTGATCAGGAAGACGGTGACGTCGGAAGGGGTGCGCGGGCTTTACAAAGGTAAAAAGGAAGAAGAAAGAGTTTTTTTTGGTTTTTTTTCTATCTCGCTTTTCGACCTCTCTCTCTCACTCTTCCCACGCTCTTTCTCGACCTCAATCTAACTCACCAGGCGTGCTCCCCAACCTGCTCAAGATGGCCCCCTGCGCCGGCATCTCGTGGTTCGTGTTCGAGGAGACCAAGAGCGCGCTGGGCCTCGACAGGAAGGCGTGAAAGAGTTGGAAGCTGTGCAGAGGAGAAGAAGGAAGAGGCGGCGAGAAGAAATCAAAAAGAAAACAAAACATCAGCCCCTCTTTCTTCTTCTTCTTCTTCTTTCCCCGCCAAGCAGCAGCGTTAGCATCACAGAAGAACTAAAAAAGACACTCACTTGTAAAACAAAACGAAGCATTTCTTATTGGTTATTGCTCTTCCTCTTGTTCTTCCCTTTCTTCTCTTTCTTCTCTTTCTTTATTTTCTCTTTCTCTCTACTCCTTCGCCGCCTTCAGCGCCGCCAGCGCCGCTGGAGCAGAGGACCTGCGGTCGGGCCTGTCGCCGCCGACCCCGCCCTGCAGCGCCTCGCGCTTCTCGATGTCCGAGCCCGCGGCGACGGCGCGCAGGCAGCGGGCGACCATGGCCCCGCAGGAGGCCGCGGCCTCCCCCGCGGTAGAGGCCGCCCCCCTGGCGCAGGAGACCGCCTCCGAGAGGGACGCGACATCCTCCTTGTGCTGCCGTGTCAGCTGCATCTGCTGCTCCAGCAGCTCCCGCTCCCGCTGCTCTTGCTGCTGCAGCTGTTCTTCTTTCTGCTGCAGCTGCTGCTGGAGGCGCTGGACCTGGGTAGGCTTTTTGGCCCTCCTGTTCCTCTTCTTCTTCTGCTTGGTGGAGGGTGCTGCGCCGCCGGCGACGAGGGGGGACGCCGCCGCCGCCGCTGCTGCTCCGTTGTTCTTGTTGTTTTCGTCGCCGTTAGCTCCTCCTCCGTTTCCCGCCTCGTTCTCCTCCTCCGCCGCCACCTCCTCCTCCTGCAGAGCCGGAGACGCCTTGCGCTTGCCCTTGTTCGCCGCCGTCGTCGTCGTCGTCGCGGCAGCAGCAGCAGCAGCAGGGGCGCCGCCGTTCTCCTTCGTTCCTTCCTCCTGCTCTCCTCCTCCTTCGAGCGGCGACGGCGGCTGCTGCTGCTGCTTCTTGCTGTTTTTGTTTTTGTTGTTCTTCTTCTTGGAGTTCGTCGTCGCGGCGTCCCTCAGCGCGATCTGCTCCTTCAGGGACGGGGGCGGCGGCGGCGGAGGCTGAGAGAGGAGAGAGGGAAAAGGAAAGGAAGAGGAGAAGGTGAGCGAAAGAGATAGAGAAAGAGAGAGGGAGGGGGAAAAGCAAAACCAACACACAACCACCACAACTATCCTTGCCTCGTTCGCCGCGACAGGGGTGACCGCCGCCATGCCCTGGCGGGTGGTGATGTTGAACGGCTGCGGGGCCATGTTTGGAGGGTGGGGCGGGGGAGGAGTTAACTGTTCTTGCTGCTCTTTCGTTTTGCTTCGGCGGTTGGTGTTGTGAAGTCGACGTCGTCACGTTCACTGCTCGACGAAGAAAAAAAACTTCGGCGTCGTTCGTCTCTCCTCTCGCTCGCTTTCTCTCTCTAATTACTCCCCTCTTCCGATCACACTCTTGCTTCCTGATCATCGCTGCATCTCGTCTGCCTGCTTTTGGCGCTCTCGGAAGGGCTTCAAAGCTGCGCGCTGTGGGGTGGAGCTCTCCAAAAAAAGAGGGTCGACTGATTGATTGATTGCCATCGACAGAAAAAAAGCCCCCTTCGAATGCCTCCTCCTCCTCGCGCCCAGGCGCCTCCGGCGTGCAGGCAAGGAGCAGGATTGATCGACGCGGCGCCCCCCTCGCCCTGGATGATGGCGCTGGCCGCGGCGGGCCTGGCAGGGAGCGGGTCGAGGTAAAGTTTGTTTTCTTCTTTTCGCTCGATTGCTTCGACGTCGACGTCGAATCTTCTTCTTCCTTCTTCTTCGCCACTCTCTCACCTCGACGTCGTCGACCTCCAAACCTCAACACCAAAACCCAAAAAAAAAAAAAGCGCCTCCCTCGCCCGCGCGCTCGCGATCGCCGCGGGCCTCCCGCACTTCCTCGCCTACGCCGTGGCGCTGCTGGCCCAGGGGGCCTCGATCGGCGTCGGGCTCTACGCCGCCTTCGCGACGCTCTCCTCCTCCTCGAGGGTCAGGAGGGCGAAGAAGAAGAAGAAGAAGAAGGAGGCGGAGGAGTGTAAACCGGCAAGGCCTTTGACTCCTCCGAGGTCGTTGCTCGACAAGCTCTCCTCGCTCCTCCGCCCAAAAGGCAAGGCGCCCGCGCCTGCTGCTGCTGCTCCTGCCAGACCCGCGAAGAGGTTCGAGATGGACATCGGGCCTCCCCTGAGGGGCACCACCCCTCTCTCGCCTCCCCTCTCTCTCGTCCCCGGTTCTTCTTCTTCGGCCGCCGCCGTTTCCGCCGCCGCCGCTGTCGCCGCTGCCTCCGCTCAACAGCAGCAGCTCCTGTTCTCCACACCAGCAGCGGCGGCGACGAACTCCCGCGAGGTCGTGACGACCCCGGAGCAGCTCGCGCCCTTCCTGGCTGCGTTCGTCGGCGGCCTCGGTCCCGACGGCGAGGACGAGGACGACGACGAGGAGGACGACGACGGAGATGGAGACGGAGGAGGGAGCGCTTCGAGGAGGAGGAGGCTCCAGCAGCAACGGCGGCGGAGAGCAGCAGCAGCAGCCGAGGCAGCAGCGAACGCAGCAGCAGCGGGCATCTCCCCGGGCCTGTCCCCTCTCGTCCTGCCCCAGGCGTCGAGAATGGCGGCGGCGGGCTCCCCCTACGAAAGGGGGGGAGGCTTCGACGGCGACGGCAGCGGCGGAGGAATGAACTTTATGATGGGCGGCAACGGCGGCGGCGGCAACAACGCCGGCGCGTCTCCCGCCGCTGCCATCGGCGGCGCGGGAGCCCTCGCGCCGCCCTACCGCCCTTCGCTGCTGGCCCTGGGCGCCGCCACCACGCGGGCGGCGGCAGCCGCGGCCGCGGCCTCTGCGCGCTTCTACGCCGCCGAGGCCGCCGCGGCGGAGGACGAAGCCTTTGGAGGAGGGGGAGGAGGTGCTTCTTATTCAACTGCCGCCGGAAGCGCCGACGCCCCCTCCTCCGCGGCAGCCGTCGCCTCGACGGCAGCCAGGCTGGGCGTCGGCAGCAGCAGAAGGGGCGGAAGCGGAAACGGAAATGATGATGCGAGGGACGCCGTCGACAGAGGCGTCGAGGCCGCGAGGGAGTGGCTGTCTTCCGAGGTGCTGCTTCCTCTGGTGAACAAGCTGCGAAGCGCCGCCGAAGACGTGACGAGGGCCGCGGCGAACGCGGGCTGGCCGGGCCCCCCTCCGAGGCTAGTGCCGCTGCTGGCGCCTTCTTCCTCTTCGTCGTTGAACCGTCGAGGAGGTGGCCTGTTCGGCTCTCAGCAACTTCAACTTCAGCAGCAACTTCAGCAGCAACAACAGCAACAGCCTCTCCCCCCTTCCACCTCGGCAGAGGACTCCGACGCGGCCGCCCTCGACCTCCGCAGGGAGCTCGACTCCCGCGCGCAGGCCGCGGGCGGCCTCCCGCGCGCCCTCCAGCTGTTCCCTGCCCTCGGTCCCTTGCTCGAAGCCGTGAATTCTTATCTCGTTCTTTCTTCGTTTTTGAGAGGGGAGCTCCCTTCTCCCAGGCTCTTACCTCCCTGTCCAAAAGGATACGTCTCTTCGCGCCTGGCTTCGCTGGCGGACGACGGCACGGGCTGCGTCGGGACGATGGCGTGGAACGGCGGAGGGAGCTGGAGGGGCAGGCCCTGGGGGAGCTGCGGTGGGGAACTGCCCACCGACTCGGCCCTGCTGTTCCACACGGTTGCGGCGTTCGTTACCTGGCCCCGCTGGGAGATCGGCGCGGACTGGAGTCCCGGTGCAAGTGGAGGAAGCGTCGTCGCGCCTCAGCAGCTTCAGCAGCAGCAGCAGCAATTCGGCTTCCTCTCTTCGCCTCAGCAGCAGCAACAGCAATCTCTTTCCCCTTCGCCCTCCCCTTACGGCTCCCCGTTCCCCCTCTCCGCTCCGTCTTCCTCCTCGACCTTCTTCGCCGGGGTCTTACCCCCCTCGAAGGCGCCAGAGTCCTATCACGCTTTCCTGTCTCTTCGGCCCCCCCGGGGGCCTCCCAAGAGGGAGGGCGCGTGCGTTGTGGGGCTGGGGCTGGGGACGTCGAGCCCTGCTTTCTTGCTGCTGGCTTCCGCGCCGGAGGAAGAGTCTGCCGATGCAACCAACGCAGCAGCAGCAGCAGCAGCGGGAGCAGCAGCGAAAGAGGCCGCGAGGCCCTCTTCTCCGTCTCCTTCGCCTCCTCCCCACGGGGGGCAGCAGCAGGGGCGGCGGCAGCAGGCGCCGGCAGCGAAGACTCTTCTCTCCGCCCCCCCGCCGGTCGCTGTGACCCTCGGCGGGGGCACGGGCCTCCTGACCGCGCTCGTGCTCTTCTTCTCGCACGCCTCGGGCAGCTGCAGGGGCTATGTGGGGGGGAGGTCGCTGCTCCACCTGGGCGTTTCGGGCCCGCTGAGGGGAGAAGAGGGCGGAGTCGGGGGTGGGGGAGCAGGTGGTGGAGTCGGAGGTGGAGGGATCGGCGGCAACGGCCTTTGGGGCGCGGGCGTCGGTAACGGTGGTCTGTTCCTCTCCTCGGACTCGGATGGAGGAGGCAACCTCGGCGGGCTCGCCGCTGCCGGGGCGAACTGGCTGGGCTCCCTTTGGTGGGGTTGAGTTGAAAGAAGAGAGAAGAAGAGAAGGAGGAGAAAAAGTAAGAAAAAAATGAAACGAAAAAGAAAAAAACAAGAAAACGACTCTCTCTCGACCTCTCTCGACCTCTCTCTCCCTCTCTCTCTCTCCCTCTCCCGTCGATATAAAAAACAGTGAAGAAACGGAGAAAAAAGAGACAATTACAATTTCTGCTTTGCGGCGTTGAAAAAAAAAGAGACAGAGGCCAGAAAAGAGAAGAGAAGAAAAAAAAAACCTTTTATTTCCCTCTCTCACTTACTACTCCCCTTCCCTCCCCTCGATCGCAGAGTCGTTCAGCGCGCAGCACACCGCCGCCTTGTGGTGCCCAGAGTACACCCTGATAGCGTCCCCGGTCGCCAGGTCCCACAGCCTGCCGGTGCAGTCCGAGGAAGCCGTGACGAGATAGGCCCCATCGACAGAGAAGACGCAGTCCCAGATCCACCGGGCGTGGCCGCGCAGGGTCCTCTCGAGCGCGAAGCCGTTGTCGACGTCCCAGAGCTTTACCGTGCGGTCCGAGGCGGCCGTGGCGAGCTGGCGCGCGTCAGGGGAGAGCAGGGCCTTCAAAACGTAGCGCCCCGGGTGCGCTCGGAGCTTGTGTAAAGGTTCGAAGTGGGTTGCGGTGGCGGTGGAGCCCGAGGAGGAAGGCGGAGGCGTCCCCGGCGCGCCGGAAGCGGAAGACGAAGAGAGCGGAGGGGGCGGCGTCGCGGACCCGTCGTTGGGGCCTTCGCTTCCTCCCAAAATGCCTCCTCCATCCCCTGAAACATTCCCGCCACCGTCACCGCCGCCGCGAGCGGCCCTCCAGACGTAGCAGGTGCCCGCCGAGTTGGCCGCCACCACCAGACCACCGTCGGCCGCGACCGACAGCGAGCGCACAGCCGTGCCGACCTCTGGCACCAGCTCGCAAGAGCAGGCCCCCGCCGTCAGGTCCCAGACCCTGATGTTGCCCGCCGCGTCCCCGGAGATCAGCTCGCCCTGGTTGGGGTGCAGGGCGACGGCGTTTACGGGCGCGCGAGAGGCATACTCCCGCTGGCAGCCCGGCGCTCGCAGGTCCCAGAGCCGAAGCGTTCCGTCCTCGCTTCCCGAAAACATCCACTTGCCGTCGCGCTGGAAGCCCAGGGCCGTGACGTTCCCGCCGTGGCCGTCGTAGGAGAGAACGGGCTGGGGGTTGGAGGAGTTGACCTCGAAGAGGCGGATCTGGGGAGAGAGAGATTTTGGAGGAGGTGGAGGTGTTGAGGTCCAAAGAGGTGAGGTGAGATCGACGACTGAAAAAAAAGCAAGGGCAAAAAAACTTCTTCTTCTTTCTTTCTCTCCTTAATTCTTCCACTCACGTGCGGGTTGCCTCCGGCCGCGAGCAGTTGCTTATCCGCCGTGATCTCGAGCTTGTTGACCTGGTGTAATGATGGGGATTGGAAATGGAGAGAGAAGAGAGAGAGAAACGAGTGAGAAACGAGAGAGAAAGAGAGCAGATTGATGCGAGCGAGCAAAAAAGGCCGTCGCGTCGAAAAAAAAAAAAAAACATCCAATCCTCACTTGCGAGTCCGCGTACTGCAGCGTCCGGTAGCAGATCCCCGACGTCGCCTCCCAGAAGCGGATCGTGTGGTCGTAGCCTGCCGTGGCGAGGACGACCTGGCTGCCCATCGGAGGAGGTTAGCAAGCAGAGAGACGATTCTCCTTTTTTTCTTCAGAGCTTTTGCATTGGAATTCCGCGGCTGATCTAGCCTTTCCTTTCTTCACTTGGTCCCTCTCTCTCGCTCGGCTCTCTCTCAGCCGCTCCCCCTGATTGAGATGACAGGGGGCAATGTGATCTGTTGAGATCTCTCGATATAAGAACGCTGTGCGACCGGGCGTTGGATCCCCGAGCCGGGGTTAGAAGGCCTCAGGGGTTTCGAAAGTAGAAAAGCAAACAGTGAGAGGCGAGGAGAGGCAAAAGCGAGGAGGGGAGAAAAGAAAAAAGCTCTCGACGAACGAGAAGCACACAAACGACGTTGACTAGTTTTTTTTTTTTCGGGCCATCTTTTCTCTCTCGCTCCTCCTCTCCCCGCTTTCACTAGAGCTTTCCGACACACCCCAAGCCCCACGCGATGTGTCGCGGCGCGTCCCTCGCGCTGTTTGCCCTGCTGGCGGCGGCGTGTCTCCTCGCCTCCGTCGACGCGAGAAACAAGATCGCGTCGAAAACATCATCGGCAAATGGCACCAACGACGCCGACAACGACAAACTCGGCCGCTCGCCGCGCCCGCGCCTTTCTGCGCTCGGCGGCGACCGCCACACCTTCGAGGTCGCCAACGACACCTTCTTGTTGGATGGAGAGCCCTTCCGCATCCTCTCCGGAGAGTGAGTCTGTTTGATCGGAGGAGGGTGGAAAGAAAACGACGGAGCGGGAGAGATGAAGAGATCAAGCGGTTTTTTTTTGCGACCCATCGAAAAAGACAAAAACGTTGACCGCCGCCGCAGCAGTCCTCGTCGTGCGCGACAGCTCCTCTCTCTCTCTCTCCTCGCTCTCTCTCTCGCTCTCTCTCTCTCTCTCGCTCTCTCTCTCTCTTGCTCTCTCGCTCTCTCTCTCTCTCGCTCTCTCTCTCTCTCGCTCTCTCGCTCTCTCTCTCTCTCGCTCTCTCTCTCTCTCTCTCGCGCGCGCGCTCTCTCG
>Ga0114918_10001673_pt1 | contig 19861 bp, 22 predicted proteins | sample LantaG_FD_87015 | JGI IMG/M metagenome (GOLD analysis project Ga0114918, IMG submission 87015) | Deep subsurface microbial communities from Baltic Sea to uncover new lineages of life (NeLLi) - Landsort_02402 metaG | ecosystem: Environmental > Aquatic > Marine > Oceanic > Sediment | place... | reverse complement strand
CTCCAGATGGAGCAGCGGTAACACCAGCACCAATGGCTCTAACAAAGTTATCAAAATCCCACTCAATAGAGGACAAGCTAACCATAACACCTTGTTGCTGGCTAAACGTATACTCAATTAATTTTGGGTTTCCTTGCATAATGTCTTTAGTTTCATTTGAAATCTCAAAAGACACGCCATCTTCACTAATAAATCCAACGTCAATTGTCGGCGTTGTTCCAGCAATCCCAAGAAATAAGATCGCGGGTCCAAAGCTAATATCGCTGGTACTACCGGTAGGGATATTCAAAGGCATCGCGCCCTCCTTTCTTACAAAGGTTTATGTTCTACTGTAGCACCTAAATAGGCGTCTTAGCAAACGATAGCATGACGAAGACTTCAATGCTACCTACATATTAAATTGGTTGTTTTCTTATTTGTATATCATTTGCTTGCTTTCCAGACTCTTCCCATGTTGCTTTATTCATCTCTGAACACGACCTGCAAAGCACCTGAACAAAGCCACCTGTACCAATGTGTATATATGTAACAAAATCCTTATAACGAACCCTAAGAATATCTTCGACTGGATCGTAAAAGCCAAGTCTAGCACTACATTTACGACAAACCCAAATATGGTCTGGGTTCACGCTACCAGAAGACTCATCAGTTGAATCTACTTCTTTATTTTGAGAAGTAGCGGCTACTGCGGCTAATGTACTTAACTCTTGATCCATCCCGCGTAAATGTCGCTCAATCTTTGTTAATCTATCATCTATTGTTGTCATTTTGATGCCCCATCTACTAAACATAAAACTATTAATTTCGTACACAAGGGGCAAGTAACCGAAGTCCGTACCGAATTATTATGTTTAGAATGCCTAGCTAATAATTGTTTACCTGCCGGAATTGTAAATATTTCTTCGCCACAGCAAAAAACATGAGAGTCCCGATCTTCCACATTAAACATACCACGAGTTCTCATTTTAACCTGCCGCCGCTACATGCCATGAGCCACGGACCCACCAAGACATTAAACGATCATTATAGCCACTCACTGGCCTACTGCGTTCAGTGATTAACCCCTTCGTGCTAATTCCATCAACAGATAATCTACACGCCTGTAATACATCATAAGCTGCATTATATACCTGCATGGCTTCTGCCTGACTAATCTTTGAATACGCATATAAATCATAATCCTGAAATTGAACAGCGCGGTTATACATGCCTAAACCGGACTCAAGTTCAAAAATTAAACACGGCATTGGAACAGTACCAGCATCCGCATCATAAATATGTGCTGTATGAATATTGTCACCCACAAAACCCGACACAGAAGTATCCGACATAAGCAATGAGCGCATAACTTGAACAATGTTCGTAAGTGAATTTGCCAACTTAAACCACCTTAATTAAATCTAATAACTGCTTGCATTTTCATCTCTTTACCAAGCACTTTAACAACTGCTTTCATCATTCTTTTTTTCACTTTACGCTCATTCATGGTCAACCAAAGAAAATCTCTTCCAAGCATTCTAGCTTTTGTGCCCTGAATAACATATTTCGCATATGGATGACTTGGTAATACATAAACATGAAATTCACGTTTACTTTTTATTAAACGTTTCTTAATTCCTGTATGTAGATTTTTACTCCACTTACGAGTACCCTGCTTATGTACTACATATTTCTTTCTGCCGTGTATTTGTATACTGCCATGACGGAAAGCGTATGGATGGTCTAATGCTTTTAGTCTGGATAAACTATGATCTGTATAAGAAGCATTATTAACAATTTCTTTATGTAGCAAATCACCGGCTGCCTCTAATGACCTTATTGCCGCATGGCTTACCTTGGCCTTGGCTCCACGGATGCGAACTATAGTTAGGCGAAGAGATCCTGCATCAAGCTGCATTACTGGTTTTGCCATGATTACCTCAAATATGGATTGATTGAGAACTATCTTTATTCAAAGATAGCACAGAATCACTTGTCCCATTATCAGCATCAATATTAGATTCTTCATTTTCAATTAATTCATCGAATGGAAAATCTGGAAGTGGTTGATCACCAATAATATTACGACCTGTACCAACATAAGGCTGTCCCGGTGCTACCATTTGCAAGAAGTCAAAAGTCTTCTCCGCTACTTTATGTATCTCATGTCCAAAAGTCGTATATTTCATAACTTCCGACATAAGGGCTTTAGCTATTCGCAAATGGTATAAACCAAGTTCTCTAAATGGTAAATAACTTGTTCCAGCACACATGACGCCACGCTCGAAACATGCTTTTGCTAATTCTGGGTTTCCGTCATTATTATATTGCAATCCAAGAGTAACCCAAGCTCCGGGATTGTATGGGTTATCTTCTAAGTCTAATACGCACATATCATAATAACTTTTTAATTTGATATAAAGCTCATCTCTATCTCTGTATAGACCCATATTTAAAGTATTAAATGGAGCATATCTAAAATTTGGATGTTCACCACGATTCTGAATCATCTTAACGGCATCATTGAAACTTTCATGAACCCTTCCATTCATTCTCATAATGCCTACATGATCTAGTTTGCTCATGCGTACTGATTCAGATTTAGATGATCCACCACCCTTCATTGGATTAAGAAACGTGAACAACCATCCCCAAGTATCTGTGCACAGTGCCAGCTCACGGATCGAAGCAAGAGCTTTATTTGGATATTCAAACATTTCATCTGGATCAAAAAATACTGCCCAACCAAGACCTTCATTTCGATATTGGTGAAGGTATTCAATCCCAGCACTTCTTGCAGCCGAGATATTCTTATTTAATGGTTTATGTATCCACTCCACTCCATGCATCGCCGCAAAGGTTGCAAGCTCCCTAGAAGGGCCTGTAGTCGGCCAGTCTTTCGTGTCTAAATTCATTTCTAAATGTAATGAATCCCACTCGCCAGTCCAAACTAAGACAATTCTATCCATTAGACCATGTACGTCATCTAACCACCGTGCAATATCGTCTGGCGACTCTTTTTCATACACTAACATATGCATACCAATGCCATTCTGGGGCATAAATGGACGCATTATCATCTTCTCTTCGTTAATTAAATGACCATATCCAGATCCCCCAGTTAAACTAGAATCAGGGTTTGGGTCTTTCGTTTGATAATCATGGAATTTTCTAATCCTGTCTACTGCACGAACATACCCAAAATGCCGGAATCTTAACGCTGAATGCCTTCTAGACATATTCGATGAGTCTGGACAATTACCACAATGCAGCCCATTTGCTGTTCCCCCCGAAATACGGGCCTTATATCCCCTCTTAACGCGCCAAAACCTGCAACCCCTCATACCGCCTGTATAAGTGGCCCCATCGCCCCAAGGCATGTCTATGCGCGTTGTGCGGGCAGTGTCCCAATGGTTTAACCATCCCAGTTCCCAACTATCAACCATTGGGTTTGGATGATTCATCATCCTATCTAAATGTCTTCGCCGGATGCGATCCTCAAGCATCTCGTCATGGTCTATAGACATAATCCACGTTGCACCCATGTTTTCTGCCATATCAATGACCAAATTTCGCTCATCACGCTCATTAAATTCTGCAACCCACGTTTGCACAACAACTTCTGGCTTTCTCGACTCTCTTGTTTGATCAAAAATCCACGACTGCACGGCCTTGGCTACTCCAAAAGAGTCTACACCTCCGCACTCTTTAAGTAATTGTTGATCTCTTTGAGATAACGATCCTTTACAATCTTCCCAATCGTTTCCATCCATAATTTCAAGAGGATTATTGGTCATTAATACAGCAAACCCATCAATTAATTCCGCATGTCGAATCAACGATGTTTTCCAAACGTGTAAATCGTTTATGGATGTCATCTTTACACGGTAATTGCCTATTATCTTATCTTCACCAGAAACAAACGGTTGCCACTTTTTATAAAAGTTCAATCTGTTTTTCATGCCGCGCATATGGTTTTGAAAATGTTTATCAAAACTTTGGTGCCCCAAGTGCCCAACAAATGTATCAAAAGCAATAATTAATCGCCAACCAGCTATATCTGCACGGACACATAAATCATTATCTTCATAGCCGCCTATTGGAAAATTCTCTTCATCAAACAACCCAATTAGATTTGTACCGTCATCAAGCATTAAATCCTTAACAAAGTCCTGTTTCATGCATAATACGAATCCAGAAAGGAACTGTGTTGTTATTCTTTGTCCTGTATTAAATTTATTATTATGATGATTATGGGCATATAGATCATACCCGATCTTATTTACTTCACTTGTTGGCCCGACCCGTTGAACACCAGCAACATTATCGCTTACTGGTCCGACCATTCCAATTTTGCCATATAATTCTACTGGTCTATCTTTTCTACGATTAGTTGTTGGATCTGGTGGCTCTGTCGCGAAATTTACATGTTTCGTTTCTAATGCCGCAACCATTCCTTCAATCCAACCATCCGTCGCCCGCGCATCATCATTAAAGATGATCGTATACTTCGGTAGTCCATCTTTTTTAATGGCACTCAATAAACCTAAATTTACTGCCGCACCAAAACCAACTGGGGCATCTTCCCAATGGTAATCAAACGAACAAGTTGCTGGAATTTGGATACCATTCAACATTGTCAGTAAGCTTTTTGATTGCTCACTATTCACTGGGTTAAAAGACAGCATTAATTTTGTCTTAGGTGGCATATTCCTAATTAGGCTATGGAATGTCGGTATTAAGACATCTGGGTCGCCTATTGTCGGAACCACAATTAAATAGTCATGTTTAGAATCATCTACAATCACATCATTCTTGAGCAGCATGTCACCTCCAAGGCGTAAAGCTACATTAATTTATTAGATAGAATCCTGACGGCGTTGTGCCCACGCCTCATAATGACTTACACGGTTATACCCCTCTAACATAGGAGTACCAGTTACTACAAATTGTTCATTACTATAATCATCAACCAAAATATCACCTTCACGCGGAGCCCATGTATTTGACCACTGTATCATTATAAACACTGGCTCCTCTTCAGCAGAACCCGATCTCTCATTTTTCCAAACAGCCCTAGAGGGTCTACTTCTGTCCATATACATGGGCCAGCCAGCCACCACGGTGTACGGTTTATTCTGAAGACTTCCATCTGGACCTAAACTTTTAATCTCTATAATTGGCTTTGTAGTTTCATCGGCTAGGCCCGTAGTTGTAATACCATTAGCGTCAATAGAGACATACAAATTAAGAGATTGCTTATAACCACCAGTTGTAAACGTAAACGTCTCACTAATCGCAATTCCATCCTTATCTAAACCATTAAGGGTAACGGTCCCTGTATTATCTGTCCCACTATATACCCTAATTTGCAACATAGACTCTCGGACAGGCTGCCGAGTAAGGCTCATCGCAACTGCTGCTGAAGTTGCATCTAGGATAAACGCTGACATGCGCTTTACTGTAAATGTTCGATGGGCACTACTTATTATCATTTTCTGTCTCTATTTTAGTTTTCACAACTACAACAGTCTCGCGTTGGGTTTTCTTTTTAACGATCTCTATTTCTTTTGGAACAACTTTAAGATTTACTTTTTCTTTTTTAAGACTTTTTGGGCTAGATTGATTTTCATAATTAATTGAAAGAACTGAATGAGCACAAGAAACCATCACCAAACGGCCCAAAGCCATTATTTCAATTAACGCTCCAAGTTTTTTTGCAGTCTTAGAAGCCGAACCATCTCCACTATTGGTAATTATTACCAATTGAGAAACATATGAAGGTTCCGACGAAAGCAAATTAGCCAATTCTTTATTATCTGGCCCCCAGAAAACCTGCACTCCAGTTAATCTACGCACACCAACTGATTGTTTAGCGACCACTAATGGGGAATAACGCCAATTTAATGGCATAATCTTACCAATCCTATGTGGCTCAAACGTCTTTGGCCAATCACCAAAAATAACAAGGTCTACCTTTCGAACTAGTTCAGATTTTGGATGCATTGGTCCATCAGCTATACCGATAATTGTTGGCCTATCCATGAGCACTCCCCTTGCTTTGAATTCTATCTGGCTGCATTATAACAACACTGCTTTTAGAATTGTTAGTCGTCTTCTGTTTTAGCTCAACAGGCTTAGTTTTTTTATGTCTATAAATAATTTCTGGCTCTTTTATGGGCCTTCGTTCACTTTTACGTGGCTTATTCTTAATGAAGTAAGCATTTACTAATTCAAATGCTATTTTTTGATATGTACGAGCATTTAATGCATATAAATCCACATAAGACTCTAAAGCTAATGGGACATCTAATGTTTTAATGTCCCTTTTTTCTGCAACATTAGACGCTAATTTATACGCTTTCCTAGTCCACTTTCGTAAGTTTTTATCCCCATACTCAACTGGTGGAACCACCGGAAGAATTAGTATCGGCTCAATATCAGCAGCACAAACCATACATATTAAATGGTCTAGCATCCCCGCCCAAGCATCTAACGGGATCCCCCCACTTTTTGCTTCTCCTATACCAACCCAAATAATAACCGTATACGAATCCGCCTCATATGAAAACATATCTGCAAAGGCCGTTGAAACGCTATTTATTACTGATTTAATACCACCAAGGGAACCATGACTTAACACAGACCAAAATGTCGATTCATCTTGGTCTGCTAATTCAATAAATAAACGATTATTTAATCCACATAAGTCCCTTGGACCTAATGCGTAATGATCACCAATAATTGATATGACTCTCTTTTTCATTTCATTAGCCATTGTTTATTTTCTAATGTCCACTCAACAACCTCCCTTAACCGATCATTAAGAGACTTACTTGGTTCCCAGCCCAACTCTCGCATCTTGTCGCCACATAAAGCATAACGTAAATCATGACCGGGCCGAGCAGAGTGAAAGTCTACCATTTCATAAATTAACTCTCCATCCATAATATCTGCAATGATCTGGCAAAGCTCCAGATTATCTGTTTCACGCTTGCCAACAATATTATACTTCTCGCCAACCTTAAAGTTCTTTACAAGAAATAAAACCGCGTCTGCTACGTCATCTGCACTGATATAATGCCTAGATCCAGCCTTCGTACACTCTGCATTAGAATGTATATAAACCTTCTCACCATCTCGAACTCTTTTAATTACCAAAGGTATAAACTTCTCTGGATGCTGCCTTGTACCAAACACGTTCATAGTATGGGTTATAATAACCGGCATACCATAAGTATTTTGGTACGCAATACATAGTTCTTCTGCTCCCGCCTTAGAAGCTGAATATGGGTTACCACTTCTATATCTATCATCTTCTTTATAAAAGACTCCTTCTGGCGCAGTACCGAACACTTCATCTGTACTAAAATATAAGAATAGTTTAAGATATTCACTAAGGTGATTTCTTGCAAAATCAAGAATATTGCAAGTACCTACAACATTATCCATTATAAATTCCATAGGATTGTCGATGCTTCTATCTACATGAGAACCCGCAGCTAAATGAAAAATATAATCAATCTTGCCTATCTTCTCAGCCGTATAATCGTTTATCGGGGCTTTAAGGTCATGCCAAACAACCGTAAGCCGTTGTTTCCAGTCTTCAATAAGAGAACACTGGATAACAGGATCTGCCTGTTCTTCCCATCCTTTATTTAACTCTAATACTTCAGCCAATCTGCCCAACGTACCTGATGTATCAAGCCTATCTAACGATACTATTTCCCAATTTGTATGTTGCAATATTTGGTGTATTAAATGGTGACCAATAAAACCCGCTCCACCTGTAATCAATACTCGCACATCTTCCTCCAATACGCAGTTCATCCCGCGTACTTACATATAACCGAAAAGACAGAAAAATAAAGCTAGATATTATTTCTTCTTTACAACCCTTTTAGCTGATTTTTTCTTTGGCGGCTTCCACGCTTCATTTACATCTGGAGTTGATTGATCGTCTGCTTTAAAGTGACCATCTTCATTACGTGCACGCATATACTTTACTGGCGGTTCAACAACCTCTGGCACTATCACAAAGCCCTTCTTCTCTAAAACGCGCCTAGCGTTTGTACCAGTGCAATTAGCAGTGACAATACCCCCATCAAATTCACATCTGACAATTTCTGACGGTGTATGAATTACTGCCTTATCGCCAGCCCTTCTTTTTCTAACCATTTTAATAGACATGCATCTCTCCTACGGTCGCGCAAAAACTCGCTTATACTTTGCTAAAATACGATTTACTATAGATGGCATACCAATACCTTGGCCAAGATTCGCTAATTTATAATTATATGTTCCCAGCTTTTCTGTCTGAAAACCTATATGCGGACCCTCATTAAAATGATGGATCGCTATTAACGTTGCCGCATGTCGAAGATCATTCGGGATACGTGCATACCCCGCCGTGTAAGTAATATTTACTACCTGCCTACCCGATGGGTAGTACGCCCCGTCAGGTATCAAGCGAACCTGACCATAATCAGTAATATAATAATCAGCTGGCCCTACTAAAGATCCATTAGAGCCGCCAAAGGTCATTGCTACTATACTCACTAATGGAGTATAATTAACGGCTAGGTCTTTCTGGCCAGAAATATTTATATCAAATGATTCAGAGTATGTAGCTACTCGTGCTCCATTTGATAATGGCAAATTAATCTCGTCAAAAATTACTGCATCAGCAACATCTACTAATGTCTCTAACAGTTCGTCGTATACGGTTACCCCACTGGCTAACCCCAGTAAGTTACGAACTCTTAACGCTGACGTGAAAACTGCCAATTTACTTTGCCCCTACAGACATTTTACGTCGCCGAGTAACTCTTTTATCTGGAACACGGATAGATTTAATTTGAGGAGTAGATTGGAATACAGAAGTCTCATCTTTCCAACCTAACTTTACCGCTCTATCGCGGGCCGGTGTTGTATTTAAAAACAGTGTTGCTGCAATAACACCATCACAATTAATTGCGCGGCTAACTACGTTTTCACCATAACAAACAAACCGAAAAGCAAGTTTATGATTTCTGTCATATCTGCGCATAACAAATTGGTAATTCTCTGGAATAGTTGACAATACTGCTGGCATATGGCCTCCCTTATTAACACCATAACACAAAGCCCCCGCATGTAACAGTTAAGCTACATGCGAGGGCTTCTAAATTGCTCTACCGATTTGGTATTACAACGACAAACCACCAAGAATTGCCGCACCCTTGGTGTTCGCAAGCGGAACAACAAGGTCTGTGAACATATCAAATTGGTCGAATTGGCTTGAGTCCTTCGCAAGCGGCATAACTGTCATGGGAGTAAGCTCCTCAATCCAAGTATATCGCTTATTAACTACAAACAAAGCCGTTGTACTACCACCCGTAAAGGCAGTGATACGGTCATCCGTTCCATTCCATACATAGCTGTCATTCACGCCGGTACTGGTGACCATTGGAATTCCATCATATGTACGAACACGAAAGCCCGCCGCAATTTCTGTTACGTTATTAAACTGCTGATCAGCCTGTAATGCTGCATTAAGTTTACGAAGACCAGCAAAGCTGCCAAGGATAATACAATCCGACCGCGAACCAGCTCCCTTAACTCGATCAATTGCTTGATCTAATTTTGCCAAAGTAAGGTCATCACCAGCAGCCGCCGTTGTATTACCAACAGTTTGACCACTAACGTTACCAATTTGGGTCAAAAGACCATCAATCTCTGTAGGAGTAACAGAGCTATCACCATTAATAATGGTTGACTCTAGCAAGGCTGCCATATCTTCGGCCTTCGCAGCAATTTCACCTGCAAGGATGTCGCCATAGGTCGCGCCTACAGCCTGTGCCTTACGAGTAATCTTTCCACGAGTAACCGCAGTCTTGTAGTTAAACGAGACTTGAGCATATGTACCAGTCTCTTCAGTCGGTACAGCAGTATCAGCAACCCATTCGCCACCAGTTGCTCCGGGGCTACGTCGGTTGATGTAGCACGCTAAACCAGAACCGGCTCTGTGGTCCATAGTTGCCCATGCACCAAACTCACGCAAAGTAAGTTGTTGCACAACTCGATTAATATATTGCTGCATAAGAACAGATCCAACATTGGACACATTCATTGCACGCTCGAAGGCTTCACGGCGAGCTGGGTCAACAGCACCAAGCCAACCTGTTTGAGAACTAGACATAATGTCTCCTATTGCCACTGGGCTGTTGAATTACCGATAAGACCATCATTTACCGCTGCACGAAGACCGGCACTTAAAAGATCTCGCAATTGAGAAATGTTCATTTTATTAATGCCATTCTCTTCTGCAAGCGTCTCTTTATGTCGCTCCATGATTGCACATAATGTTGGAGCAGAGTCCAACTCTCGTGCACGATTAATAATCGTATCAATTTGGGTTGTTGCCCCAATACCTGCACGAATGTTCGTAGTTGCGACACCGCGACGTACTGGTTGCTCCGACAATCTAGCCAGTGCAGCTTCCGCTACAGCTAAACGTCGTTCAAGTGGTTCAACTGTAGTTTCAGTCGTATTAGTCGCTACCGGCACAGGATCTTGGGCAACAGGCTCTACTGCCCGTGCCTCAAGGTTCTGTACCCGTTCGACCAATCCGCCCATACTACGGTTGAGCATTTCTTCAAATTTACTGATCATTTCATCAGACATTGTTTCTACTCCCGAATTAACTTGGGTTGGTGTGTTTGTCCGAGTCGCACTTCCAAGAGCGTCTGTCGGATTAACGGATAAACTATTTATATCTTGATCATCCTGCACTGTTTGAACTAAAACGTCAAGGTCACGTTCTTCAGTAACGCCATTGGGCGATTTTTTGGATAATTCTTGATGGTTATCTTTATTTAAAGTTTTATCTCCTTCAATAAATGTGGACATATCGCTGTTCTCCAGTAAGGATTGAAGCTCTGGTGGCTGTTTATCAAATTCAACATAATATTTTGAAATAACTTCATACACCTTTTGTCGATCTGAATCTGGAATATCTACTCCACCGCGAGCACCATTTAATGCCGCCATAGCAGCACTAACAGCTCTGAAAACAACCCTTAACTCGTTTCCATACATTCGCGCAATTGGTAACTTGTATCCAGATTTACTTTCTTGATTATCTGCATCAAACCAAAGGTGAGCTTTTTTATATTGATCCCAATTATCTTCATCTGGACCCAAAATCTCATTTTGAGATTCAGTATTCCATTTCCAGCTATCTTCTTCGGGTGCCAACGGAAGATCTTGAAAACCAACAACATCACGCTTTAATAAATTATTTGTGCGAGTCATCTCGTCTTCTTCGACATCTTCCTCATCATCATCATGCTTCTCAAATACAACAGTAACCGTACCATCATCATTATCTGAAACATCTATAATATGACGTTCTTCTGGTTTAATAACCTCCTGCAAACGAGTACGAAGAGTATATATACCATTTGAATCTGGATTAGCTGGGGCGCGGGTTAAGGCTAGATGGTCTAGTTCCACATCATCTACAATGACTCGCTCAACTTCATCTTCACTATTAGTGATAACCCTAACGGATAAAAACCAACCACCAATAGATTGTCCAACAGGCTGCCCAAGATCTAATCTATTCAATAATTTATCGGCTACTGCATCATCAGAATATAACATCGAAGTGACACGCAGAACATATTGCGGCTCTAACGTATTAGCAGCACCTATTACATCTGCACGCTCAACATCACCTTTAATAGTGCGTCCAATAACTTCGTCCCACTCTACAGCATGACCCATTCCATTATTGTGCCTCGGTAGAAGAGGGATCCCCTTTTCCATCTGGGCCTGCATACGCAGTAAACCCTCCCTAGACATTTCAGTACCATAAGAATCTACAGACGTAGAGCTGGCCGTACCCTCTACTATCCTTCCACCATACTTTTCGTCTGGCTCTACCAATATTTCATTACGCTCTATCTGATCAGATGTTCGAGCAACAAAGTCTAACGGTATAGAGATTTTCTCTCTACACTTAAATGTACGGACTATCTTGCCATCGTCAGTAATGACCTTTTTTGCGCTTTTATGTTCTAACAAACCACTTACAGTGTCCATATTACCACCAATTAGTTGGGCATTTGTATACGGGCACCTCTAAGGTGTCAGGTAGACGGTAGCCATTTTTATATAATACGTCAAGTTACGCTATCCAATTTAATAAGTATACTACGTGTTTAATGATTCAGCCATACCCCTATCTACTTCTTGCTTGGTCCATAAAACAATTACACATCTACAACGCGCACCGCAAACAGTTCCACCACCGGGCTCCACCTTCAAAGAAGTTAGTGGTCTAAATCCAGCACTTCCTTCTGAGGTGCAGGTGGCGCATGTTCTATTATCACCAACTGAAACCCACTCGTAATACCATTCAACTATACCATCTTGCCCTGTGGCCGTACCCGCAGCAATCATGCCTTGCCTAAATAGGTCATTTGCAAGAGCAACAAGTTTTCCAGACCAGTTAGATATGCGAAATTCATTTCGGTCAAAAACTTTAGCAGTAATCTCTACCGCTGTTTTAGCTTCAATGCCAATCTCAGCTCCATTCGGCACCGTAATGTTTGGCTGCTCTGGATTCGTTCTTACTTCTAAATCAGACTGATCTTTACTTCTAGTTAATGCATCTACCATTAACATAAGCTCTGTTTTAATCACTCCCAGCATTCCTTCTGGATTCGCCAACCAGAACATTGCTTCATCACCATACATGTCTGCACGCTCATCCCACCGCTCAAACAGATCTTGCCCAGCATATTCAACTACTGCTGATTGCGAAATAGACGCAGCCTCTCTATATAATGGTCTAGTAACAATTGACCATTGCAATACTAATTTATCAATAACTTTAGCCAACTCTCGTTGCACTAATGGAGCCGCATATTGATCAATTGATCCATCAATATAATATGCTCCAATAACAGACATGGCAGCATCTTTAGCCTCTATCCAAAATGGCGTAACGGCCCGCTTATAATTAATAGTAGTCCAGCCCAATGAGTTCAGGTCCATCGATCTATAGCTACTAAATTTACCTTCTGGTTGCCACTCGCTAGGCAAATCTTGTTCAAATTCATTAATGCTCGCCTTACGAATCTGATAACCAAAAGTTTTAGTCGTCTGGTCGACATCATTATTGATGCTTCTTTTATCTTGAGCTTCAAGCTGAAGGACAAGTTTATTGCTCCAAGTAACCGCTGGATCACCACCCCATAACGCCCAAGCAACTCTGCCGGGAGATGGATACCCAACTTGGGCTGGATAGAAGCCCTTGCCTTTCTTATCTACTTCATGTCGAGCAAGCCAAGCTCTCATTTTTATAACTTTATCTCTAGTGATGTCTTCACCATTTGCTAAACGCCTCGCCCACGCCACAGTAGCTGGTTTCAGACCATCTCCACTATGCCCCTCTTCATGCCATGAAAGACCACGCTTTAACTCAGATATTATGCCCTTTGGAGGCTTCATATTTATCTTGTCCCGATTCTGATAATCTGATTGCTGATCAACTGATTCAGTTACCACTTCACCGGGTGCTACATCATCCTCTATGGGCCCAACAGATACAGTACCTGCATCTGGGGCAATGTCTAGTGGTTCAATCACCAAGCCGCCGACTGGACCTTCAGCAATAAGCACATCAAGAGGAATTGGGCCTTGAGCGGTGTCTACCGTCATCACATCGCCATTTACTATTGGTAAGTACCCCATCTCTTTTCTGACTTCATTTCTAGTAAGGGCACCAATACCAATAAGTCTTTGATTTCTTTGAGCCAACAATTGAGCATCTTCTGCTGTTGGCCTCATTCCACGATCAAATTCAAATGTAACCAGTCTTGCTAATTCAGAATCTCCAACCACCAATGGAAGAATGCGCGTATTAATTTTCGCTTGTATCATTTCCAATAATGGCGTAACTAAATGCGATGAAGACATATCAATTTGTACCTGTGCCGTAGCTCTGGGCATCTCATCTGAAGCCCCCATCTCAACCGGCATTACACCAAAGACGCGCCACACTACTCGCCTGATTTGGTCAATCAGAGTTTCAAACTCTAGGTCTTTTGGGGTTCGCCGCAGTTCAACCCATTTAGCACCCGCCCCAGTAGGGTCTGGCGTAGTTAAAACTCGTATCTTGCTGTCCTGACCCTTGAGGTTAGAAAAGTCTGCCCTCGCCTCTCTAGCCGCATTTCCGGCTAGTCCAGTAAGCACTAAAATGCCCGGCGGTATCTCATCTGCATCGTAGGCCAACATTAAGTGTTCAGCAGAACGAAGTAATGTAATTATCTCATTTATAAGAGACTCAATTAGTGGGTTACCATATCCAGCTGACGCATTGTTTGGAAACAACTGAAACAACACTAATTCAGATGGTTTAAATGTTGGATTAACTGAAGAATCGTTTTCTTGTTGATACTCTATCAATCGACCATGTTCATCCATTACTGGTCGAATTGATGAACCCAAAAGAGGAACCAACTCTTGAAGAACCCCTTGTGAGTCATGCGCTAATTCAATTACGCCAGCATCATAGACAAGGAGGTCTGTCATTATGGCAGTCATAATATCTTGCCACGTTTCACCATTCTTATTTGGTGCAGACATGAACCTTTGGGCTCTAGCTGAAATTTCCGCAGCTTCTAAATAGTATTCACTATTTGGATCAACTATTGGCCGAACAGTCCAATCAAACGTTGCTACACGGCGTACAATAGAATCAATACAAGCACGAACATCTGGCGTCCTGCGGTAGACGGACCACAGCTCTGCATCTGACAAGTACCTATCTGGACGGGCATCATCCACAAAAGGTGTCTCTGTATTATATAGATTAGCACTTGGGACAATCCCTTTTCGCTTTCTCGTCTGAGGTTGGCTTAACCAACCGCCAACAGACGGAGACTTTTTTTGTTTAACTACTGTAGTGCTCGTACCAATAACACGGGCCATTTAACCCCCAAACTATTTAACTATAACTTATCTACGCAGAAAAATATCCACCACCACACTCGGATACATCATAAGCGATTCTGTCATAAATACCAGCGTGTCGGTAATGGTCCGGTGCCTTACCCTCTGTCCAAATTATCCTACTTTTGTTTTCATTAAGAACTCTAACTGGAGCACGCATTTGCTGTGTCCAGCCCAATACTGTTAGCGCGTCATCTGGAAAAATCCTATTACCGTCTTTGATTTCATCAAAGGTTGCATCAAATACTTGTGTTCTATCTACTGTAACGACCTTTGTTTTATAATTTAGCTTCATCCCATATCGCTGCTGACCAACACGGGGCGTTGGGTGATAACGGCACAGCCAGACTTCACAATTGCCCTCTGTTTGAAACAGGTCACGCAACTCTTGCGCTTTCCGAGTTTCTGGCATCGCGTCAATTACGCAACAGTCAACATGGTATCTGCGGATAATGTCTGCAATTTCATTAAATGTCCGCACAGCACCTATATGTTTCGCTGTTCTGATTATTCTACCTTTATCATCTTCATCTACTGTACTTAAAACAAAGTTCAACACTGAACCAACATCTACGCCAAGAGTAACAAGCCGGTTTATATAGTCAGACCCACCACCATAATCTAACTCTTTGCCTATTGACGCATCTGTTAGCATTTCCATTGTAAGCCTAGAGCCACTAAACTCAAAGGGTATCCCCAGCACCGAGGTATAAAAAGTAGATAGCATTTCACTATGGCCTTGAGCACTCATCCACTCTTGGAATAGAGCCCTAAAGTCTTCAGATAAAACATCTAACCGGCTAATTGTATAGCCTCGCCAATGATCACCTGTTTTCTTTGCGACCCAACACCCACTTGAAACTTCCCTATTAATCGCCTGTTTACACTTAATGCACATTGGGCGTACACGGGCATTCCCAAACATGCGTTCGCGGTCACGCAGCTGCCAATCTCCAGCATCACTTTTTTCTATTATATTAGAAAACCAGTCTATTGACTGCCAATGATTACAGTGGTCACACTTCGTAAACCAAGATCTTTGATCCGTGTGCTCATATAACCGAGAAATGCCAACACGGGGCATCGTGGGGTTGCCTAACCTAAATATCTGTGGAGATGTGGATGCACGCAATCTGTCCTTTGCTTTTGCTAGGTTAGATGGGTCACATTGGTCAAATTCGTCAATAACTAAGATATCAGCAGAGAACTCGATAAAGTCTGAAATTGTGTTTGAACCAAGAAACATCATGGCCCCATTACCAAATCTCTTTAATTTAAGGTTACCCGCCGACCCCTTCCCGTCTAATCCTATTCGCGCTTTATATGCTGGCACTGTTTGCAGTAATGGATCTATTCTATTTTGAACAAATCTATCTCTAATCGTAAATGTTGGAAGAACGTAGGCACAAATTTTACCAGCCCAGCCAGCTCGCTCTAATATTAACTGTATAAACAATTCTGACAGCCCAGTCTGTACTGCTTTTCGTATGTCCGCGCCGGGCAGATTAGGTAAATCTGTATATAGCTCTACCAGATATGGTTTGTCCTTAAAGGACATTGGAGCACCACGGGTATTCTGGTGTGTAGTCAACGCAAGATGAAATAGAGGGTATCTATTTACTACTTGGGACATTAATGAATGATATGCATTTGAATCCATTTATACTCCCAAAACCCGTACTGGCTTTGGCTTGTCGCCCACAATGCGCCAAACTTCATAACAATGTCCATTGCTGGATTTATAGACCTGAATGCAAATGCCCGCTCTACCAACAAACGCTGTCTGACACGCAGCTGAACGCGCAACTCCAAGCAAGTGCTCAAGTGTTTTCGCATCTAGGTAAAGCCTAACATCGCGACCAGCCTCTGGGCCACCAAAAACAGTCTCTCGCAATAATTCATCTTGCTGCGGTCTTTGAAGTGGGTTGTGGTTTATTTTTAATTGATATTTTGGGTCTAGCGGATTCGACATATTTTCTTCCTTTCAATTTGACGCATTTCTAACTTTGAACGCATCGGTATATTAATACTGTCTGGTGCTTCATTACCAAAGACATCCCAACCATCTACACTGCTCCTAGCAAACATTTCTAGTTTATTTTGTGTTGGGAACATTTTACTTATTGATTCTCTGAAAATTTCTGGTTTTACGCTATGGGCACCCTTTGCTATTGAAAAGTGTTGCCTTACATTCTGCGCACCGCGCGGTTTAGGAATACTCCCCCTTTTACCAACAAGCACCATCTCACACATTGGCATTGTATATTTACCAAATGCTGGTCGTTTCTTATTCCAGACAAATGCGATTGTTCTATATTTAAAACCCCAAGCCTCCATCAAGTCTAAAGAGTCCTGCAACAATGCTCCACTACTCCACATAAATAACAAAGCATTATCTTCTGAAAGCCTCTCTACGCCCATGCGCTTCAATTCATCTAAAGGCATTGTGCAATATGCCTTTTGTCCCATACTTGGATTCGAGGGCCTACCATAAGCCCAAGGAGGATCTGCATAAATGATCCCATATCTCTTCATGTCCGAGCAATCACAGTTAAACCATTATTATTATCAAAGTGCTCGATAATGGACCACTCAGAATGCAATTCAATATATTCATACACGGCTGGCATCAATCCACGACCCCTTAGATTACCCATATCAGTAAACCCATAAGTTTGAGTATCATGTAGGATAATGTACTTTGAAACCATACTTCCATGCTTGGCAAGCTCTGCCTGTAGTTGACCATAACTGTGGTGGGTATCAATGAATAACAATTCAGTTTCTTCAATTTCAATTTGTCGGGTATCGCCAAGAATAAATGAATAATTTATTCCTGCTTCTTCGGTAACGGAAGTAAGCAGCTTATGATCACCGCCCGCAAATGCCGGATGCGTCATATCAATTGAAACCATCTTGTCGGGGCGGCCAGCAAGTAGACCATAAGTGCTAACAATAGACCTAACCCCCATTTCTGTCACATGAGAGCACTCTGACGCATATTTCTTTAATGTTGGAAGATGTTCATTTATATCACTACGTTGACTACATTTTAAATCATATACTTGATCAAGATTCATTTTTTGCCTCATTAGAATTTAAACCATACCCATCCCGAAACCATCCAGAACCTTTTAAGACAAACCCAGAAACACTAACCATTTTACGAGGTTGGGTTGAGTTCCAGTGTGGGCAGCTTGGATCATTGTCACTAATCTTCATTAGTTTTTCAAACCCTTTTCCACACGAAGAACACCTATACTCATAAATGGGCATCTACTCTTCCAGTACGCGGAAAATGCCAATAGCGTCCTTCCAGTGATCTCTTGGGTCTATATAGCTCTCTAAAAGTCTTACGTTTTTTACCCACGACTCTAATGCAGGGTAGGCACCAGATAAGAATCTCCACCGGTCTGGCAAACAGTGTTCATTACCAGAAGAAGGTGTGCAAAGATAAATTAAGCCCCCCGGCTGGACTACACGAACCATTTCCTTAAACGTTTCCCAAAATGCAGCATCGTGCTCAAAACAGGATGTAGACACAACCAAGTGAAAATCATTATCTTCAAACGGCATCGCACCATGTGTGGAAACAACATCTACACCCGGACCTTCCCGTATATCTAGCCCAACATACTCGTGGTGTGGAATTTCCGCCAAACTCTTAAATATTGGCCGTAATGTACCATTTACATCATAACTGCCCACATCTAGTATACGAACCCTTGGATTAACTTCTTCTGGGTTTTGCTCTACAACCAACTCCGCCAGATAGTCTCCATACTTAACTGCAAACTTATTCGCATTCTGCTTTGCTGAACCGTGCATCCTGTCTCCCTATGTAAAGCATAGTAACAGACAAAGGCAATTTATCAAATGCAGCCTTAAAAAAGTAATTGTTGCATCGATCCTGTCGCGGCCCTTACCGAGCTTGGATCTAACATCCTATTTTCAGCTATCTTGCAATATTTAGGCGAAATATCGATTCCTATAAAAGTTCTTCCAAGAACTGACGCAGCTACCGCAGTTGTACCAGAACCATAAAAGGGTCTAAAACAATTTTTGCCGTTGTCGATGAAATGATACGCTCTACCAATTCAAGCGGAAACGGAGCTGGGTGTATATTTTTACTCTCTTGGCCCATCTCCCAAACATCACCGTGAGCATTGGCCTTATCCGCTAACCTAAACTTAGGTTTAGCAATTAAATATATAACCTCATAAGTCGGTAAGAAATATCCAGCATTGAAATTAATCCCACCCTGCCGCCTCCAAACAATTACCTGCCTTACAGGAAACCCAAACATAATGTCTTGCCTGTCTTGAAGAAGACCATTTTGGACACGCCACTTATGATTGTAAAATATCGCTCCGTCATCTGGAATCAAACGCATCATTTCTGTTAAACATTCTCGCTGCCACTCAACATACTTATCATGAGGCATATTATCCCCATAATTTGAATACCCATCAAGCAAAGCCGCACTTGACCACTTTCCACCCCGACCATCCTTTAAACCGCTCCCTGTAGAATTTTTCAGGTTGTACGGAGGTGATGTAACGATCAGGTCTACACTGCCGGCAGGAATAGACTTCATAACATTAACAGCCCCACCACAAACAAACTTATCTTTAAAGTCGTCGGGGAAGACCAATAATGGTTTATTCATAACTCACCCCTTTTATGCGCCATTGCTAAGTTCTTTAAAATAACCCTCGTTGGCTGTAAAGCGGCCTCAGTAAAGTCACCACATAAACGCCTATAACCAAAAGGAGAAAATTCCCCCCTTGGCTGATAATACCGAGGTCTATGCCCCTTAGTACAAGGACTTCGAGGACTCCTGTAGCTCAAATGCTCACAGGCATCACACCACCGACTT
>Ga0114918_10001672_pt1 | contig 19861 bp, 25 predicted proteins | sample LantaG_FD_87015 | JGI IMG/M metagenome (GOLD analysis project Ga0114918, IMG submission 87015) | Deep subsurface microbial communities from Baltic Sea to uncover new lineages of life (NeLLi) - Landsort_02402 metaG | ecosystem: Environmental > Aquatic > Marine > Oceanic > Sediment | place... | reverse complement strand
CGCCAAGAAATATGGTCAATATGAAGAAAAGACCAGCCACCACAGCGTAGGCAATTTGGTCAATAGCGCCGCTCTTGATATCACCCCAGATTCCAGCGTAGCAAGAGGTGACAAAAAGAACGAGAATCAAAAACGTGAATAGAAAAATACTTGTGATGCGTTTCATGTGATCCTCCATGTTTTGTTTTACTGTGATATCCTTGAATATTACACATGTTATTAATATAATACAATGATTATTGTTAAGTCAAATAAAAAAAACACCCCTTTAGAGTGCCTGTGCCTGGCATGAAAGCCGGGGATGTAGTAAAACACTGTTGTATTTATACAGCCGTCCATTTCAAAATATCTTTATAGTTAAATGTGTAATGATATTTTTTCTTTTTATCTCTCCACCAGAAAAGCCTGCGTTCCGGTCGAGTATCAACATGAAGCCCAGGAGTGTTCCAATATGGATATGCGCCGATAGCTGTCCATTTATATTTTAAAGCAAATATAAACTGTTCTATTTCGGATACATCACCGAGTCTTTCTTTATGGAATATAACATCAATCGCTCTCCCTTTTCCGTGCTGCCCCGTATCGCCCTTGCGGTAATCGCTATTTATCCGGTGAGTCCATCCCCAGAAGTCCAGAGCATCTTTGCACATTCGGTTAAACTCATCGAGCGTTTCCGGTTGCATTTTCTCGATCTTATTAAACTGATCAATGTGTATATGTGGCCAGCGATCAATCATTTCTACCATCGTTAAACTCATTTGCCTTCCTTCATGATAAATTTATCAAACTTATCACCAAGTTTTTCGAGAAGTTGTTTTATATCGGTGATATTATCTACAACCTGTTCATACCGTATTTCTTGTGCGTCAATTCGTGATGTGTTGGCTCTGACATCAGACGAAACTGTCCATTTAGCAAATACAAAGATTACGATTGAAAGGAGTATACCTATAGCCCACATCATCATCTGTTCGGTTTTTGATAACCTCCATGAATTGTTTTTTTCTTCGCTCATTATCTCACCTTACAATAATTACTATTTGTTAGGTTTAGTAAATTCATCATACAGGTAAACATAGTCATATTGTAGTTTCCCTTGTCCTTCCATTACAACAAGTTCGCCTCTTATTTTTTCATGCAATTTTTCTGTTATTTCCAAAGCAACTGGTTTGCCATTTTTCCACGCTGTCCCTTCAGCATTGAAACCAAACTCAACCATTTCTTTTTGAGTAAATGTTAGCTTGTCACGAAAATCATCTACTTCATGAAGAAATTCTCTGCTACCGGCAAAGCTTCTGGTCAACCCGAGTAAAAGATGTCTGTCCAGTACATTCAGTGTCACTTTTTTCATTTTCTCGTCCCTTATTTTGTATTTTTGCGAATAATAATTCCAATTGCTTCATTTTTTACTTGACAAGTGGAATATATATTCTTACCTTGACTTTATCCTTTCATATTAGGAGTTTGTGAAAACTGTGCGTGCCCGTGGGAAGTAAGAGACTTTGGTCGACCGAAAACACCCGCGGGCAATTTTTATGATGCTGCCGTAACAAGTCCATCAACAACAGTAATATTGGTAACTTCTCCATTAAAATTTGCACCAGCTGCCCCATTGACGAGGTATTTTACTGCATCGAGGTCTCCAGCGGCACTGATAGTTACTTTCTCCACATTACTTGCCTTAAAACTAAAATCTGCGGCATTAAATATAAGACTTTGATAAGTTGATGTACCAACTGTATAAGCTTTTACTTCACCAGTCGCTCCGTATAATCTAAGTAGATTTTGAGCTACAACTTCGGTAGTGCTGAGAATTTGCCCGTCTTTAAGTATTTGAGCTACTGTAGATCCGTCAGTAGCATGAACTAATAAAGCATTATTCTGTGCAGCAACTGGTCTAATATTTACATAACCATCGGTATCTACACCGAAAGTTTCTATGCCGGCGATGGCATTCCAAATCTGAATAGCACCACAACCCGCATTGTCACCTACAATAGTCAACCCTGTCACTCCAGCAGCATTGTCAAGGCGCATAACAACTTCATCCTTACCCATATACGCAAAATCCGTAGTGGGATTAGTGGGATCCATTACAAATACGGTGGGCACACTCCAAGGAGATGTAGCGTCATCTATCTTAACTACTACAATGTCATCAGCATTATACATTTTTAATGTATTATCACTTTGGTCAAGTACAATCCTTTGCCCACTTGCCGCAGTCTGTACAGTACGTCCCGTCAAAGTCCCTGCCTGTATATTTGTTGCAGTCAAGAGTCCTGTGATAATCTTTCCACCACTAATAATTGTTGTATCGCAATTTCCGACGGCGACAGCAGAAAGAGCAGCTAAAGTCCTGGAATCAGATACACGAGCTAAAGTTATTGTCCCAGCAGTAATATTATCAGCATCAAGATTAGTCACAGTAACTACATTGGCGTCCAGAGTTCCCGTTTTTATATACCCGCCATCTATTAAAGTATGACCATAGGTAGTAGATATGCCTCTTATTCCACTAACTACAGAATGTAGGACACCAACGAGAAAATAATAATATGTAGCATCAGCATCAACCAGTTTGGCATCAGCATCTAGCACAATTTGGTTATTTACATTATCATATTCTGACTTATGACATCTGGCATAAATATAATATGCTGTTCCATCGGTAAGCCCTGTTTCATCGTTTGCATATATTATCCATGTCTGGACTGTTTCAGCGATAGCAAAATGAACTAACGATCCGGCAGTAGCATGAAATTTAGCCTCATCGTTTGTATAGTTTGGTTCCAACGTTACGCCGCTGAGCGTAAATTGTCTTGATTTACTCCCAACCGATAAAAGAGCCGTCTCTATTGATAGTGGCTTTATATGTTCAGTAAAATATCCGTCAGTATCAAATACCATATTTTGTAACTCTTGAACTGTTCTCCAATTTGATCTTGATCTTGCTATATCTCCCACATCACTTACTTTAATTTTATTGTTGGCTATGTTTATTTCATTGTACTGTCTTTGAATTACTTGTATTTCGTTATAATCTGATACTTGCAATGAGTATTGATATGGCTTTGATAGGGATCGTGTTAATTGAATAATTCTTGTAAGGAAAGTTATATCAAGATCAGTATCTTCAATAGTAATATAATCTCCAATATGTAACTCGATAGCATTGGTTTTAAAGTATCGTGGATCCGGCGTGAGGTTATAAACTACATGCGGGTCGCTATTTTCATTTAAATATATCTGTGTAGCAGCTTGTAATGCCGTCTCGGCAGTGTCAATATATGCTTGAGGTAACTTTATATCAAGGAGTACATATTTATCGTCTTCGGCAGGCTTCCATGCTGCGCCATCATTTGGCAAAGTAAGATCACGATTGTCAGTGTTTGGCAATAATACAAATTTTGTTGTTCCGTGGGTATAAGTATAAAGTTCAAAAGTATATCCTGCTAAATTCCCAGTTTGGAAATGAACTTTTGCTGTCACTCCAGAAATTAGATAATCATTTAAGTCAAAATTCATTCCGGTATCATAAAACGTGAATTCGTCACCAACAGAAGTAACCGTTCCATCACGATGCGGGTAAATGTCTTCAAAAACGACTGAGTGTTCTATTGTTCCGTAGGTAGCAACATTTTTTTCTAAATAATTTACCCCCCCATTTTCAAATAATAGTCTTTCAGCACCACTTCTATAATCTGTATTTATATTTTTCTTTGATCCGAAACCATATAACCGAGTAACTATATTTTTATTACTAACAGTTTGTCTTGTAAATCCTCGCAAACCATATCTGTATTTAAAAGTCAATCCACTTTGTACCCCAGTAGTGTCTGTAAACTTAATTACCTTGCGATTAAAGAATACTTCCCCTTCAAATTCAGTACATAATCGTTCCAAGACTTCCATGCAATTTTCAGCGTTAAAAGAAAGAAGTTTGTACTCTGCATTTGACTGATTACAAGTTCCTCTCGTCCAGACTCCATTACCATAAATTCTATCTAAATTAGTAATTACCAAATCAATAAAATCTTCCAGAATTCCGATTAGATAAAACTCACTGACTCCACTATTAAGAAATTGTACCTTTGCAATTTCGTAATATTCGCTTTCAAATGTCACAATATACTTATAAGAATTACTGGCAATCTTAGTAACATCAGGAAGGGTATTGATGTAATATTTAACCCCTTCCCAAACTATATAATCACCAATGGCAATATCGGGAACAGAACGGAATTCTAATTCTGCTCTGATATTATTCTCACCAAAGAATCGCTGATTGAGTTTAGTTTTCTCGTCAATCGTAGTAGTAAGATTTACCGATGATCCTCTGTAAATTTGTAAGTCCATATTAGAATCCTGTCATCATTTCATTGGTTGGGGTTACTCCATCTTCACCGACATACAATCTGGATGATAGTTCACTTTCGGAAAGTCCTGTTAGTTCTCTTAAAGCTGTCATGACTTGAGTGGCTGTTAGAACACTATCAGAACTTCCTTTTAATTCTCGTATAGTAGTCATCAATGCCTGAGTTGATAAAACGCTGTCCGATGAACCCTTTAGTTCTCTCAGAGCAGTCATCAATGCCTGAGTTGATAAAACGCTGTCCGATGAACCCTTCAAGCTTCTTAAGATACTTAACAGAACATCGGCCACACTCAAAACACTATCAGATGAACCTTTAAGTTCTCTTAAAGCGGTCATTTTCTGGGATGCTGTTAATACACTATTAGGTGAGCCTTTAAGTTCTCTCATAGAAGTCATTGATACTTGAGTTGACAAGATTCCGTTTATTGTAGCAGATAGTGAGGTGGATGGTTCTGTATATGTTATTGATAAATATGGCTCTTTGTCAGCAGTATCAGAAGCATAAATAGTAACATATTCAGCACCTGTCGGTTGTGTCCCTTCACGTGAGGATATTATTGCTACTTTAAGTGTGCTATTTTTTGCGGCTAAAACAGCGGTAAGTCCAGCAGATTCAAATTGTATCTCATTCCATCCTTCTACTTGAAACCCTGATGTGTGTCCGTCACTATTAAAACGTGTTCCACCCCATAAATCAAAATCTTCCTTGACAAGTGGGTCACTATAAGTTGATGGGTATAAGAAGATATAGAAATCGGTATCTGATACATCGGACTCACCTTTATAAAAAAATGATGCGGCGGTTATTGTAACCATATCTGGAATTACGAATGAAGCAAATGATCTCCAAATATAAAATCCTGTGGATTGTCCCACAGTATATCCATTAGTATATACTGCTGTTCCCACACTTGCGGTTCTGCAAGTCGTATAATCGGCATTGTTATTAGGTATTCTCCCATCATTTGTCGCCACTACACTTGTCGGGTCAACCATGATAGGGAACACAGCTCCTGTAACATCAACATCATATATTAAAATATCGCCATTATTACTTTCGATAATAGGAATATTCTTGCCAGTGGCATCCTGTGCAATTGGCTGAGGAGTTATTATAGTAGATTTTTCTGACTGTGTAACTCGCCATGAGAGTGAAGTTGGGGCTTTCTTATTGAATAGTGTAATGGTTTCCTTAATACCAACTCTGGATGTCTCAACTTTGATATCCAAGTTTTTAGACTCATCAAAAAATAACGCTTCGTATTCAATCCAAGAATCACCAACAATAAATCTATAGTTCCAAGGTTTGTCCTTTTTAAAATGGGCGTGATAGTTTCCCGCCTTGGTCTCATATTCAAATTGAGGTAAATCATCTATTGATAATTTTTCTCGTGCATTAATATCAATAGATTTAAATATTCCATTCTCATCTTTATAATGGATTGGACAGGAATATATCTTTGCCCTGCGCACACCTTTACCCAAGTCGAAGATTTTGGCATTAGTTGTACGTTTAGAGATAATCTCATTCAATTCAACTGGATCGGTGGGAATAGATATTGCTTCTCCGGCCAAGATTGAATCTATTTGGTTTTTAACATCCATATTTTAATCCATTGTAAAGTCAAGATCGTCTGAAGGAAACACGGGAGTATCCCCACTATCTATCGGTTGTGCTGTATTCAATCCTGAGTAAAATAACAGATTACCCGTAGTCAATGCATCACAAACGGCAACATCTGTAATTGTTCCCAGAGTAGCAGAAGCCGTAGCAAAAGTAATGGTACTTCCGTTTTCAGTTGCCCCAAGAGAGGCGGCATTATAAGCATTATGTTCGATCCGGGCATAATTGCCAACTCCTGTCGGTTCCGAAATTGTAGAGCCTGTATCTGCATCTACAATAGTTCCGGTAACTAAGGCAGCAAACAGGCTTACAGGCTGAGTATAGGCATCACCTTTTAGTACATGGTCAAGTAATGCATTTGCTAAATAATCACTTAATCCCCCACTATCCCACGAAACATCCAAATCGCCAATCTCAACTGCCGGAGTATTATCTTGAAGAACAACTTTATTGGGAGTAATAGTTCCATGAGCTATCATATTTCCTGTGGTTAGGTGATCACAAATAGCGAAATGAGTTAATGTATCCCAATCTGCCGTTGCCTTCGGGAAAGTCTTTTTTGTAGAATTGGCAGTTGCACGACTTGCCCCTGCATCCCAATCATTGCATTCTTGCCGAGCATAAGACCCTCCTGACGGTTCCGTAATAGAACTTCCAGTACCAGAATCGGTTGGATCTGCTGTACATAATGCAAGAAATAACGTATTAGGTCTTGCCCATGTTTCCCCTCCTTCACCGAGAACATGATCAAGAAGCTCATTTTCCATATAATTACTAAATGATCCCATAATTCTCTCCTTCTAAGCATATTGATTTGTTAAACAAGACTATATTTTATTGTTCTACCAATTCCTACTCTTTGTAAAAAACTCGTTCAGCGTGTTCGCTTTTCTTTCCTATATTAAATTCGCTTACAGGACGATAATATCCCATCACTCTCGTCCACACCTCGCATCTCTGCCGTTCTTCATCGGGGATTGTGATTTTTTTATTTCCAATAATCGTCTCAATCATTTTACACCCCTCTGCGAATCAATATTTGCGTTCTAACGCATTCTTTTGTTTTCCTTATCAAAATTACATCTTTAACATTTAAAACCATTACACTTTAAATTTGACCTATTTAGGCGACTAATAATAAGTTAGTAATGGATCTGGCTCACGTAATTTAATTGCAAAAGTACCAATTACATCATGAGCTACTCCTGATGCCCACTTAGATTCTATATTAACTTGACCCCCATCTTTAAAGTAAACACTAAAAGTCGTACTCATATAAGGGACGGCAAGAGTATGCAATCCTGCGCTTTGTAGTATCAATTTAAAGGCATCTAAATTCTGAAAGAAAGTATTTCGATTGGTAGCCTTTATATAGCAATTAAGAGTTATATCGCGAGGTTTAAACTTTATATCATCAGCATCAGTGAATTCTTCCTCCCCATCTTCATCAAGCCAATCGTGAGATGTTTCACCTTTTCTTTTCAAGAAATCCAAATGTCCCCTAACTGACATTACATGCACTCCATAAGTATCTTCCAAACTAAGACCATCTAATCTATATGAACCCATAATTAAGCTCCTATTACCCTTCCCCAATCTGATGTGGTGGGTAAGCGATTCAATTTTTCATCTATACTTATAAGATAATCAGTATTATCCGCTGTTCTTGATATATCAATGGCCATATCATTCATAGTACGCATGATATTAGGTAAGCTGTATGTATTATTTCTTATCTCCCACAGTGCAGTTAAAGAAGGCATTAATTTACCATCATTTATATTTTCTAACTGGTCAAGCATTTTTACATTCGTCATTCTAATAGCATTAAACTGCCCAGCCAGTAATCCAGCGGTTTGCTCGGTTATTCCGGCAATAGCACCAGTGAGACCTGTTCTTCCTATCTCTGGGACATTATCCATTTCCAATCCTGCTGATCTTGCAATCTCTATAATAGTTGCCCATCTGGACGTAGCCCCCCTAATTATTTCCTCAAATCCCGTCCTTAGTTTTTCAATCTCAGTAACAGACAATGATTCAATACCATATTGAGGAGCACCAATATAATAGGCAAATTCTTCATACCAATCTTCCAGCATTTCTGAGATGATAGCCTGCTTGAAAGTATTTATAAGAGCATTCCTCATTGTATCTTCAAAATTTGCAGCAAAATCCCCAAGCTCGTCTTTGCCAACTTTAAAACCTTGGAGAAAACCGTCTGCTATAGAATCAGCTATAGCCGGTACAGTCGTAGCCGTTATAAGTTCTCTGTAATCGGTTTCAAATTCTTTTAATTTTGTCCTGCTTTCATCTAAAGTTTTTATTAAATCTTTATATAACTCTCGATCTTTTTTCATTATATCGGAACCGAGGTTAAGATTTTCAAGTTGACTTCGTGTAAATTTTTCACCTAAGGTACTTATTGCCTGTCCGAGTTTATTATAAATTTTAATATCACTTATTGTGTTCAAATTAGCTTCAATTTCAGCATTTAAATTTCCAAATAAATCAACCATTCCCTCCAATGCTTCCAATCCGGTAAGTTGACGCAATAATCTAATTTGTTTCTCAGTTTGATAATTCAATTTGCTAAGATATTCCAATTGTTTCTTGTATCGTGTATCATCACCTGCTGTTAATGTTTGCATGATAGATAAATATGATCCCATTACTCCTAAACTGCCGGCAAACTGCCCGACTCCTGTTTTAGCAGTCATCATCTGCACTATTGACCCAGCTAATACACCCGCTTTACCTATAGCATTACCCAGGTCAGAATCGAATTTGGAAACAAGGTCTCCCAGGGCATTAAAAACGTCACCGATTTCTTTTATCTTGGTAATCTCCGCATCATAAACTTTCTGCATCGTTTCGCTATATTTTTCCAAGATCGTTTTGTGCATAGCTTCATTGTCTTGCCATAACTCTGCTTGATCTTGAAGAAACTTGGCATAGATTTGTAGTTCCTGCTTACCCCATCCTCTTGTATCTTTTATTATTTCGTTAAGAGTTGCCTTGTTGCCCTCAATTTCAAGTTTTTGAAGCTGTTCTTTTCTTCGTTTTAGTTCATCAATCAATCCAAGCTTGAAATTATGTTCCTCGTCATATCTGGACATATATTCTTCAAGTTGTTCTATTTCTATTCGTAACAATTCTTTGTTACTGCTAATCTTCCAATCTTTATACATTTCATCAAGTTCAACATCTTCTAAAAGTTGTTTTTCGTGCATTTCTATCATCTTTTGTGTAAATTCTTCCATTTCTTCTTTGGATGCACCAAAAAATACTGGGACTTTCCCCTTCTCTTCCTGAAGTTTTTCCCAAGCTATCTTAGTATCATCATAGGCTTTTGTGAGTTCCTCTAATTTCTTTGTTTCCCTCATATATGCTTTAGTTGCCTCTATTGAAAGTGTATTAATAATGTTTAATCTTTCTTCTTCTGATGTTCTAACGTCTAACAATTTTTCTAACAGTACACGTAAATTTTCTATCTCAATCCCTTCTTCCTTAAGTTTTCTAATATATACATCAGGAGGAGAAATTTCAGCCAAAGCCCACATCTTCTCACCAGTAGGCCCAATAGGAACTTTACCGGGTTTTATTGCTTCAAACATTTTTCTATAATATTCAAGTGTTTCTGTCTTAAGTTTTGGTGGTTGCGCTGCTTCAAACATCTTATTTATAGCGTATGCCACACTACCAGCAAATCTTATCAGTTCATCACCGAAAGGTTTAAGTTCTGCGATAACATTATTTTTCAAAATTTTCAACTGGTTTGTGCTATCTTCAACCATAATCTGAAGTGCGGTACGCATATTTCCCGTGGATTCTACTATCTGATTCAAAGAATCATTAAAATTTTGACCCTCATTGGTCATAATAGCCAATAGACCTATGAGACCTCGTACATTAGGAAATAGCTCCATTAATTTTTGCTTTTGACCTTTAGTTGCAATCGACATTTGATTTAGCATATACCAAAGACCTTTTGATTTCATAGTAGCTATATCAAATTCAATCCCCATCTCTTTCGCCGCATCCGCTGCTTGCTGCCCTTCTTTCGATGCACGAAGCAAAGCAGTAACGAATCCTCTTATACCAGTAGAGACAATATGAGGTTTTATTTTCTTAACAGCTTCAGCATAAAAGGCAGCGAGATCATTAAAAGACATTCCAGCTTCGGCGGCAAGACCAGTTACCATTGATATAGTCGGGCCAAGTTCCTCCATCGTTACCTTGCCGAGCTTGATTATTGTAAACAGCTTATCTGAAACCTCTAAAGCTGTTCCAGCCGCCGTTCCATAAGCATTCATGACATAGGTCAGCGCATCGGCAGCCGTAAAGGTATCCGTAACTGTGGCAATAGCAAGCTCTGCTGAAATTCTAAGTAATTCCATGGCACGAGCACCATCATATCCAGCAGATACTATCTGATATAATGCTTTTGATAAATTGATAGCTCCCTCTGGCAGTTCCGTAGACATCTGCATAATTTCATCAGATATTCCTTTAAAATCTTTCTGAACAGCTTTGGAAATTGTTTGCACTTCTTTCATAGAGTGCTCAAAATCTTTTGAAAACCTATAAACATCTTCCGTAAGACGCTTTAATCTTCTTGCCGCTATAAAACCAAAAACAGCAAATAGATCCATTGTACCAATTGTTCTCACAAGATTGCGAATAATTCCTTTGGTTTGGGTTGCCCCAACCATCAAACCAGAATTATCTAAACCCGTTCTCCAATAGAGAGAATCACTTCCGCTAACATTGAGTGGCATTTTGAATTAACCTCTTTTGTGCATCTACTTCATTGAAAATGTCCCATCGCAAGGAAAGCCTGTTGTTATTTAATCGTATGCCTTCGTTTATATTTTTCCCCGCTCTATCATATTTCCCGTCCTGGAAGTCATAAATAGCTAAATAATTTAATATTTCAGGAATAATAATATTTGCATTTGTTGTTAGTAATTGTTCATAAGCATTGCCTTTGTCTCGACTATATAAAACAACTCTCTCGAAATATTTTCGTGCTTTTTTCTGATTTTTATTGGTATAATAATTTCCTAACATTATATCAATTGATAATATTCGTTTTGAGTATTTGCGAGATTCTTTTGCTACCCGTTCAGCATCTTCAATCTGGTCTTTGGCTATATAAGAGCCAACAATATTAATGAATGCTTCCAGAAAAGCTGTCCAACCATCATGATAGCTAACTTTTCTCATACCCTTAATCCACTTTTCGCCTATTTCAATAACCCTATCATAATTCTTAACTATCCAATATGTTTTAATCAAGTGTGTTGAAATATGTAAACTATCGGGATTTTTCTTATATTCTTTTTCCAGCATTGGCAAGCTTCGTTTTATCTTCTTGTTGAGTAAATCCTCTTTCCCCTGAAACATATAACCATGATGATTAAAAATGATATGTGTGGCAAACAAATACGGCTCAGATGATACAGGTTTGTTATGCACATTGAATTCATAATGGAAGTTACCATCATTTTTGCAAATATGTGGTTGAACTGAGTCCAAGAAGTGGTTTCTGTCTTTTGTAGAAAAACTGCGTGTCTTTATAAAAACAGTGGGTTCGGTATATTTCGGATTTAATAAAATATCTTCCAATGGATATAAACATTCTTGTCTAAGTTCATAGTCTGCATCTACAATTAATATCTTTTTACCGGTTGCTCTCGCTAAACCATAATTTCGGGCTTTAGAGAAATCCCATGGAACAAATTTCTTTTCAAATATCTTTCTGGTATATTGGTGAGCAATTTCCAAAGTACGATCTTTTGAACCCGTATCCACAATTACAAGTTCTGACCATTTTTCATGAATGACTGGTAAAAATGAGTCCAAACATCTTTTTAAGTTAGCTTCCTCATTTTTGACTATCATACATATACTAACCTTTTTTCTCATACCATTAATCTCATAAGTTCATTCTCGTCTTTGATTTCATGAGTATCCTTATCTGTATTCTCCTCCTTGTCATATTTAGGAATGGATAACATTAACATTACAAGATTTACCCATGAGTAATTCCATAAAATGTCCTCCATTGAAAACCTGAAATATTTTATTAATCCCCCGATTGTTTCCCAGAGGTTTGGATTGGTTCTTTTCCCTGAGTCTCTAGTAGATCCAATCCTGTTACTGAGACCATAGATGCCAAAAAATCGGCCACTCCCATCTGACTGATAACAATAATTAATAATTTTAGTAATTCTTTTGGAGTTAGGTTGTCATCTAAAAATTTAATGAGAGATTGGGATGGTTCTTTTCTTTTACTGGTAAGCCCATAAGCTATTACTGACAACATCCTGTTTTTATTATCTACAATTATAGTCAAGCCCTGTTGGAGAAACCCCCCATCTTTTGTGTCTTTTAATAGTTTCAATTGTTCTGGATCGATTTCAGCAAGTATTCTTGATATTTTTACAAGCGTTCCGAGTTTGAGAGGATAGATAATAAACCTTCTTTCAGTCCGCAATATTCCCAATCTATGAAGTAGGTTTTGATTCGCCACAGTAATGGTGAAATCTACACCTTTCTCCAATATTGTATCTATTGCGTCCTGTTTAACTTTCTTATCCATTTAATTCTCCATAATAGATATAGCTTGCTCTTTTACCTACTCTTTTACGATAGTTCAAAGAGCAAGCTATAATTTCAATGTTAAGCTGAAGTAAGAGTCATTTTAAATGGAGCACAGGAGCTATAGGGTTGCATTATAGCAGCCGAAACAGTCAAGGTTCCTGTTTCTGCTTTACCAAACCTCAAATCTCCTCCAACCGATATGGAAGCCCTTGGAATCTCAATCATATACGTATACCCGTTTATCGCCTTGGTAAGTATTCTGACACTCTTTTCAGAAACCACAGACGCTGTTTGGGGGGCTTTGTATACGGTGGTGCCACTTGCGGCTCCACCCAAGAAGAATGCTAACATATCCGGTCCCATATCCCTGGTAGCAAATTCGATTGTCTTCTTACCCGGAGTTTTGATTTGGCAATCCACTTCCGCTTTTTCTTCGACATAGAAATCATTCACTGTTTCCGGGTCTATAAGCAGATGAGCACTATCTGGAACAAGATTACCAATAGTGTTTAGTGAAGCACCAGTTGGCATATAATTGCTTGCCGTAGCAGCCTGTCCGGGAACGGTTCCCATTAATATATATTCAAATCCAACTACTCTGTATCCTGATCTTTTATCAGCCATTTTCTTTTCACCTCCTTAAATATTTTCAATCATGCAGTTAATTCTTAGACTTGTATAGCTCATTGTAGACTGGTCATCATCCTGCATCGTATTCTCACTTATCAAGTCAAGATCAAAGTAGTTTGTACCAGCACTTTGAGTATAAGCTTCCAAGACAGCAATTACTGCATCTGCAATCTGATTTAATTTTGTTTCATTTGGTACGCCATATTGTAAATTTTTGCAATATATATTGATGATTATTGTGGCGGGCTGAACATCCTTTTTATTTGCAGTCGTAAGAGTTAATATTGTTATGTCCTGTAATTCAGAGTTCGGCGGTTTTACCCTTCTGTAAATTCGCCCATCAATTTTGGATGTTATTGAAGCTACATTAAGTATTACATATAACCTTTCCAAAATGTCAAAACCGGTTTTCATAACAACCTCAACTCTTTTTTAAAGAAGGTTAGAAGTTCATCCGCCATTGGCGTACTACCGGTTATTACATCATATCCTTTAGATTCAACAGCAGCGGCATATTCCATGCCAGCTAATCCTATCAGAACAAAACCTTTATTAAACTCTGTGGCTAATTCCCGCACAAGCTCCCTGCTTGCATTGGCACCTTCTTGCCCTCCTTTAACTACTTTATATTCTTCATCGAGTACTTCACCATCCAGCAATACAGCATACCCGATAGAACTACGAAGATTACCAGTATGATCCTCAAAACTTGTACCTCCCAATCTTCTTGGGAGGTTCTCCTTTGCCCTATCCATGAAATCTACACCAACATAATGGAGTGCTAAACGTATCCGTTCCTCTTTGAAAATGACAAAGTTGTCAACTCGTTGATTAATGTTTCCCATAGAGAACATCGGATTTAACATTTAATCTCCACATGAGTTTGATATTCGAATAAATGTTTTATTACATGATCCTTATCGAAAAAATTGAGATTTGCTGCATCAGGTACGCTGGAGAATCCCGTATCAGGTTCGCAAAAGATAAGCCAACCATATGGAATAATAACCCCATCATCACTTACAACAGGCAATTGCCTTCCTGAAACTTGGATATTACAAACAATTCCGATAGTAGTGAGCGTACCTTCTGTCCATATCCCTATTGAGTTAAAAGTTCCAGCAGCAACATAAGATAAGGTGCCGGTATGTGGATAATGTTTCACCATAATGCTGTCCCGTCAATATTATCGGAATGTTCATTATATTTACGAAGTATCTCTTTCCTCATAGCACGAAGTTGCTGTGCATTGTATTTTATCAGCAATGAGCCTTCCTTTAACTCTGGATGAGCGGCTAAAGTGAAATATAAATCAGCAGCACAAAGGTCTATTGCCTCCTGGTCACTATAAGTTCCCCCTGGAGTCAGACTATGATCTGCTAAGATTTTTGCCAATAGATTATCATTGGAATATTCAGTCATTGCCTGTAATGCTTCTGTGTTGGTCATGCTAAACCTCGATTTTATAAGTGAGGGGCTTGCGAATTGCCCCCCACTCATTATGGTACGAGAAAATATTAAGTAGGATCAGTCCATGTAGAAGCATTTAAAGTATCAAGTAGATAACAGCGATCAATCAATGGCCAAATAGGGAAGACATTGGATTCTCCCTTTGTCCATTCAACTACTGGATCAACAGTTCTCCATTTCGATACAAGAACATTTCCATGTTTCGCCTGAACTACTTGTTTCGGAGGGTTTGTCTCTTCTGCTATAGGTCCGTGTAACATATTCCCTATAGGTAAATCCTCTAAGAAACATATATGTCCAGCATAAAATGGATTCTGAGTGACTTGGTCATGATCTTCTGTCTCAGTAACAATCGACTGATCTACAACAACAATCTGAGGATATTCCATATCTTTAAGAGCCTGATTTACCATACCCAAGGTAATTGTAGCTTTTATTCTCTTGTCAAGAACACCAGCAATAGTATAAGGTACTAGAGCTTTTTTGGTCTCATCAGATGTTCTGAAATAAGTCCACGATTGTCGATCCATAAGAAGATACTTGTATTTGACACCAAGTGCTATTCCTGCACGAACTATAGTATCAATATCAGTTATTGGAGTAGTAGTATTAACTGCCGCACTCCAAATAACAGCCGCCCCCGTAGTATATGAAGCACCGTAATCCACAGCAGTATCAGTTACTATGCCTGCATTTTCAGTTCTGTCCAATAATATCTTACCACTAGAAATCAAACGTAGTGCTAAAAATTCCATTCTGGCAAGAACAGCCTCAACTACAAAGTCTACATCATCATAAATCAGACTTAGAACTGCGTCCATATCTGGGGCTGCCCCATTCTTTATGATATTATACAAATTGATATTGGACTCTGTCATAGAGCGTTTAACTCGAATTGCAGGAATATCCCCAGCAATCTTACTGACTACCTTCCGTGTTTTAAGCGGAGCACTTACATCGTAAGCAGTTACATCGGCAGCTACAGGAGCACCCTTATTTCCAATAATTGCTTCGTATGACAGAAAAGGCCAGGACTTGAGTGGAAATAAATCTTGCCAATAATATTTATCATAAACTCTCTTACTAACATAGGTGAGTAAGTTTTTTGCAGTTACTTCAGTGAGAATCGTTCTTTCCATGATTATGCCCACCTTATTCTATCTGTAAGAGCAGTTTTATCATCGGTTGTAACGAAGTATGCGGCTTCTGATTCATTCACCGTACCACGTACAACAGCACCACAAGCTACATTCGCAAGGGTAGTGAGATCGGTCTCCCTAACCTGCACAGTTTGCCTCAAAACTACACTGGCGGCATATTTTTGACTTGTGGCAGTTAATCCGCTTTTTTCTTCGAGAATTACACCCACGCCACATCCTGTACCACCAAGACCCAAAGCACCGCCATCGACGAGTACCATGTGATCTGTAGTTGCACCTTTTGTGATCGAGTAAATTGAACATGCGGTATAAGCTCCCTGTTTTCCAATCAATTCACCAGCTTTAAACTCTTGATTAGTATAAACAGCAAGTGTCATTACAGCTTCAGTAGCCATACCAACAGCTACCTTCGCGGTTTTAACGAGCCTATACTCCCCGGTGCTTGCAAGAGTACCCCCGATAGTGCTAATAATAGCATGTAACAGTGCCCCTGCTTTTATTTCATATGTAGCCGCAGGAATTCTATCTGTTAACAGCATTACACCGCCAGGCATATCTTCTAAAATCAGTTTGAACACCGGGTTGTATTGCGTATCATTTTCTGATGTTACATTTAAACCCATATTAAATACTCCTTACTTTTTTGTTTCATTTTGTTGAGCTATAATGCCCCCTCCGCCTTCACCTTTATTTTTATTTTCGGCAAAATTGGCAATTGCAGCTTCTGTTTGAGTAGACGTGCGCCCCTTCCCATTGGCCGGAACACCAGCCTCTTCAAGTATTTTGTCAATTTTTTGTTGTTGACCTGATAAAATCCTTTCCGATAAGTCTTTCACAGCATCCCCAACTTCTTCGACAGTTTTAACACTTATATTTTTTGCAAATCCTTCATCGAGGTTAGCCTCTTTTAATGCCTTAGAGATAGTGCTGGAAATATCTCCCTCTGAAGTCTTTTGCAAGATACTATTAATTTTTTCATCTAGTTCTTTGTTTTTAGCATGTAAACTGGCTATCTCTTTTTGGTCAGTTGTTAAACTTTTATTCTTATCATCCTCTACTAATTTATCTTTGACATCTTGAGCGTCTTTTGCTAATTTGTCATCGTGAGTTTTTAGGGCTTTAGTAATCCGCCTGTCAGCTTCACTTGCAATATATTTTTTGAGAGGTTCGGATAAACCGGCTTTGTCAACCGCCTTTAAAAATTCTTCACCGGATAGAGTTTTTAAATCTTCTATCTCTTTTTTGAGCGTATCAACCGCTCCACCAATATCCTCCTCTTTTTCAACCTTGATCTGGTCAAATAAGTCCTCGCCTAAACCTGCTGCCTTGAGTGCAGTTTTAATTTGAGTGCTAAAATCAGTCATCTTACTTTCCTTCCTTGTTAGTTTCAAAACTCATAGTTTTTTCTATATGTTTTTTAATATCTTCAATAAGGTCAATAAAATATGCGCCGACCAAAACTTTGGCTTTCAAATCCTCTCGCATTATAAGGCAAAGCCTATGCGCATCTTCGAGTTCTTTTATCTGCTTTTCATTCATCTTATTGTACTACCTTTTATGGTGCTACCTTATAGGCGGTATAAGTAAATCCTAAGCTAATCAAAGCTGGTTCTGTTAATGGCGTCCCTGAATCAACTGTTACCGCCATGATTTCAAAAAGTATTATTTCGCCTATAGCGAACTCGGCCGCAGCAATAGTTATGGGATCTGTTTCATAACCAATTTTATCAGTTGTCGAACTTGATGTATAAGCATCCTGTACAGCATCAGTATTTTCACCAGTCGCAACCTCTTCGGACGTACCATTTATAGCAAGATTTTTTATTTGCCATTTGACTGTTTCTGCACTTTCATCATCTCCGGTCGTGCTTCGTGTCCAATTTACATGTACAGTAATATCCCCAGACGCATAGTTGGTTGGAACTAACCATTTATACTTAACCTTGTCAGTATCTACAGTAAACTCGGCCACTTTACATATTCCATAACTGTTTACTATAGGAGGATTAGTAACATTTCTGCCAAGTTCTGATGCTGGAATATGAATATGTTCTGTAAATGTATCTGAAGATATAACCTCACCATCATCAATAGAAAAATCAATCGTATGATCATCTGCAAATACAACTATTTCTTTCCCCGCTGGCACAACTATTGCGGTTGTGGTTGTCGGATGATACCATAGAGCGTCAAGTTCAATATATGCCGATGTAATACTGGCAATGGTAAATTGCTCATCATAAGAATTAAGACTATCATCTTTTGTTGTCTGTAGTATCCTTATTTCATCCGCTATCGAATAATCACGCTAAGGTCATCATCAGTATACAAAGACTCAGCACTGGCGTATATAGTGCCTTGCGGGGCAACTCCGACAATCACAGTACTGTATTTACCAGCTTCCGATGTCGTTGCATAGAATAGAATCAGAATGACCGATATAACAAACCAAATCCAAGTTTCATATTTTCTCATGTAATCCTCCTTTATGGAAGTTCTATAAATTCAGTTGCGTATACTTTGCCGTTTAATTCTTTGTATTTGTCAGATGTGCCGTTATAAGATGCTAATCGTTGCTTTTCTGTGCGTACATAATTCCATATTTTCACGCTTGCTATTTTGCCGTCGAAAGTTAAAGCACCATTATGCCCACCAATGAGTACATTTGTTGTCCCTGCTTCTGGAGTGCCCGAATCTTGGTTAGCGTTTCCCGAAAGAATGCCGTTTATATAGAAGTTTGTTTCATCTCCAGCGGCATTTCTTGTTACACAAACGTGATACCAACTATTTAAGGTGATACTTGCAATGCCCGAATAGATAACAGTTGCCCCGTCAGACCTATAGTGCAATCTACCTGTAGTTACTCCAAATACAGATCTGTTATTATCAACCGTACGCCCATACGCTAATTCCCCCCATCCAGTAGGATAAATCCACACTTCAATCGTTAGTGGCAATATCCCTACCATATCAGCGCCAGTATTAATTAAACTGGTCGTGCCGTTAAATAATGCTGCTCCGTTTGGAACATCACCAACTCCAGTTGTTAAACTGACATCGGTGCAAGTTCCATCATTGCCATTTCCACTAATATCGTAAACGGTTGATGCATCTGCATTAGACTGACTCTCATTTAACGGCCAATCACCAATAGCATCATTCTGCCATTCAATAAGCTCTTTAGCGAAAAAGCCATTTGTGTCTGTTTTTCTGAAACTTAATGAATCGTTAAAGCTTCCCTCGAACAGAAACACACGCTGGTTAGCATCACGCTTGACAACAGGAGTGGCGGCAATTAAAAGAGCGGATAGAAAACATATGAATATTGTCAAGTATTTATTCATTAATATTCACCCTCCTCATTCTCTACCATCTCAAGTATTATCTCGCCATCTTTAGCACAATAAATTTCTTTTCTTGTTTCTGTCCATGAATGATAAAGTGTAGTACCATCAGTGAAATAAACCGCTAAGACAATATTTTTATTAGTATAAGTTGTCGTAAATACTATCTCTAACTTCCCGTTTACCAATTCTCTGTTTATAGTTTTTTCAATTACAATATTGTCTGTAAGAACATCTGAATTTATACCAATGCTAAATACTGTCAAAACTCCGACAATTACAAAACAAACAAGTTTTTTCATGTCAATATTCACCTTCTTCATATAAACCATTAGTACCATAACTGGTTGCATATCTCACAATTGCCCCAGATTCATCTCTAAAGTACAGCGAATCACAAACGGCTCTTGCCGCTGAAATACTGTCAATAACCCCGATTATATTTGCAAGAGTGAGTGTAGTTGGAATATCGCCATCTACTAAAGTACGATATGCTGGTGCGGCAGAAGTGCCATTTGATTCCAAAAAAGTGCCATTTGCACCAAGAGATAGTTCGGTCACGACACTTGACCCATTTGAATAGAATCCTCGCCAAGCGGTCGGAGACATAAGTGTAGCAAGATCGGCATCGTACTCAGCTATTGTTTGG
>Ga0114918_10001670_pt1 | contig 19891 bp, 32 predicted proteins | sample LantaG_FD_87015 | JGI IMG/M metagenome (GOLD analysis project Ga0114918, IMG submission 87015) | Deep subsurface microbial communities from Baltic Sea to uncover new lineages of life (NeLLi) - Landsort_02402 metaG | ecosystem: Environmental > Aquatic > Marine > Oceanic > Sediment | place... | reverse complement strand
TTACTGGAGGATGAAAATGGATAATTATACAGCAGTAATGATAGCAGAAGGTGTGGATGAAGCATCAGAAGAAGAACACATAGAAGCGTGGCAGCATCTTATCGACACCGGCATGTGCTGGACGCTGCAAGGTTTCTTTGGTAGGACGGCTGCGGATCTGATCGAAGCCGGTATCTGTCATGCGGCTAGTGAGGAGGTGACAGGATGAATAAAAACTGGTATACCAACTGTAGGGCTGAAATCGAGAGGTTGTATGGTAACGACGCTGATTTATTCTGCCACCTTCTCGCGGCGACATCACCGCGTAAACAGGTGACAGCCAACTGGAGACTGGCCGAGAGGATATACGAGAGCTACAAGATGGGCACCCTTGACCTGGCTGGGACGCTACCGGCCCACAGACCGAATGTTATGCGTGCCATAGCTGGTGAGGAACTGTCCGGCAGGAAGGTCAGGGCGTTCGCAAGGAACCTGTGCGGGGATATGGACGTGGTGTGTGTCGATGTTTGGATGATGCGATGGGCCGGGTTCAAGAAACTGACGGGTAAGACATACACGTTCATCGAGAATCTCGTCAAGCAAATGGCCGCTGTGTATCACATGAAACCGGCAGAAATGCAAGCTGAACTCTGGTGTGATATAATCAGAGAAAATGGCAAGACGCCGAGATCGTATCTTGCCACGATTGATAACCAGATGTATTTTTGGGAGAACGCCGATGATAGAGTTGACGACTGAAGACACTGAAAAACACTGTAAGACACTTGAAGACATTGGTTGCCCCGAAGAGCTACAGATAGAAATGCTGGAACGGTTCGTAACCACATTCGAGGGAGGTGAAAATGCGACGCTTTACTAAGGGTGAGATTGACGACGCGGCGGATCATAGGTATAGGGCATCTGTCGCCGGGCATGGTCTGGACAATGGCATGAAGATAGCTTATAAAGTTTGGAAGATATTTAAGGCAGAGAAACTTCGCAGGAAGGGGATCAAGAAGTGATCGATTGTATAGATGGTGACGGTTATGCGGAATTATCGAATCCAGGTGAGGAAGATTACAGAACCGCTCACCTTCAAAAGAAGGACGGATCGTATGCCGATGTGGTGATGCCAGCAGATATTTTTATGAAAAATAAATCAGAGAGCGTACCGAAAGGGGGTGCAATTTGCTAAGAAGTGTGGACGCGAAAAGAAAAATAACGAAAGAGCAAGAAGATGCTTTTAGATTAAGGCATCACGATCACGAAGGACTGACCGAAGAGGAAGCCGCTGATGAACTGGGCATATCTCCTCGTGCAGTACGTGGACGCCTCACCAGGATGCAGAAGATAGCTCCGCAGTTGTTTCCTATTCTTAATCGGAAAAACGCAAAAGTATGGGGATTATGGCGTGAAGGTGGACTAACCTGTGCAGAAATAAGTGAGCGTATGGGAACTACGGAAAAAGCAATCACGGAAAGACTTCAACACGTTAAGAAGAAGATGGGTTATACTGAAAGGATAACAGCCAACCCACACCGGGCGATCTCGCTCGATACATTGGACATAGATACAGTAATTGTAAAGAAGTATTAACGAGAGCCGGGCACCATAAAGCTGTTGACAGCAACCTTGTAAATCATGGTATAAGCCCGGCTCACTTTTTACGGAGGTAAATTATGAGAGAATTTGAAGGCGGTGCCACACGAGATACCGATGAAACCAAGTTGGATATAGAGGGTTTCAATAACCCGCTGGTTGATAAGTGTTATGCTGAGTACCTGAACAAGCACCGACAGACAGCTAACGGTTTACGGGATAGCGATAACTGGCAGAACCTATTCGGCGAGAAGCACTTTGATGTGTGCATGAAATCGCTCTGTCGTCACGTCTTAGACGCACGCCTGGCACACAGAGGATACACAAGCGAACAGTCTATCAGAGACAGCCTGAACGCGATCATCTTTAACGCCAAGGCTTATCTGCTCAAGCTGTTACTCGAAGATGATCTAAAAAAGGAAACCAAGCCTGGCTACGGCGTTAACGCCGACCGCACTAAACCAGTACCAGGAGGATATTGATGCTTAGAACAATATTATTGGTTCTGATGGTATCGTCCTTCTTCGGCCTGGGTGTGTGCGATCTCCTGGCTCGACAATGGCGAACAGGTATTGCCTCGATCCTGCTCGGAATCGTGCAGATGATTATATTCTGGAGGAAATTATGAAGGTCTTTTTGGATATGGATGAGGTACTTACCGACTTCAATAAAAAGGTATACGAGGTTTTCGGTATCCCCTATAAATATGAAACCCTTTCTGAAAACTATAATTATTTTTCAGAGATAGGCCAAACAAGAGAGAGTGTTTCTGAGAAGTGTAATGTAGCATTTTGGAAGAGCATTGAATGGATGCACGACGGCATAGATATTCTGTGTGCCGTGCTCAATACATTTCCTGCGAGGGCTAACGAAATTTATCTTTTATCAGTACCAATGCCCAATCTTAAGTCATACGAAGGCAAATTATTGTGGGTTAGGGAACATTTTCCAATTCTTGAAAAGAGAACAATCATCATGGAGACACCAAAGTCGTTGTTCGCTGGGCCTGACACCCTGCTCATAGACGACAAGGACGAGAACATAGAGGAGTTCGTTGCGGCTGGTGGTCAAGGACTCCTGGTGCCGCGTCCATGGAACAGGGCTCATTTCTATGCGGATAGAACACTTGACATTGTTAAGCAATTTCTGGAGGATTTATAATGGCGAAGGTACTCGTAATTGGTGATCCACATGAACCTGTATGTCATCCCGGATACCGGGCGTTCTGTCGGTCGCTCAGAAAAAAGTTCAAAACGACTAAAACAGTCATCATAGGTGATATTTGTGACCATCATGCAATCAGCTTCCATGCAGCTAACCCTATGTGTCCCGGCCCTGACGATGAATACACACTTACTAAGCAGAAGATAAAGCTGTGGTACAAAGATTTTCCGAAGGCCGTTGTCACCATAGGTAATCACGACATGCGTGTTCTCCGATTGGCCGAATCAGTTAATATACCGCCGCAGTACCTTCGAGACTTTAACACAGTATGGAAAACTAAAACGTGGAAGTGGGTAGAAGATACTGTAATTGATGACGTGTTCTATTTTCACGGCATAGGTAGGGGTGGGCTACACCCGGCGTATAATGCTATGAAAGATAACTTGATGTCAACTGTGATGGGGCACTGTCACTCAGTAGCCGGGACTCAGTGGAAAGCCAACCCTAACAGGCGGATATTTGGCATGGACACAGGCTGCGGTATCGACGTTAAGGCGTGGCAGTTTGCATACGGTAAACACATGGCCCGTCGTCCTATTTTAGCAGCCGGTGTAGTCTTAAATGGAGACCCGCAGCATTTCATCATGCCATGTGGACCAGGTGAGAGGTTCCATAAATCGAGGTTCAAATGAGCGTAAAAGGAACATGGCCCCGGCCATTCACAAACACACGAGAGGAACGGGATCTCCGCAAAGAGCTTATGTATGGAGAGATTACCCTGGCGGAGTATAACAGACGATATAAACGCCTTCAGAAACGAGGGTTTATTAAGAGAAATGGGAGGGTGATTTGACCGTAACCGAAATACTAACGACAGCTAACTACCCAACCGACGTGCTTACATTAGACTTCGAGAGCTATTATGACCAGGACTACTCCCTCAAGAAATTATCCATCGTGGAGTACGTTACTGACTCCAGGTTTAGTCTGACCGGCTTAGGTATTAAGATTAACGACGGGACATCCGTATTCGTGCCCGGTCCCCAGGTTCCGTGGGCCATCGAACGGCTTCAGAAGAAGTTCGGCGTCATGTTACACAATGTCGTTTGTGTAACAAAGAACAGCAAATTTGATATACTAATTCTGGCAAACAAGTTCGGGATCTACCCGCCGTATAACATCGATATCGAAGACCTCAGTAGGTACTATGACTCCAGGATGAAGCACACATTGGCGGCTCTGGCTAAACTGTTCAAGCTCCAGGATAAGGGTGACACCAGCCAGTTCAAGGGTCAGCACTGTGCTGACATAGACTGGGTAGCCATGAAGAAATACTGCCTGGGTGATGTCGATATTGAATCACAGTTGCTTGAGATACTACTGCCAATGATCGACAACCCAGAGGTGGAGCTACCGCTGATGAACCACACCCTGAACCTGTACCTGAAGCCGACGTTCGATCTGGATATGGAGATGGCTAAGGATATAGCGTTTGACATGGGTGTTGAACTCGGGAATGATCTGGAACAGATACCCTGGATATTGGAGTATGCTACGAAGACCAAGAAAACTATGGAGCAAATTCTTCGAGCCAGGAGTATCTTCCCAAAGATCCTACAGGATGTCCTACCAGAGGGCGAGAAAGTGCCAATGAAACAGGGTAAGAAGAAGATGATCCCGGCCCTGGCTCAGGATGATGTCGCATTTCAGTTACTACTCACTCACTCGAATGATAAGGTGCGGCTGTTGTGCAAGGCTAAGGCCGCGTGTACCAGTTGGCCATTGCATCAAGCAAAAATGCAGCATATAATTAAACAGGCTGAATGTTCGGACGGTAAGGCCAGAGTCGCTATGAAGTTCTATGGTGCTCACACCGGGCGATGGTCGGGCACACAGGGCACGAATATGCTTAATCTCGGTGGTAAGGGCAGGGGCAAAGCGATACACCCTTTAATTGGTAAGGTACGACATGCCCTACTTGCACCAGATGACCAGATGCTCGTGATACCAGATTCGTGCCAGATAGAGGCCAGAGAATTAGCCTGGATATCCGGGCAGAATGATTTAGTGAAAGGGTTTGCAGATGGACAAGATATTTACTCTGTTTTCGCTACTCGGCTTTTCGGTGAGGAGGTGCGAAAACCTACAGATGCTGACACCCCCGAAGCCGCAAAGATCCTTACGATACGAAGAGGTTTTGGGAAAGACGCTATTCTGGGGTGCGGATACGGAATGGGGACCAACACTTTTTTTGATAGATGTAGGCAAAATGAATCCCTACGTCCCCTTTTCGACTCTGGTAAGTATGACTGGGATTTCATCGATAAACTCATTAAGACGTACCGGACAACGTATACTCAAATCCCTAAATTTTGGAAGGCTATGGAGTCCTGTTTCCGCTGGGTGACGAAGTATCCGCATGAGGTGATGACGTACTACATCCCCACGGATGATACCTGTTTACATGAGGGCATGGAGAAGCAGAAGCCGCTTATCAAGAACGCTATACTAACTTTCTGGAAAGAGGGAACCACGACGATCATCCAGTTACCGTCAGGCCGACGATTATTCTACCGCCAGGCTTCTGTTGAACCCAAGGGTAAGATTAATACTATTCATGGACCGCTCTGGGGTGGCAGCATCACGGAGAATGTCATCCAGAGTATCTGTCGTGACCTACTTGGTGGCTGGCTACTGGAATGTGAACGAGAACGAATACCGATCATACTCCACACGTATGATGAACTTGTCGGGTGTGTGCCCGAACACCGGGCCGAAGAGAGCCTGGCGAAGATGATAGAAATTATGAGAACCGGCCCTGACTGGGCGGCTGGATTACCGTTGGATGCAGAAGGGGGAACATCACCGTGTTTCAAAAAATAATATGTTTATTGCGTGGGCACAAAAGTTGTGGTCGTGATACCAAGTACACGCGACACTACATTAGGATACCAGCCGGGCGTGGAGCTTTTTGCCAAGACCCAGAACGTTATAGATACGCCGGTAGGTTGTATCGATGTGCCCGTTGTGGTGAATTGCTCCTGACCCACGGCGTTCTTTCTTGGGAACTGGCGGATCTTATTAAAGCTACACTCAAGGATTTACCTGAGTTATTTTTTGAAGACATTTTTAACCATTAGAACTATAATATTGTGAGAATTTATAAATGAAACGACGATCCAAAGCCGACAAAATAGGTGATTGCTTCACAGCCTTCAAGTGTATCAAGGAGGGCAGGAAGGTAAAGCGGAACGGTGCCAAGGACGGCAGTATCCCGACGCATCCGGTGGTGCCAGTAGATGAGACCAAGAGCGAGGCTGAAGTATCAAAAGAGTGTATGGCCTGGTTGAAACGTCATGGCGTAATGTGTGACAGGAACAATGTTGGTGCCGGGAGTATGGGTACCAGCGGGTTTCATAGCTACGGGATCAAGAACGGGGGCGACGGTATTGGACTATTTCCTAATGGCATTCACTTCGAGATCGAGTTTAAGAGGGGTGCCGGTGGTCGGCTTAGTAAGGGGCAGCAGAAACGAATGAACGATGTCCGGGACAATAAGGGGTATTATTTTATTGTTCACGGTGTCGAGGAACTTAAATATTGTTTTAGGGGATACTGAGATGAAATTTAAGATCAAAGTACGTGGACCTAAAGGAAATGAATGGTGGGAAGAGGATGATCGAGAAGTAGAATCACAAATAAAAGTTCGTGGTTATGAAATACAGCCAGAGTTTACTGGCGATATCGATCAATGGGGCCGTGACATCGTCGCGTGGTATAACGAGAGTGAACCACCCGAAAGACATAGGACATTTATTAAGGCAGAAATGCTATGAGTAAACGAAAACTACACATATCAGCGACTTCAATAAACAATTTCAAGGCGTGCCCTATGAGGTTCCGAAACGCGAACGTGCTGGGCATTAGAAAAGAGGAAGAGACAGAGGCACAGCGGCTGGGGACACACTGGCACCGGATACTCGATATTATAACGAGAAAACCTGAGAGCGTTTGTGCCAGGTGTGCTAAATTATCAGCCAACGACCCAGGCTGTTCGATCTGTGCCGGGACCGGATTCCTTCCGAAGAATCTCATGGATGCTGTATACCGTGAACTGGACAGGATTTACGAGAAGAAAACGTATCTCGATCCCGGAGTAATTGCGGTCGAAAAGAATAAATTACTATACGCATTGACTGGCTATCGGTGGTACTATGAGGACCAGCCCGAAGAGGTAGTGACACGAGAGCGGCGGTTTGAACTGTCGCTTATTAATCCTGAATCTGGCCGGGCTTTACCGGGTGTAAGACTGGTAGGGATGATTGATAAGATCGTTAACTGGTCAGGCCGACCGGCGATTAAGGAGCACAAGTCAACCAGCAGTTCAGTGGCACCTGACTCTGATTACTGGGGGCACCTTAACCTGGACACCCAGACGAAACTGTACCTGTATGCCGCCCGGAGATTACAGCGTGACGGACTCCTGGCTGGCTGGGGGATCAAGGAATCAGATCCGTTGATCAACACGATTCTCTACGACGTGTTCCACAAGCCCAGCATCAGCCCGAAGAAACTTCCCAGGGCGAGAGTAAACAATTTGTCGAGGATGGGTTGTATTGTGGGCAGGAGTTTGGGGTAATACAGGGCACTGGTGATTGGATTCATGTTAACGGTATTCAGGCCGAGACTGAACCCGGCAAAAAAGAGGGCACCTTCGCCATCAAGGAAACGCCAGAGATGTACGGTGCCCGACTCCTGGCTGACATCGGCGAACGTCCCGAGTTTTACTTCAGGTGCGTAGAGATGACCAGGACTGACGCAGAGATGGAATCGTTCGAGTGGGAACTCTTGAACATATATCGCAGTATGCAGAACATGATTAAAACCGATCACTGGTACCATGATGAGCATCAGTGCCAGGCCACGTTTACCTGTGACTACATGCCGTTTTGTTATAACAATATCGAGTTATCCATTGATGAAATCCCAGACGGATTTAAGTTAATATTTAATAAAGAGGAGGAATAAATATGTTTCATGTCTTTACAAGTAGGAGCCGTATTATAGAGCGTTATAGTATTTATGATTCAGCGAATTCCTGTCAGTTTCTACACAGTGACGGTCGTGCGTTATTTACACCCGAATATTTCCCAACAGAAGCAGACGCTCAAGCCGTCCTGGATAAGTTCTATCCGAAGCCAGAGCATGTGTGGAGACATGGGGATGTGTTTGAGTCCGGGCATCCGAGTAATCCGGGTATTATGATGTATATTCGGCTACAAGAAGGGGGTTCCAAAATACACCCAGCACAAGTGATTTATCTGAAGGACGGTACCTATACGGTTAGCCCGGCATCAAAGTATCTCATCAATACAAAATTTCTATTCAATATTAGGGAGAAGATCTAATGGCTGTAATACCACCAGCAAGAACAGTAAAACCGAAACCCCCGGCGACCAGAGTACCAGCCCCGACAGGGAATAAAAAACCAGCGTCGGTTGCCAAGACATTCAAGACGGCTACCTGGGAGACATCCGAAGAAGGCAAACGGATAGTCCTGTACGGAGATTCCGGTATGGGCAAAACCACCCTGGCCGCGTTGCTATACAAGTCTAAATTCATCGACTTTAGGGGTGGTAGCGATAAGATCAAACACCCCATAACGGGTGAGAAACTGAACCATATTCCTGACGTAGAAACATTTGAGGATGTCCGGGCCGTATGCCGCCAGCCGGGATTACTCATGCCGGGCGACACCCTTGTTATCGATACCGGCACGGAGTTTGAGGACCGTGGATTGGAGTGGACCCTGGCGAATGTCCCTCACGAGAAGGGTAAACCGATACACCGTATTGCAGATTATGGTTATGGTAAGGGTTATCGACACCTATATGATACCATGAAACTACCGTTAGCAGACTTTGACACTCTGATACGACAGGGGGTGTCGGTGGCCGTAACCTGTCAGATGCAACAAATTAAAGTTGCTCATGCCGGGGGTGAAGACTTTCTTTGTGATGTGCCCAAACTTCAACGTCAGCACGGTGAAACATCACCGGCTATCTGGGCTATGTATTGTGAGTGGGCCGATCATATTCTGAAGATCGGATACAATGACATACAGACCGAGGACGGTAAGGCAGCGGGTGGCAGTGAACGTGCGATATTTGTTCATGGCAAGGTCTACTTCAAAGCAAAAAGTAGAGTTGTTCCGAGTAGGTTCCCGATTGTCTCGTTCTCCCATCCTGGTGACGATACGATCTGGCAGTTTATATTCGATGAGAACTGGCCGAAGGAGGGTGAGTGATGGGTTATATAGTAGGTGAAGGAGAGTTTATTCCATTGGTCTGGGACGGCACACCTAATGCCTTTTTATCAAAGGACACGTTAGCTATAAAGATGGATTAGGTATTTAAGGAAAGCTGGTATTACGTTACGTGAATTAGCGAATTTTTATGGCGTCACTGAAACACTTATTTCGCTTATTTACAGAAGAAAAATTTGGAAACACGTTTATTAAAAACCGTAAAATTTTGGAGGAATTAACTATGGGAAATCAAGTAGACAGAACAGGCAGCTTTCGTTTTAATAAAGTGCTCGAAGCTGGCGTAGGTGCCAAAGCAGATGAAAAAGGCAAGACCACCAACGTGTCATTCAACGTGCGATTGCTCCTCAGTGAATACTGGGATGAGCAGGAGGGCGTCTGGGTAGACTGGTCAGAGTATGAAGTGGAGTTATCGGCATACTTCTATCTCTTCGGAACCAGCAAGAAAACTGGTAAGAAGGGACCAACGATCAATCACACCCAGGTTATGAAGGTATTCAACTGGGATGGCCGGTCGTTTCAGGTTCTCGCCAATGAAGACTACTCAGAAACCAAGGGCCAGGTCAGAATTATCGATAATGACCCTGAGTACGCCGAGCGTAATCCGTTCCAGGTGGCGTTCCTGGATGTATTCGACGCCGACCCCAGCAGCCAGTTACGCAAGCTCGATCCGGCTGGCCTGAAGAAACTGGATGCAGAGATGGCCATGCTACTCCAGTCATCTGGTGCTGCTCCAGCAATAGCAACGGTCCCAGCTAAGAAGACTACAAAACCTAAGCCCCCGGCCAAGGATGGGACTAAACCCTCAGCCCCTGAGCCAGAGCCAGAGCCAGAAGTGGTAACGCCCCCCACAGAAGCAGAGAAGAAAGCAACACTCAAGGCCAAGTCGGAAAGACTCCTGAAGGCAGCGGAGACGGAAGCAGCAGAAGGTGGCTTGACGAAACAGCAAGCGTATGAGTTCGTGGTCGAGATGCAAGCCGATGAGTGTACCGATGAACAACGGAACGCCAGTTGGAACGCGGCTATCGTCGAGATTGCGGGGGATGCCACACCAGACGAGGACGTGACAGATAAACAGTGGCGTCTGATCGCCAATAAGACCCTCGATGAAGTGGGGAAATTCTAATGGAAGCAGCATATAAAATAAACATAGTTTGTCGAAACTGTGGCCACATACCGATGGAAGAATATGCTTCAGAGGTAGTTAAAATGGCTAAAAAATTTCCTGTACCCAAGGGTACGACAATAAAGGCTGCTCTAATGAGCATGACCTGTGAGAACTGTGGATGTGAAGGATACATGGGACTATTGAACCAACCCGGTTAGCCCCTAATGCGGGACCGCACGGTATACGGTTGAGGGGTGGATAAGCTCGGTTATCCGCAGCGATTACCCACCCCTCTGTATTTTCTGGAGACCAAGATGAATTTCGCAGAAGACTTTGAAATCTACAAACAGAATATGTTCCCGGTCATGTACGATCACCTGGCCAGGGAACTCGGGGTCAAGGTCTCTTCTATCCAACAGTTAGGCGTCGGGTTCTACCCGGCGAAACAGTCGTGGGTATTCGCCGAGCGGGATTACAAGGGAGAGATCGTCGGTCTATCATTACGATCTATGGATGGTAAAAAATTCATGGAACCGGGATCAAAGCGTGGATTGATCTACGCATACAATGAAAATAATTTAGAAGGGGAGGAACGCTATGCAGCCGGACAATATCACTGGGTGCGAGTGCAAGAAGTCGGTATTGAATGTCCTATTTGTGGAAAGCCAGACTGGTGTATGGTTAGCTCGGATAACCCGGAAGATCCTTCTGCGGTGCTCTGTTCTCGTATTGAAGAAGGATCAGTCAAATCTATTGGATCAGCCGGGTATCTTCATCTGCGAAAACATCAGCAGCGAGACGATACGCTTGGGACAAGTGTGTTACACCTCTCAGATCTACCCATACCCATCGTTGAGGGTGCATCGGATGTACTTGCTGCCCTGGACCTCGGTCTTACGGCTATTGGTCGGCCTTCTGCTAAAGGGGGCATGGCAGAACTCAAGGAGATGCCACTCGCAGGAAAGACGATCTGGATCTTAGGGGAGAACGATGCCGGTGCCGGTAAAGCCGGGATGCAAAAGACTCTGGTAAATCTCGTACACCTGTCCAAGGATATCGTGTGCGTTATGCCACCAGAGGGTGTCAAGGATTTGCGACAATGGACTAAGCTGCGGCTTACCATAGAATCGCTGACTGCGTATGTGACTAAGTATGGAGTAGTCAATGAAAAAGATCCCAATTTATTTGCTGACGACATCGCTCACACCATAGCCATTGCTTTCCTGGATCGATACCGGGATGACAACGGGGTACAAACTCTTAGGAGCTATCACGGCGAATGGGAAGAATGGTCTGAAGGTAGGTATAGACAGCTTGACACTGATGTTTTTAGAGGTAGATTTTACACGTTTCTCAAGGGAAAACGGTATATCAAACCCACTAAAGAGGGTGTCGATATAGTGGCATATAAGCCGACCAAAAGTAAGATCAATGATATAATAGACGCCTTAAGTAGCCACTGTCCGGTACCCTTTGATCCCCCTACGTGGATTTATCAAGGGGGCAGACCTGATACCAGGAACCTGATAGCGTTTAAGAACGGGCTTCTTGATGTGGATGAGTATTGCAGGACAGGTAAGGCAAAACTTCTGGACCCGACACCGGATCTGTTTACGCTCGCCACGTTACCCTATGACTATCTACCCTATGCCTGGTCTAAACTATTCGATGACTACTGCACGATGACGTTTAATAAAGACGCTGACAGCATACGATTATTGGCCCAATGGTTTGGTTACAATCTTGTGTTCGACACCAGCCAAGAAAAATTTATGATGTTCATCGGACCGACACGCTCGGGTAAGAGTACGATCCTGTCGGCTATGGAAGCCATGCTCGGCCAGGAACAGTGCGGGTCAACAAGTCTACCCCTTCTGGCTAATTCTCATGGCCTCAGTTCCCTGATCGGTAAGGGGTCTGCAATAGCTGGTGACATGAAGGGGACCATCCGCAAGGCTGAAATGGACGCTGCACTTGAGGTCATACTCAGGATTACTGGCCGAGACCGGATACCGATCAATCCTAAATTCGTAGCTCCATTCGACGCAGAACTCGCGTGTAGATTTACGATGGCCATGAACGATCTGCCGATGTTTACCGATCACTCCAGGGCTATCGTGGCTCGAACGCTCATATTAAATTTCCCCAACTCATACTATGGCCGGGAAGATTTCTCGCTCAAAAACAGATTACGTGAAGAGGCTATCAAGGGGAATCTGATAAACTTCGCCCTCTGGGGTTTGAAGGATCTCAGGGAACAGGGTAGGTTCGTAGAACCGGAAATATCAAAGGGCGTCATCGGTCAGTTTAAGGAACTGGTATCACCTATAACGTCCTTCATAGAAGAGTGCTGCACTACTGGAGCAGGATTGTACCTGGAGAAAAAACAACTGTACGACACCTGGCGAGAATGGTGCCGGGATAACGACAGGAAACCAGGCAATAGACAAATGTTTCACAGGTGGCTGCTACAGCAGATGCCACAACTTGTGGTTGTAACAAAGGGTCAGGGTGACGACACGCTACACCTATATAAGGATATAGCGTTGAAGCCCTGGGCCGCAATGAAATATCTTGGGAGGCCGATGTAATGGAAGCGTTTAAGAAGTGGTGGAGAAATTTAGAGTTTCCTATTTCTGGGGGCAATACAACGGATGCAAAGACTCACTTTTGTCATAAATCTCCTACTGATACGGCAAAATTCGTGTGGCGTGCAGCGTTAGAAGAAGTTATGGACAGAACCGTAGATTTTGAATTGATTCAGTGGATTAAAAAAGAACTGGAGAACTAAAATGAAAAAGAAACATGGTTGGATATTACAGGCAGTAGATGGAAGATTTGTAAATGAGGCAGGCGATGATGTCCTACGTATAAAATCTGCACGTGTATTTTCTACTCGCAGACAAGCGAGAACAGGTGATCGCTACATAGTAAAACTTAACGACGACATCGTTCGTAAAGTAAAAGTGGATAAACAAGGCAAAGCAGTTAAAATTATTCCAGGGAGATAAGAATGAACAAAAAGCAAAAACTATTCGCAGGATTTTTAGTGTTGTTTTTAGTTGTATTCATAGGTGCCGGTTGCGTTCAAGACGCCATAGTGCCAACGTATATCGAACCAGATTTAATGGCCACCAATAACGCGACACCTGTTAACGGACTCTACACTACATTATTTGACGCGAAACGGCTGCAAAGGAACTTAACTCATAAATTAGAGTATCAGAAGCTCATGGCTAAACAGGGTAACGAAGATCTTAACATTAGCATCGCTGCTGGAGAGGAAATAAAGAACACTGTGTTCGATCCAACGGGTCCACTTGCTATGATGTTCCCCGCTTTGGCTGGGTTAGGTCTTGGCAGGTACCTGAAGTCACCTCGTGAGCAGGAACTGGAAAAGAAAGTAATAGCGTAATGATCCACTTCCAAACAAGAGACGACATAATACGTTGGCTGATATCTCATTGTCCGAGAAAAGCCATCGTCCGTTCCCTCCTCCAGGACAGAGCCGAACTGCTCGGTGGGTTTAGTAATATCCCGCCGAGCGGTCGGCCTGGCTGGATCGTCAGGGTGGCATCAACACTCACTAAACGTGAGTGGATCGTGGCTGTTATACCCTGTATCGGCAAGCCTGACTATGAAATCAGGATATTGAAACAGGTGCCGTGGAAATATTATATTGACCGTCCCTTCACCAGTCCTATTTGTGCTGGTGACAGGCCGTGGTTGTATGGAGAAATGAAAGAGAGGGCGAGATGAAAGTAGGAACATGCAAAAGACTTCAATCTGCCGCAGAGGAAGTTGTCAAAAAGTTTGAGCTTGGGACTGTCACAAAGTACAGAGTTGTTACAGCTTTATGGAAACATATTCTTTTACATAATATGGATGATGTGAAAACCTCTGGAGGCTCTATAAAATTAGTAGCAAAACCTATAGGGGCTGGAGTTTGGGAAATAGAGGAGGTGTATTATAATATATCCAACAGTAATTAAACAATCAGGAACCAGGCTAACCATATCTGGCGAACAGTACGAACAGTTGGCCAAGAAGCCACAGGCGATTTTGTGGAACCGGGACGGCATGTATGGGTTGGTTCCGTTGGCCAGGGTTAAGAACCAGATCAAATACATACTTGATGTGAATAAAACATGTGACCCCGGTGATGAGCGGTGTCTTATCGAGTTCATCTGGGGCGAGACCGAAGAAATCCCGGTTGAAACCGGCCAGGCGTTAGAGAGGGATAGCTAACATAAATATAAATAGAAGGGTAAAAACTATGAACAGAAGAGAAATGCTAAAGTCGGTTATGGCTATACCCATTATAGGGTTAGGCGTAATGAAAGTAACACAGTGTAAGAGCAAACCTACTATCTCCAAAAATAAATTATTTACGGATAATCTTAATTGGGGCAGTATTGTTGTAGACCGAGGATGGGACGCGTATATAGAATCTATCCGGGCGGAACTGGAACGGATTATTGGCGAACCAGTGGAAGCGGGTTACGCGATAGTTCAACATACCACTATTAACTTTAGGTGTGATGAACTCTATATATTCAGTATAGAAAAAACAGAATATAGACGGCATGTTTGCCACCGCAAATGTTTAATAGCCATACCGGAAACGCGGTGGGTAGCTTTCTGTTGGGGTCTGAACGATGTAACAAATATGTATATTGACTTTATTCAACGATTCGATCCCAAGTATAATCCAAGAGATTATAGGGACTAACATAATACAGTGACCAGAACCCCACTGATAACAGTGATGGACGTTAACAGAAGACCAAGAAATAACTTCCAGTGGCGTTCATCCTGTTTGCTGTGGTAATCAATGTGTCCATCCAGTTTATTCCTGATGGCTCTGACATCACCGATTAAGAAGATTATCAGTTCTCTGTCACTCATGTCGCCTAATCTTTTATCAACGTCCATTATCCGGGTCTCCTTCTAACTGGTGGTGTCACCCTTCTTCTGGTTGGTGCTTGACTCGTGGTAGCCTGTTCGTCTTTGAAAATTCCCTTGTTATAGAACAAGAGTTTTGTGAGATCGCCTTTGTTCTCCCAATAGGCTTCTATATCTTTCTTCGCCAGATAGCCGGGTATAAATGTTTTAATGGAACTTAACATCTTCCACTTAGCCTGATTCCTGGTTCTATCATCGTCTGTAACAATATATTGGTACAGGCCGATAAGTAATTGGGCGAGCGGGGGTAACGCGTCCGGTGCCGCCCCAAATAAATAGCTCGATCCATAACCAAGCGTATTGAGCACCAGACCACCTATCACCATATACCGACCCCATCCCACCCTTCTACTCCAGGGGAGTTTCAACCCCTCTCTCGTTTCGCCGGTGAAGAACCTATGTGCCGCTTCACGGTGGAACTTAAAGAAATGATTCATCCACCAACTTTGTAGCCTGGTAACTGGTGTGGCCGATTTGTACTTGAACACTCCAGGCATGGCCATAGGGATATAATGATACTCGGAACAACCTGGACCAAAATCCATTTCAGCACGTAATTTTTTCTCCTCACTTGGATATAGAAACTCATGTTCCTCGGTATAAGTTCGTTTAGGATCAGCCCAACCTAAGTCTTTATGTTTAGGGTCTTCGATGAGTTCAAGAATATCATAGTAAGCCGCCTTCATGGCCGTTTCAGCGTTACTTACTGCCGACCACTGGAAGCCCTTCATCCATCCACGACCGAATATGCCCTTACCACGCTCTGACAGATCTTCAAATCCCTGGTCCCGATAGGTCTCGAAGAACAGACTTTCAGAGATAAATTTTTTACATTGTTCACTGACTGGTAATGCCGCCCTAAGATTAGATTTAGTAGTATAAAAAGCTAAATTCTGGAGAAGCTGAAACTTATTCCTGATAATTTGTTTAGGTCGTAACCCCATTACCCCGTAAATCTGTAGCCGTCCAAGTTTGCCCAGCATGTTGGTGAATGGTCTATTACTTATCTTCCTGCCAAATGGTTTCAGGACTTTATTAACTACTGTTCCGATCCCAGAATCCTTTATCATTTCGTTTAAGCGTTTATCAGTATTGGTCTGTTTACCCACAACCATGTGGTTTATAAAGTTTTCAGTCCATCGACGGGTAGAGTCGGGGATAAGATCAGAGTGTAGTGCCATCTGAATTTCAAAAAACTTCAGCGGCTTGTCCAGGTGTATTTCTTTCAGTCCTGTATACACCATCGCTTTAGTAGCTTTGATTAAATCATTTGAGAATATTGGTGCGAGTTCGTCACCAAGTTTACGTTGATACTCCATAGTATTACTAATTCTTTTGGGTGCGTTCTTTTCGGCCCAATATTTTAATTCTTCGGGCATCGGGTGTCTTCCGTCTATGATATCCTCAACCATAGTATCTACGATGTGCCTCATGTATCCAGTCTTATACGCAATGGGTTCCATGCCAAGTTCTTCTCTTACCGCGTTCTCTCTGGCGAGGATAGTTCTGCTAAGGTTACGGAAATAATTAAACACAGCCCTTTCGTCTTTAGATAAATCGGAAGGTGCCTCTTCGTTCTCATTAAGGAGATCGGCGAACCTGGCGACAGACTTAGTAGGTTTATTCTTTAACTTAGCTATCGCCTTTGTCTTTATCGTCTCCCCGCCTAAGCGTTCGATAATTCGTTTCATCACATCGAGACGTTTAGACATCTTAGCGACTTCAAGATCAAATCTCTGCTTGCCTATTGCGGCTGGTGACACCATAAACTCTACACCAAGGATCTTAGTCTTGTAGAGTTGCGGCGTTAGACCTATGATGGGCTTCTTAAATCTACGCTCTGATGGGAGTATCCCGGTATCAATCTTTTTTTCTTTGGCTAATTTATGTAAGTCATCAATATAATCCTGGGCCTCAAGGGGGGACATCTTGGCCATAGATGTCTTACCAGTTGACTTTTTCATAAACGCTCGGCGTTCTTTTTCAGACATCCCGAGAGCTTTAGGGATTTCATGCCCGGCTGCATATTGCGATTTTATTGGTTTGCTCTTTTGCTTCCCTACTTTTGTTTTATCTTCCGCCGTTTCCCAATCAAGTAAGGCGTCAAGGTTGTTCTTGTGTTCTCCTAAGAATCTAAACTCTCGCCGTTCATCTACGGTACGTTTAGTAGTTTCTATGCTACCTAATTCCTGGTGGCGGGTTTCCGCAGCAGTAAGTCGTTCAGCTACTTCCTCACTATCAAGCCCATACTGCCGACCTATCTTTTCGTTGGGAGTCTCTGCCGCTTGTTCAGGAGCGGCGGGAGTTTCTGCGATAGGTTCAGCAGCCGCAAGTTCTTTTTGTTGTTCTCTCCATGCGATTTCTTGAACATATTGTTTATGATATGGTGACGCCCGCTGTACTCTTTTTGCAAGCTCATTATCTGAAAGTTCAGATAGTGGTTTCTTCAGCATCTGTGGTGTTTCAGGACGTTCTATTATTTCTGTGGTCGCTTCGGCGGGGGTTTCACTCATAGGTGCGTCCAGTCTCCCACTAACACTGTGTTCAAAATCTTGTGTTACTTCTATGTCAGTGCCCTTAACGAATAGACGTGAGTTCCCTTCTTCATCCTTCCTTTCTTCTGTCACTTGGGTTGCTTTGTCCCCCATTTGTGCAGGAGTCTCTATGTAAGTGTTGCCATCATCACCTTTGTAGACATTGGAACCTGGGGGGATGTCTTGCGTAACCTCAACCCCTTCTTTACCAAGAATCGGGGGTTGTTCCCTGGCAACGTCAGTCTGCTGGCCAGTAGCCAATCTACCAGCCCCGCCAAGTACCGGACCGGCCACGGCACCACCCAGAGCAGCCCCACCCAGGCGTTCACCTATCGCCAGCCAGTCTGGTGAACCATCTTCCTTGGTCGGGTACTCGCCCCGGAACGCAGCCGGAACACTGAGCGATACACCTTCCTGGCCAAACTCTTCCAGGGCTTCTTCAATCGATAGCCGGGCGATCTCGCCAGACCAGCCCTTGAGTTCCTTGCCAGCGGTCTTCATCCCCTTCTTTCGGGCCACCTTAATGAAACTCTTGAGTGAATGTTTACCGCCCTCTGCGAACTTTAGAACCCGGCCCACCTGTAGTGCCTCTACAATAGCATTTAACGATCCGACCACCACACGCTCTCGCTGGGCCTGTTCCAAGAGGTCGGGTCTGGCCTCTACCTGGTCTCGTGTGAGCTTGTGCGTCTTCATTAGCGAGGAGATAGCGTCGTCGTAGGCGTAATCCCCCTCTACCATGAATCCCACGCCAAACGCTCCAGCAGGACCGAAAGCAGCCCCGGCTACGGCAGCATTAGCCATATACGGCACAGCCTCGGATATCGTTCTGGTGGTCCAGGCCAGGGCACCTGAATATTGAGGTGCGAATTTCTCCTGGGCAGACATTATCTTACGCTTGGCTTCTTTGATCCCCTTGGTGGACTCGATCTGTTCCTCACGTGTAGGCAGTGATGGTGCCCAGGGTGTTCCCACCTTACGTACCTTTTCAGATGAGATATTCAGGGCAGCGTCTACCGTGCCCACTACGCCCTTAGCCACACCAAGTTCTGCACTGACGAGACCTCGACCGACGATACCCGGAACGTCTCGTACTCTGGCCTTTGGTAGTCCAGATTCTGTCCCGAATGAGCTACCGCCCAGATCAGTATAGCCTCCGCCGAACATGCCCTGACCACCAGTAACTTTACCCACGGTTGGAAATTCCACCCCGAATTTAGAGGCAAACTCTTCAAACGGTACATCCGAGTAATTTTTGGCGTGCAACTTCGTCGCCAGATCCATATCAGAGATATCATTATAACCTGGATACTGCTGTCTGAATTGTTTTATATCCATTATCTAAGCCCTAATGGGTCATTATCTGTTTGCTGTTGTGCGTTACCTTCACGCTGGTTTAGTAACATCTTGGTCTGGTCCTTAATCGATCCACCGATCCTCGGGGATTTAACAGCGGTATTCATCAGGCTGCTGGTGTTGGGGCGCAGGAGCATGTTCTGTTCTTCTGTGACCCGGCCAAGTTCTTCCTTGATTAAACCGTATGCCTGGATCTCATCAAGTTTAGCCTTACGCCAGGCACCAGCAGTTGAACCTTCCTTGACGTTACCCTTGGCATCATAGGCCAGCTTAGAAGGGTCGAATATTTCGAGTTCTTCAGGTGCTGTCTCTTCCCAACGTCTCGGTTTCCACCAACTCGGTACCTTACCAGATGGTTGAACTCTGAATTGTTTAACATTAGACTCAAGTTTATTACGGTAGATATCGAGTTCGCTATATTGCTTCATAGAAGAACCAGACTGGGTGACAGACATAAGTTTCTCAGCCTCGGGACCGAGTACCATACGCCATTTAGCCTCAGTCGCGTTAGTAATAACACCTTGATCCTGCAACTGCTCCAGGTTCTTGAAATTACTAAGCTGTGCCTGATATCCTTGATCGAACTTGGCCATTTTAAGTTTGTAATTATTGTCTATCTCATCCATCATCTGTGTATATTTGTTCGGGTCCATCCGGTTTACCGCCGCTCTCTGGTGGGCGTTCTTCCATTCATTTTCATACTCACGCTGCATACCCGTTCTTCCAGACTTAACCTTTTGCTCGAACATACTCTCGGGAGTAAGATTACTACTGGCGGGGTTTACAAATTGTGGATTTGCCATGATTACCCTCTTAGAATCCTGTCGCTTTATTGCCGAGTTTTTGGTTTAGTGCCGTCAG
>Ga0114918_10001669_pt1 | contig 19894 bp, 14 predicted proteins | sample LantaG_FD_87015 | JGI IMG/M metagenome (GOLD analysis project Ga0114918, IMG submission 87015) | Deep subsurface microbial communities from Baltic Sea to uncover new lineages of life (NeLLi) - Landsort_02402 metaG | ecosystem: Environmental > Aquatic > Marine > Oceanic > Sediment | place... | reverse complement strand
CGATGACATTGTTGGGGGCTCCCTGAGCGGCTGGAATCCTACAGAGTACCTCTTCGAGAACAACCTGATCAAGTATGATGACACGGATGAATAACATTCAGATGTCCAGATGATGGTGCTTATCAAAAGTACAGGCGGCTGGAATCCTTCCAGTCGCCTTTTTTCGCATCACTATCGTCCATTTAGGCCTGTGGAGTTTGTGTGATTTGCTTTGTCAGCTCGCTCAGTAAAGCGTGCATTTGGGGGTCGGAACGTTTGGCATTTTGTATCTTGCTGCAGGCGTGCATAACGGTGGTATGGTCTCGGCCGCCCAGATGGCCGCCAATTTCCTCGAGGCTGTGCTTTGTCAGATTTCTGGCCAGGTACATGCAAATCTGGCGGGGCTCAGCAATACTTTGACTGCGTTTCTTGCTCTGCAAATCGGCAAGGCGGACGTCAAAATGGCTGGTTACCGCTTCGATAATATCTGTGATGCTTATATGCCGCGCCGCCAAGCTAATCTGTCCGTTCAGGGCTGTCTGAGCCAGTTCAAGTGTAATTTGCTCGCCGGCGGTGGTTGCTAACGCATAGAGAGTTGTCAAGGCACCTTCCAGCTCTCTGATATTGGCCTGCACTTTACGGGCAATGTACTCGGCTATTTCATCGGATATACTCAGGTCGCGAAGGTGGGCCTTTTTCTGCACGATTGCCACTCTTGTCTCATAGCTCGGCGGGTCGATTCTGGCAACCAGCCCCCAGTTGAATCTGCTGATGAGTCGCTCTTCGAGCGAAGGAATCTTGCCGGGCGGGCTGTCGGCGCTGAGGATTATTTGTTTGCCGTTGTTATAAAGGGCATTAAAGGTGTGGAAGAATTCTTGCTGACTTTGCTCGCGTTCGCGCAGGAACTGAACATCATCGATTACCAGTGCATCAACGGTGCGGAACTGGCTTTGGAAGCCGGCCACATTCCCCTCTTCGATAGCTCTGATAAATCGGTTGACGAACTCCTCGCAGCTTAATAACTGAATTACTGCACTGTCGGATCTTTGCATGGCTTCGCAGCAGACGGCATGCAAAAGGTGGGTTTTGCCCAGTCCGGAATTGCCGTAAAGGAAAAGCGGATTATACGTGTTACCGAGCGATTGACTTACCGCCACGCAGCTTGCATGAGCAAGGCGATTGCTTGGGCCAACTACAAAGTTTTCAAAGGTATAGTCGGGATTAAGTCTAAGCATTGGGCCGTAGCGTTCAGAGCGGGGGGATGATTCTTTCTGGTGGTCAACGCTGAAATCCACGCTGACAAGATGCCCCGTTATCTGTTGGGCGGCGCGGGTGAAACTGCTTTTGCAATTGTCCCGCAGGAACTGGACGGTTGCGTCGTCTGGACAGCCGATTCGAAGCGAACCACCGTCGAAGTGGGGGACCGTTAGCTTGTCAAACCACTTGCGGGCATTAGCGGGGTCAAGCGTTTTTGCCCGCTCAAGTATATCGGCGAAAATGTCTTCAGCTACCCGAGCTGCCAAAATACTCTCCTCTCTGAATCGCTACTTTATGCAAACTGCACGTGACCATCCACAGAGCATCCGTGCCAGAAATTTTTACAGCGCCAAAACAGACCGCCCTCTTTGGTAGGATAAGAACTTTCCCCGAAAAGAACGGTAACAGCAATCTAACTTCAAAGCCTCGGTTTGTCAAAGAAAAAAATTTAACTTGTGGCAAAAAACCAAAAAAATGCGAAATTTCTTCGGAACCGATGGAAAATGTTCCAGGGTCCTTTTGCCTCATTGTCCCAAATCCGTGTCTGCGGGAGCAGGGTGGGAATCTACTTGAAATTCCCGCCAATATCTGCGAAACTCACATTGCGAAAATTTCTTTATCCGTGAGGTAGCTGTTATGGGAATCTTCACTAAGACTGCTGAATTCTTCAAGGACCGGCTGGGCAAAACGCGTGACAAAATCAGCTCTTCACTCTCGTCTGTACTCAGTTTGGGCAGAGATATCGATGAAGCGTTGCTCGATGAGCTGGAAGAGACGCTGATAACCGACGATATCGGGGTGGAAACGACCGATAAACTTATATCGGACCTGCGCACCGCCTACCGCAGCAGGCAGATCGCCAAGACTGACGATATCATTCCTTTTCTTAAAGAACATATCAAAAGCTACTGGCCGCACCGCGATAGACAATTACATTTTGCTGAAACTGGCCCGACCGTCATCTTAATCGCCGGCGTCAACGGCTCCGGAAAGACCACAAGCATCGCCAAGCTGGCTCACATATTGAGCCAAAACAACAAGAATGTCATCGTCGCCGCCTGCGACACATTTCGTGCCGCCGCCGTAGAGCAGCTAAGCATCTGGGCCGAGCGAATAGGTGTGCAAATCGTAAAGCACAAAACCGGCGGCGACCCCGCAGCGGTGGCGTTCGATGCCTGTGAGGCCGCCACAGCAAGAGCCGCCGACGTCCTGATTCTCGACACAGCCGGCAGACTGCACACGCAAACGAACCTGATGAGGGAGCTGACAAAAATTCGCGACGTCGTAGCCCGAAAAATACCCAACACGCCCAATGAGGTGCTGCTCGTTCTCGATGCCACCACAGGCCAAAACGCAATCGCTCAGGCGAAGATGTTCACCGAGGCTATTGACGTTACGGGGATATTCCTGGCCAAACTCGACGGCACCGCTCGCGGCGGAATCGTTATTGCCATCAAAGACCAGCTCGATATACCGGTAAAATTCGTCGGCCTCGGTGAGAAACCAACAGACATCGCCGAATTCGACCCGGATACCTTCGTCGAGGCACTCTTCAATTAAGTTACTGAAAACCATAAGAAGATTGCACCACCTTCAGGCGACTCTGCGTCGGCTAATTCGTCCTCCCTGAAAAACGTTGAGAAAATCAATATCTGTAGGACGATACCAGAGTGGGAACATTAAGTCAAATGATAGTAAGCGATTACGGCAGGCAAAAAATTTCTAAAAAATATTAGTTTTCTCACGATTCTCTCATCTTTACTTTGTTAATATGGCTTTCGATGAAGCCGGCGCTTCTCGGCCAGCCTGACCACGGTGGCAGGCTGTGGAATTTTTCGGTTTGTTAACGAAGGAGATTGTAAAATGAAATGGAGACACTGGAAATCGGTTGGTTTGGTACTTCTTGTCGGGGTAATGGTGTGCGCTGTGACATACGCAGGCAAGTGTAAGAAAGAGAAGATTTGCCTTCCCGATGCCGTGAAAGCAGCCATAAGTGCGCTCTACCCCGAGGCAGTGATTGAAGAGGCGAAAGTCGAAAAAGAAGGCCTAAAAGTTTACGAGATTGAATTAAAACTGAATGGACAAGAGTTTGAGGTAACGGTCGCGACGGATGGCACAGTCATAGAAATAGAGTCTGAAGTAGCTATAGATGGTCTTCCCGATGCCGTGAAAGCAGCAATTATTAAAGCCGCTGGAGGTGCGGAGATAGAAGAGGTCATGGAAGAAGTCACCTATTGGGTTGTCACGTTGAAGAAGCTGGAGACGCCCGAGACCACCTATGAAGCGGAACTAATCAAGGATGGTAAGGAAATCGAAATCGAACTGGCCGCCGACGGAACCATTTTGGAACAGAAGGTTAAGGACAACGATGACGATGAAGACGAGGAAGATGAAGATGAGGAACAGGTTTCAATCGACCAGGTGCCGGCTGCCGTAAAAGCGACCATCCTTAAAGAGGCCCAGGGCGGCACCATTGAGGAAATCGAGCGCGAAACCGAGGATGGCAAGACCGTCTACGAGGCCGAAGTGATTATCAACGGAGAAGAGGTCGAGATTGAAGTGGCCGCTGATGGAACGCTGCTCAGCAAGAAAGTCGAAGACGCTGACGACGAAGATGATGACGACGACGATGACGATGACGATGATGATTAAACACAGGAAAAATAAGTGACATATCAGGTTTCCGGAATTAAAATAGGCGCCGCCGGTCAGACACTCCTCTACATCCGGCGGTGCTTTTTTTATTGTGGGTATTGGGATGCGCTTACTGCTTATAGAAGACTATCGGCCTTTGCAAAAATCGCTCGGCAAGGGGCTGCGGGAGGCAGGCTTTGCGGTGGATACCACGGGCGACGGGAACGAGGGTCTTTGGTATGCGATGAGCAATGATTACGACGTGATTATCCTGGACCTGATGCTGCCCGGTATGGACGGGCTGCAGATTCTAAAAGAGCTCAGGGCAAAAGGCCGAAAGAATCCCGTACTGGTCCTGACGGCCAAAGACACTTTAGAAGACCGCGTAACCGGTTTGGACCTCGGCGCCGACGATTACCTTGTCAAGCCATTTGAATTCAAGGAACTGCTGGCACGCATACGCGCACTAATGCGTCGCAGGTATCAGGAGAAGAGGCCTTGCATTAAGGTCAAAGATTTGCGGCTCGACCTGGCGGCACAGCGAGTCTGGCGAGGTCGGGAGGAAGTTCAGCTTACGCCGAGGGAATACGCACTTCTGGAATACCTGGCCATGCGGGCCGGCCAGACGGTATCCCGCATAGATATATGGGAGCACGTTTACGAGTTCAACTCATCAGCCTCCAGTAATGTGGTGGATGTCTATATTGGTTATCTGCGCAGAAAAATCGAACGTCCGGACAGGCCTCCTCTGATTCGCACTGTTCGAGGCCGTGGCTATATTTTAGGAGCACAATCGTGATGCGTTCACTCCGGACTCGTTTACTTGTTGGCATAATTGGCGGCATGATGCTGTTGTTGCTCGTCTTCAGTGTCATAGTTTACACGGTGATTCGTCGCGCATTGCTTAACCAGTTCGACGCATCGCTAACAGCCACAGCCCGGATACTGGCGGCGTCGGTGGAATACGATGATGACGAGGTCGAATTGGAGTTAGATGTCCAAATGATGCCGGGGTTTCAAAGTTTGGAGCGGCCCGCTTACTACCAGTTCTGGCAGCACGATGGTACCGTGGTCGCGAAATCTCCTTCGTTGGGTACGGACGACCTTTTGCTCTTTGAAGGTTCTCTCGGCGTACCGGTTTTTCAGGTACTTCAAACCAGAAGCGGCCAGCCCGGACGGGCTGTTGGTTTGAAGTTCAAGCCGAGGAGTGACGGCCGCGATGACGAACAACAACCGGCAAAACAGCGGACGCTTACCCTTGTAGTGGCTCACGATGCCGGCGATTTATACCACCACCTGCGGTTCTTACGCTGGCTTTTGGTAATCGCTTCAGTTGGTATAATTTCTTTATCTTTTCTTGTCGCAGCCTTCGTAGTTCGACGCGGTCTTAGTCCGCTGAATTCCCTTGCTGCCCAGATAGCCGCTGTCAGGGAAGATGACCTAACAACTCGAATCACCGCTGAGCATATGCCCGCAGAGGTCGTGCCCATAAGAAAACAGCTCAATGATTTGCTATCTCGGCTGGAAGCTTCGTTTAATCGCGAGCGGCGTTTTACTGCCGACGTCGCCCACGAATTGCGCACGCCCCTGGCGGGAATGCGTTCCACCCTTGAGGTTACTCTGGCCCGCATGCGCGACGTAAATGAATATCAAACGTCACTTTCCGATTGTCTGGCAATCTCCAAAAATATGCAGGCGATGGTGGACAATCTGCTGGCGTTCGCCCGAATCGACGCCCACCAGATGACCTTTCACCCTGCTCAAATTCAACTGGCCGAGTTGGTAAATTCCTGTTGGCAGGGCTTTTCAGACGAAGCACGTCAGCGCAGCATCGTTTTTGAGAATCGCATCCCCGCCGAAATGACCTGCCAATCAGACCCCGAGAGCCTGTCTATGGCGCTGTCAAACCTTCTGGATAATGCTGTCGAGTACAGCAATGAAGCAGGCCAAATCTGGACAACAGGCCGCCAGGCCGATGATTCCGTGGAAATCACCGTTGCCAATACCGGCTGCCGGCTCACCAACGAGCAAGTATCCCAGGTATTTGACTGCTTCTGGCGTGGTGATTCATCGCGCACGAACACAGGCGTCCACTGTGGTTTGGGCCTGGCGATGGTTCAAAGAATCATCAAAGCGTTGGGTGGTCACACCACTGTTGAGGTACAGAATGGTGGCATATTCACGGTGCGACTGACCCTGCCGGATAGTCTGCGGACATAAAAGTCCACCGGCCTGATTCGGATCTGAAATGTTCTTAGACTCTCGGATAATTGCCAAGATAATGGGTCTTTGGCAGGCCGCCGGTTAGCGGCATTGCGTATTCTATAAAGGCGTCGGTTACACCATTGCCTTCGGCGTTAATGAATTCATCGGGCATAGGTTTTGTCTTCTCAGCCACATTGCTAAGCTCGGTTCGGAATAGTTCAACAGCATAATCTGCTCCGCTGCCGAGCCGTTTTATTGCGACCGAGCCGCTGACCTCTTCCATAGCATATTGAACGGCGTGCCGTCCACACCATCGCGCCTCTCTGGCATCGACTTCAGAGCGCACACCGGCAAAGCTTCTTTGCAGATACCCGAACGTATCGGCCCGAACACGCTTTACGCCGAGTTCAGTCTTTATCTTATCCGCCAAAAAGTCCGCCAAAGCGCCCGTTCCGGACAGTTGTACATTGCCGTGCGCATCGGTTTCTACTCCCTTTGCTAATTTTTCAGCCCAGGTGATGCCATCCGTGTCGCAGATTCCCTCGCTGACCGCAACCACGCATCGGCCGAGTTTTTTATAGACGCCTTCGACATCGCTGAGGAATTTGTCCATCGAAACGCTTCTTTCAGGAAGGTATACCAGATGGGGCCCGTCATCATCTCTCTGCCTGCCCAGAGCAGAAGCGGCCGCCAAGAAGCCGGCGTGCCTGCCCATAACACAATCGATTTTTACACCCGGCAAGGCCCGGTTGTCCAGGTCATCGCCTATCAAGGCAGAAGCGACAAACTTCGCCGCCGTCCCGTATCCCGGACAATGGTCCGTAACAAGCAGGTCATTATCTATCGTCTTGGGAATATGGAACGCCCGCAGCTCGTAGCCCACTTCTGCAGCCGTTGTGTTGATAATGTAAGCGGTGTTTGCTGAGTCGTTGCCGCCGATATAAAAGAAGTACCTGATATTGCGCTTTTTGAAAACCTCGAATATCTTCGCACGATACTCGGCATCCGGCTTATCCCTGCTGGAGCCAAGGGCCGAGCACGGTGAAGCAGCCACTTTCTCCAGCGTCTCAGCCGACAGTTTAGTCAAATCAACGAACTCTTCCTTTACAATGCCGGCCACAGCGTGGACCGCACCGTAAAGATTCTTGATTTCCGGATGTTCGTTAGCTTGCTCGATAATACCGACCAGCGATTCATTTATCACTGCGGTCGGCCCACCGGATTGCCCAACCACTGCATTTGCCTTTGGTGCACCTGCCATTCCTGCAGTCTCCTGATTAAAACGCACACATTAATCTTTCGATTCTTTGCCCCTGTCTCTTTAGCCAAAATTTCCGGGAGCAGTATTATACAGGCCCAACATAAGCAAACAAGAACAAACAAAAAAACCTCTGAATTCAACGAGATCATCTTCTGAGTGCAGCAAAGATTCTCATTTTGACTCTTAAACCTTAAACTCACAGCCAAGCATCAGGAAATAGAGCCATTTGCTGAGCAGTTTGGTCTTCAGGATTTCGCTTGCCGCCCTGCCGTAAAGCTCCAACTGCCGACGATAAAGCTCAGCCTGCTGCGCAACTTCTTCGGCGGCTATATTGTCAGTTTTGAAATCGATAACAGCCAGACCGTTCGGTGTTGAAATGAGCATATCGATTATGCCCTGAACAATAATTACCTCGTCGCTTGTCGCTCGTCGCTCGTGACTCGAATCAGGTAACTCGCAGGCTGGCAGAGCAAAAGTGAACGGCCATTCACGCCAAACTATGTTCTCGGCATCAAGCGCTATCTTGCCGAGTTCACTTTCAAAAAACGCCATTATCGATTCTGTGTCGATGCGCTCGGCCACGGCTTCAGTTATAGCACCATCGACCAGAAGTTTTTCTTTGATTCTTTCAATCGCCCCTTTATTTATGGGCCCGGCCAAATCGAGCTTGGAAATTACCAGGTGCGTAGCTGTCCCGATTAGCCGACCATCAACCATCTCAGCCAGCTCACCGGACAAAACCGCTTTCGGCTTTTGCTCCAACGCTCTGGAGTAATCCATTTCTACATACTCATCGTCCCGATGCGTCATTTGTGTCACCGACTGCTTGGCCGGCAAGCTCGGCACCTGTTCAAAACGATACCGCCAGGTCAAAGACTTTTTTACCTGTGAAAGCAGCTTACTTTCTGTTCGCCTCGGCTGCGACTTCACCGCAGACCACCTGGGCCTCCTCGACTTGTTGACCTTTAGCTTGACGACATCGTCGGACAACCGTTTTAGCTCTCTCTGCCCATAAAGCTTCATACCAAATAAATCATCATCGACAGCCTTCTCTGCAAATCCGGTCTCAAAAGCATCGTGCAGATTCTTCTGCTCACAGAGACCGTAAAGGACCCATTCGAGAGGACTTTGACAGGAGCGAAGCTGCCAGTCGGGAATGGGCTCGTCGCCGAAGAAAAAGCCGTTGCAAATAATATTCCGACAACCCTTTTGCTTTTGCGAGGCGGTTAGAACGAGCCTGTCCCTGGCCCGTGTCGTCGCAACGTAAAGTATCCGCATCTCTTCCGCCAGGGCCGTTGAGAGTTTTTCCTCCGCGATAACCTGGTGCGCAAGCGAGCTCAGCTTGCTGTTTGACTGCCGGTCGATGATTTGCAGACCCAGCGTATCGCGGGCGTCAGCTAAGCAATCGGCCTGAATATCTCTCTTGTTGAATCTACTGTCCAGCTCGGCTAAAAAGACGACCGGAAATTCCAGGCCTTTACTTTTATGAACGCTCATAATCCGCACGGCATTACCCGCTGCGGCCTCCACCTCCGCAGGCGACCAGTCCTGGCCGGCTTTCTGAAGCTTCTCGACAAATTCGACAAACCGCGTCAGTGACACGTTTGGCGCACTGCTGGCAAAGCCCTCGAACTGAATCGCCCGCTCGTGTAGTTTGAGAAGATTGGCCCTGCGTGCCTGGCCGTTGGCCAAGGCCGAAACAAACGACAAAAAGCCCGTTTGCCGATAGACCTGCCATATCAAATCAGCCAGATTGCCCCGTCGTGCAAGCGTCCGCCATTGCTCAATCTGCTCAAGCACCTTTTTTAGCTTCTCTGCCAGTTTCGCATCCTGTCCGCTTTCGCAGTACCCAGCTACGCAATCGTAAAAACTTTTCGATGGCCCGTCTGTTCTGCCGTGGATTTTTATCATAGCCAATTCGGTGTCACTGACCTTAAAGAGCGGGCTTCGCAATACGGCGGCCAGCTCAATGTCACGCTGAGGATTATCCAGCACTTTCAGCAGGCACAGCATATCGCTGATTTCCGTCGCCTCGAAATAGCCTGCTATCGCCTGGCAGCTAACAGGCACACCGGCCAGTCGAAAGACCTCTACGTAATCGTTGGCCTTTTTCGCCAGCGAGCGCATCAGCACCACAATGTCACGGTATTCCACATCTCTTAATTTGCCCTGCTGCTTATCATATATTTGAAACTGTGCCTTGCCCGTTTCCGCCCCGACCATTTGCCTTATGCGCTGTGCAATCATCATAGCCTGACGCTGCCGGCTGCTGATAATATCCAGATTGTCTTCATCCGGTAATTCTTCGCCTTGCTCATCCGGCAAATCTTCCATCTTGCCTTGCTCGTCGAGTATATGGAACTCGACAACAGGTTTGTCGTCACCCGTTGTTGTCGCTTTAGACTCATCCACAAATGCCGGTCTCAACCTGGCTGAATCGTCGTAATCAATATCTGCAGAGGCGCTGCTCATTATTCGCCCGAATATCTTGTTTACAAAATCAAGAATTCCCTTCGCCGAGCGAAAGTTCGCATTGAGGTCCACCCGCAAACCGCTCGGTGCATTCTTCGCGTCACGCGAAGCCAGCTTGAGCTCTTTCAGGAAGATTTTGGGCTCAGCCCCGCGAAAGGCGTATATACTCTGCTTGATGTCACCGACAACGAAGACATTGTCATCAGAACTTACCAAATCGAGTATGGCCTCCTGAACAGGATTAATATCCTGATATTCATCAACAAATATGTATTTGTACTTTCGCCGAAGGGCCAAAGCCGTCTCCGAGGGCAATGGTTTTTCCTCCGAAGAATCTTCATCAGCCAAAAGCTCTAATGCGTAATGTTCAAGGTCGGCAAAATCAAGACTGTTAACCGCTCGCTTGGCCTGGCTGTAAAGCCGGTCGAATTGCTTAACAAGCTCAACGAGTACCTTCGTCTGCAGACTCGCAGAGACGCTGACCTTATCGAGATAGTCAGGATTCAGGACCGCCAGCTCCGAAAGTGACATAAACGAGTCGACAGCTTTCTTTACCGTTTTTTGTATAAGCCCCGCGAGCACCTCCGGCAGCTCTTTGGGCTTATAAACTCTCGGCCTCTCGAAGTTACGTATCTGGTCCGCGCATTTATCCCAATCGCCGGCTTTTAAGAGTTCGATGCACCGCTCGACAGGCTCGGCAAAAGTGTCTTCACACTTCGCAGTCCAATCCCCGTCGGGAATTTTACTTTCGTAGAGCTTTTGCGCGTGCCGAAGCTGATTCAGGATGCCCTGCAATTTGTCGGCGATGATTTGCTTTTGTTTCTTGCCGAGTTCAGCCGTACCGGAGTCAGTAACTTCCGCAAGCAGCGCGGCCCTTTCATACCACCTCTGACGCCAAACCAAACTGTCCAAAAATTCACTAAGAGCTATTATCTTCGCGGGAAAACCGTCGGCCGTGCGAAGGTCTCGCCTGTAAAAAAGCTGCTCCAGAGGCTGTGCCAAATTGCTCTGCTGCCAGGCCCAGTCGATACATCTTTCGAGCACCTCGGCTTTTAGCAGTTTCGCTTCGTCTGCATCGATTACGCGGAAAGTCGGGTCAAGGCCGAGCTTGTAAAAATGCTCCGTGATGAGCCGTTTGCAAAACGAATGTATCGTACTAATATCGGCCGCCTGCAGCAGCATAAGCTGGTGGCGAAGGTGCGGGTCGCTGCTTTCTAAAAAGGCGTTCCTTAACTGCTCAGCGATTCGTGACCGCATCTGCTCGGCTGCAGCATCGGTAAAGGTCAATACCAATATGCTCCAGATGTCGGGACAAGTAGATTTATCTGACACAATATCGACGCATCGGCCCGAAAGAACCGCCGTCTTGCCAGTCCCCGCCGATGCGGTAACAAGAATATCACTGCCCCGCGCGCCTATCGCCCGCCACTGCTGCTGCGTCCACTTTATCTTCTTCTCAGCCACTGGTTGCCTCCATCTCGTTAAGGGCCGCAGGCTTCCTCAGCGACTTCAAAGGATTGTAATCATTTATCTGCCAATCGAATCGGCAAACCGACTTATACTTACAGAAAATGCACGGTGGCTTTTCGTTCAAACGATATGGCTTAACATCAATTTTGCCGGAGAGGATTTCCTGAGCTAATTGAATTATTTTTTTCTTGGTAAATTTGAGAATCTTTCCGAAGTCAGAAGGTCTTAATGCGCCCCTGTTTTCATAGCTGCCGTAGGGTTGTCCGTCTTTCGTGACGTAGAAATTATAAAATTTGCTGTCTTTCGAGGCATCTTTATCCAGGTATTGTGCGAAGCTGCCGTTGAACATGCCTTTTGCTTTATAACCTAAGCTGTTAGTTTTTCCTGATAGTTCGTCCAATGTTGCCTGCTTGGCTGGCACTTCGACCGGCATATAAAATGCACCCACTACGTTTTGCATCTTAAATTGCGAATCACAGGCGCCAACGGCGAGCATATAGAGTGGTAGCTGCATATCCAGGCCGTAATAAAGTTTTGACCAGCTAAAGGATTTGTCCCTGCGCTTATAATCAAAGACTATGGCAGCTTTTTCGCCATCGAGCTTTGCAATATCAATCCGGTCAATCTTGCCGTCCAAAGACAGTACCCGGCCATCTGAAAGGGCAAGCTCATATTTGCCGATTATGTCACGGGCACCTTTGATTTCGCCAAATGAAACTTCCGAGAGTTTAGGCCGAAACTTCCCCGCTCGCACCATTTGCGCAATTGCTGCAACGCAATCTTCAAGGACTTCACCGGCAGAATGGATAATGAATGCGTTATGCGCGGAGTGACGTACAAAGTTTGATACAAATGGGTTCGTCTTAACAAATTCTTTGATTTGTTCCCTTAAAAGCTCCCGAAGCTGCTCATCCTGAATTGTTGCAAAATCCTTTTTTTCAGCATTAAGTCTCTTTAGCAAACCATCCAGAACACGATGATAAAAATTGCCCAAATCCAGCGGCTCGAACTTAAATTCCCTGCGCTCTTTTAGCTCCAGAATGTATCGCGCAAAATACCGATATGGACACGCGGCAAAAGCGCCCAGCCTCGTCGCCGAGCCTTTTATCTGCTGGCCGAAAAGCTCTTCGACTATTCGCTCATCCAGCTTCGCACGATTGTCATAATTTATCGCCGAGACAACACTTGAACCAAGTTGCGCAAGCCCTTCGTCCGAGCAAACATCATTCAACAATTCACCAAGCCGATTGCCAGAAGCCTCTCGCGCATCACGGCTCGCATCTTTGCCGAGTTCGCTGCAGAGCAAACAGGACAGCTCGCTCTTGGTTTGAACCTTCTCGATGTCACTCTGCACGCCCGTAATTGATTCTTCGCTCAGGTTTTCAAACAACGATTCGAGATTGTCTATAAACTGCGAGCGAGGCACGGCGCTGCCCTTATCATCAGCTAAAGGATACGTAACACACAAAAATTGCGATGGCCGAGTGAACGCAATGTAAGCCAGATATTGCCGCTCGGCCAATGTTTGACTTACCGTTGCCGACAGCGCAAAGTCCGCTTGCTCGGCAGTCTTGCGGTCGTCCTCGGACAATATGCTGTCGAAGGTGACCGGAACCGGGAACCGCCTTTGCGTCGCACCTATCAGAAATACCGCCTTCAAATCAGGGTGCCGGCTGCGCTCAATGGAGCCGACCAGGACCTGGTCCAGAGTCGGCGGAATAAAAGCCAGGGTCATCTGCGAAAAAGCGGAATCCAGAATCGCAAAATAATCCTCACACGTCATCTGCTGCCCTGCAAAGACCTCAGCAAGCTCGTCGAATATGTTTATCAGCTTATCATAAAATTGCCGATGCTCATCAATAGCTGCGTAATCACCGGCCTCGGCAGCTTCTTCAATCCAGTCCCCAATCTTCTCACGAACCCTTAAACCCTCGAGAAAATCAAAAATAATCCGCGCGAAGTCACCAGCGCTGATTGCTTTCGCCGGCTTGTCACCGGGACAGAGCCTGTCCCGCAGTCCAAGTAAAGGCCCGCTGACTTTCACCCGGATTTGATTTACACGCTGCTCGTCAAAGTCCTCGTCGTCCTCGCCTGCCAATTGCCATTTCCTCTCGCTTTGCCAGTCACTTGCGTTTACTCCATACGCAATGCAATAATTTTCCAGAATATCAACATCACTGCTCTCGACCGGCACCAAGCCCGTCTTAAGGTAAGCGAAAATGTCACTGTGCAGGAAACCGCCCGTAACTATCTGCAGGGCCGAACAAATAAGCTGCACAACCGGATGCTGACTCAGTGACTTTCGCCTGTCAATAAAAAACGGTATGCCGTAGTCGCCAAAATACGCCCTTATACAGTGCTGATAACGCTCGATATCCGACGCGATGACCGCTATGTCACGGTATCGGTAATCTCTTTCCCTGACCAGTTCGAGTATCTGCCTCGCGACGAATTGCACTTCCGCTCGCGCGTTCGGCGCTGATACAATGCGAATATCATCCGAAGCAGGAATTTTTTCAGGTTCGAGCTCGAACATATTCCGCTCGATATGAGCAAGCTGCCGACAACAAGAGAACCTGACCGCCTTCTCCAGTATTACCGCCTTGGCCAATTGCAGCTTACATTTTTTGATTATCTCGAGAAGGTCAGCGTATGTTCTTTCAGTTGGGTTGAAAATACAGATAGGGTCGATGCTTTTGGCGTCCGGATTTGCCAAATCGAGCTTTGACGGGTCCAGACAAAGCGCAATTTGCGCATCGGCAACCACCTTCAGAAGTTCAGCTAAGACTGCAAGTTCGCTGGTAGTAAAGCCTGCAAAGCCGTCCACCCACAGCTTCGCACCCCTGATAAAGTCTGCCTTGGCCACCGCTTGGCGGACCTCGGCCAGTTGAATATCAGGATTGGTGAATTTGCCCTCAATGGCCTTTGAATATTCTCTGAGAATCAGGCCGATATCGGCAAACTTTAGTGCCGTCAGACTATTGTGCTCGTCCTTCTCCAACTGCTTCAGGAGCTGGTCAATATCCTCCGGCGTCTTTGCATAGTTGTGCAGCTCGGTGACAGTTCGAGCCACTTGTCGTCCCAGCCCCGGCCGACTTGCTGATGAGCCGAATACTTTCAGCTCACCGCTTTTATCGCGCAAAATCCTCTGGGTTATCATTTGTTGGCCGATGCGTGTCAGAGCCGGCCTCGCAGTATTTTTGCCCAAAAGCAGAAATTGAAGACGCTCGAATGAAAGCACATTTAATCGGTGATAGCCCGCTATCCTCTTATCTGCCAGAATCGCACGCTCAGCCTGATAGCTGGCCTGTTCCGGAACAAGCAGAATCAGCGGCTGCTCCCCCGGCTCCAGCAGGGCATTGACAATCGCCTTTATGCAATAGCTGGTCTTGCCTGTACCGCTTCTGCCAAGAATAAACTGAACCGCCATAGGAACTTATCCCGGATTTGAATTTACTCTTTTCCCCCCTTTTTACCACAAGTGGCGGCGGTTTTCAATTTGCTTATATTTCGCCGGGTCTGACCGCGGGACTTTCTCAAAATTCAAAATCCTTCTCTGCTCTCTGCTGTTTTAACATACTTCGCCGCTTCTTTTCCTCCAATCGCTTCCGCTTCGCCCACTCCGGCACCTTTGTTTTTTTCCGCACCGGCTTCTTTTTCAGCGCCCCTCGTAATAACTCTACAAGTCGCTCAATCGCAACCCTGCGATTTGCCTTCTGCGTTCTGTATTTTTGCGAAACAACCCTTATCGCACCGTTCTTGTCGGCCCGCGTTGCAAGCCGTTTCAGTATCCGCTTCTTTTGCCCATCGGAAAAGCTCGTCGTATTCGCCACGTCAAAGAACAATGTCACCCGGGTGTTGAGCTTGTTCACATTTTGTCCCCCAGGCCCGCCGCTTCGGGAAAACTTGAATACAAGCTCATCCTCACAAATAAATAAGTTCTTTCTTATTTCAATCATCTGTCAAAAGCTCAGGTATTTGCTCGCCTTTTTTAATCTGACTCCCACTTTCCCCACCTCCTCGATGCGCCGTATACGGCTTCTCCTGCGCCGTTCCAGAATCCGCTTTACCGTCACCGGCCCAAGCCCCGGCACTCGCATCAGTTCGAACTTCGAGGCACAATTCACATCCACTGGAAACGCCTCAGGATGGCCCAGCGCCCACGCCTCTTTCGGGTCGGTAGCTAAACAAAGATTGCCGTTCTCGTCGAAGATAATATCTGATTCTTTAAATCCGTATTTGCGAAACAGGAAATCCACCTGGTACAGCCGATGTTCCCGCATAAATATATCGCCCGCACTTTCCAGCCTTATCTTTTCACCTGCTATCGACTCATCGCCGAGCCCTTTCTGATAAGCGCTGAAATATATCCTGTGCATTTTCAAACGCTCATACAGACCCGCCGTGTACTTCACAATTTCCGCATCTGATTCTCCAGCCGCCCCAACGATAAACTGCGTTGTCTGCTTGACCCTTTCGTACCTTGCCCCGCGAGCAGTCAGTCTGCTTATCAATTTTATTGGCTCAATGATATCGCTGATATATCTTTTCTTATTCGTCAGTCTCGCCAGGTTCGCCTCCCCCGGCGTCTCAATATTCAGTGACACCGTGCTCGACAGCGAAACCGCCTCCTCTATCGCCGCATCGCTCGACCCCGGAAGAATCTTTAGATGAATATAGCCGTGAAACCGATGTTTATTCCGCAATATTCTTGCCGTCGCATTGAGTCTGTCCATCGCAGCGTCAGCCGAGCCGCAAACGCCCGAACTCAAAAAAAGCCCAAAAACTTTCCGCCGATTGTAATAATCCAGAAATACCCTCGCCGTCTCTTCCGGGCTCAAACTGCACCTGCGGACATCCATTTGTTGCCTGAGCGGGCAGTATTTACAGTCATTCATGCAAACGTTCGAAAGCAGCGTCTTAAACAGTATGCTCCTGCCCCCGTTCGGAAGTGTCACCGGATATATCCATTTTCCGTCACTTCCGCGCCTTCTGCCTTCCTCGTTGCAACTGCACGCGCACGCCAGGTCATACTGCGCATCGGCGCTGAGTATCTCAAGTTTTTGAGGAGTATCAGGTTTGCTGACAACGCCGACCATAAAACAACCGTCCTTAGCAGTAATTCTCCCTCACAGATTATACAACACTGCCCGCAGCTTGACAATATCAATCAACCCTTGAGTTTTCGGCAGCGGCTTTACGCTTTTAGCATCCTCCTGTTCACCCTGAAATATCCCAAGTCCGCAAATACTTATGCTCAACGAGCGTCCATCGACGTAAGCTTCAGCCCCCAATCCGTACCGGACTTTGTCAGGTTGCCGGGAAAATTCGGCAGAGCAATTTTCCCCTCTACGTCGGCAGTTAGTGTGCCACCGCCTGCATCGAGCCAAACACCGCGGCGCGGGTCGAACCAGCGCGACCTGTATTTCGCTTTGGGCACCGCACCCGACAAAGTTGCTCGTTCGCAGTATTTTTCGAAGTACACCAAAAATAAATCTTTGTTGGCTGTCCGCGAACAGTAAGCCCATCCCACGCAGCCGTCCCATCCGGAATGTCCCTCAGCTTTCGATTTGTTGGGCGAGATAAGTTCAACCCGGGGCTCCAACTGTTGGTATTTGCGCCCCTCCGACAGCACAAAGGTCCGCAAGTGCCGCATTTGACCCGCGGATGGCCATTTTATCGCGTCCCAGATATGCGGTTTATCAACCTCTTCGACCTCTCCCGCCCACATCGCGCCGCCTTTCGGCGCCCTGTCACCGGCTCCGTAAATATGGCCTCCGTACCCGCCGGAAAGCACACTCCCATACATATGCGAGCGACAATTTAGCCCCGATTGCGCCGACCCGCCTCGCGACCCATGCATCCCTGCATAATAAGGCTCCCCGTTGATCCCCGGCAGAGCCGGTGACGCGTTGAAGATTTCCGTCAGCTCTGCGTAGCTCTTGTGTAGGTGTGAGTTACCTATCTGATGAAACGTAATCCACTTTGAGTTACTTCTATGGTCGAAGTATTCCAGCGACGACCCAGCAGGGTTGCAGCCTACTAATGTCCCGAAGGGTGGTGGCCCATATTCTTCAATCACTTTGTTGGCCGCCGCGTTCCAATGCTCCGCCGCCAGGCTCTTACGAGAATCAAAATGAATCGGGCTAAACAAACAAATGTTCGCCTGATACCTGCTCCAGATGTACTGGATATATCGCGTATAAGATTCCGGCCACGGGTAATACCTCTTCCACGCGGGCCCGATGTCACGCCGAGTCACCTCTATGAATGGCACAAACCCGTTGGCATTAAAGTAGTCAATCTTCTTATCGAGGCTCTGAAAATAAGCAGGGTTGATTCGCTCAACATCGGGAAAATAATCCTCATAGCCCGGCACTTTTCCCGGAAAAAGTAATGCTCGATTGCCTTTCTCATCGGTCATCTCTTTTGCGCTCTCTGTACCCGCTTGCGGCCAGGCTGAGCGCAGTTGCGTCCCGTCGCTCGTCTCGAGCCTTGGCTGCTTATCGTCATTGGCCCAGTTTGGAAACGCCGCTATCATCGCAACGCAATTGAACCCTTGTTTCCGTCGAAATCTCACGTAATCCTTAAACCCTGACGTCGGCCCCATTGGACGCTGCCTGTCATCATCGTGCCATGGGTAGCGAAAAGTCCCCGCCGACCACCACGTGTCACCAAGAAGGAAAAAAGCAGTCCCGTCGGCATATTCAAACGCGTGACCGTTTGCGGACGCCTTGATCATCCCTCGCTGACAGGGATTCTCCTCTTTCTCCGCTGCAGACCAGCTCCTGGCAGTAAATTCCCCTCTCTTGCCGTTCAGCCCTGAATCGGTTTGATTGGACCCGCTCTTCCATCCCCACTTCCCGGCAGCAGTAGCCAGGACACGCACACGGAATACATCGCCGCCATCCCAGAATCCATAGCATCGCTTGTTGAATCCGGGCCCTTTCAAGTCAACCCAGACTTCTACATCCTTATATGGATTCTCATACGATTTCGCAGCAAGCAGAGTTATCTCAACCTTCTCCCACACGTGATAAGTGTCGGCAAAAACCGTTCCGAACGTCCCCGCAAAAACACTGAAGGCTGCAAACAAAGTCAAGACAAACGCAGCGCGGCCTCTTGACCCTCTCACTCGAAATACAGGCTTTCTGTCCACAGTTACTTAACTCCTTTCTTAATATACAAGTCTCACAGATATTCACCCCTTGTCCGGAACTGGTTGATTTAGCTGTTCACCACCACGCCTGATATAATCGCGACAAGAATCCGGCTGTGGACTTTTAGTTTCAAATGCAGCTCCTTAAATTTCGCACACAGGATAATCTTTTTCTCCCGCTTTATCAACCCGGCAAAATCTCCTCCATCACCCAAACAATCTGCCGGCTTTTTGCCGACCATTTTCGGACTTTTTGCTTAACTTGGCCCCGATTTGTGCCGATGTGATATTGGAAACTGAATAGCATTGTATCCGCTCGAGCTGGGAAAACTGAAATGGCAATACAGGATTACTCGGACAATATTATTCTCGTCGAATTGCCTTCGGAGCCGCAAATCAGGCAGGAGCTCGACAAGGTGATGGAAATCGTCCGCCAAAGGGCCGACTGCGACGTGGTCGTTGACCTTTCCAATGTCGACATATTGCTTTCTTTAAGTCTTTCCGGCTTCATCCAGCTCTACAAGCTCCTGACAGGCTCCGGCCGCAGGCTCGTTCTTTGCAACACCTCCTCCACGACCAAAGGCATCTTCCGCGTTACCTGTTTCGACGCCATCTTCGAGTTTATTGACGACAAATCCGATGCCGTAGCCAGCCTCCAGCCTGCCGAAAAAGCCGAGCCGACCGGCTGAAAAAACCGCCCGCCCCAGCCAAACACTCCAAACCATCTCCGCTCGACACCGCAAGAATCTCTTTTCCACCTTTTAGTTTTTGATTGAATTTCCCTCCTTTTACAGTCCGCATATATGCAGGATTAAGGAAAAAATCTTTAAATTCAGGCAAAATTTGCATATAATTATTTCAACTCTGGCCACTTTGCCCAAAAATTTCCGGCCCTGGGCCAACAGAGCTGCAGTGCAATAATGCGTTAAGCAGCAGCGTATTCACAATTTACAGACAAAAAGTCCCATATCGTCCTTGACATTTTCCTCTCAATCAGATACACTTGTATTAAAGGAAGGTGGTGAGAAGCTTGCTCCTGTTTCCCGTCAAGCCTTCCCCCGTAAAAAATCGCGGTTTTGCCTCATTCAAACCGGGCAAAAACTTGGACACTCACACCTGTTTTGTTAGGCAGTGACCGCGAAAGATTGGAAGAGGGAAAATGAGAAGATTAGTGGTAATCCTGGCCGCAATCAGTTTCATCGCGGCTCTACCCGTAAGCGCCTTGGCAGTAGTGCCTGATATAGGTGGTGACCCAGCTCACACAGACCAGGATTACTTTTCCGCAGGTGAGTGGGGCATGACAGCGTATTCGTATGTCTTTGACGACACAAGCGCATCGGTACCTGACCTCTTCGAAGGGTTTTCCGGACTTGGCCCGGGTGAAATGCTGTTTGTGTATATGCTCGAACCCAACCTCGAGACAGAGCCTTCGATTAGCTATTTTGCCGTTAACAATG
>Ga0114918_10001668_pt1 | contig 19904 bp, 30 predicted proteins | sample LantaG_FD_87015 | JGI IMG/M metagenome (GOLD analysis project Ga0114918, IMG submission 87015) | Deep subsurface microbial communities from Baltic Sea to uncover new lineages of life (NeLLi) - Landsort_02402 metaG | ecosystem: Environmental > Aquatic > Marine > Oceanic > Sediment | place... | reverse complement strand
GAACCATAAATAAAAAATAAAGTATCTTTTGAAGGACATTGTGATTTTCCTCTGCAATCTTTACAGACAAAATGACCTTTCTCAACTTCCTTATTACAATTTGGACATTTTTTCATTTTTATTATTATTGTTTCCTCTTTGGCATACATCTCACATTTCTTATGCAAATCTTTCTTACAACCTTTTGGTTGTTTTCCACCACAAAATTTACAGACTTTTTCATTTTTCATTTGTATCACCAATCCTGTCTTCCATTATTTTCAATGACTCTCTTTGCACAAGTTTTTCCAAAAGCAAACATTCCCTGAGAAACTTCATGCTCTGGGACTTTATGCCAATGCCAAATATTTGTAGTATTTGACAATTCAAGCCATTCAATATTTCCTTCTTTGAGTTTTTCTCCACATCTTTCACAATAATCATTCATTTTCATTTTCCCCCTTTCATTTAAAAATATATGATTTCATTTCGGAATCGAAAACAAAACCTTGTGATGTCTTGTCTTCAATCCTCTTCATCAAATATTCTACCATCCTTTCAGTCACTCCAATTTTTTGAGCAACCTTTTGTTTCCATTTCCCTGCTGTCTTCTCTCTGATTTCTCCTTCAATCAAAATGTTGACAAGTTTCTCTTCATTCTCTGTTAACTTCTTGTTTGTCTTCTTGAGAAACTTCTTTTCGATTGTTGACCATTCCCCTGTCCTTTGAGATATAGGTTTATTTGCAATCTCTCTAAGTATTGGGATTGCCTCTGGACTGATTGATTTTAACTGAGGAAGAATTAAGTCAATCAATTCATTTGCCTTTGTCCTGCATTGATTCATTTCAGTTGAAAGAAGTGAACCATTAGGGTCTGTTATTCTTCTGCAAAGTGCTTTCGTATCCTGCCAATTACAAAGACTCTCAACAGATATCAATCCTTTTGTTGAAAGCTCGATTGCTTTGAATGTCAAAGCTTTATACATCATCATAAATGATGTCAAAGCAGAAGGGACTCTCAAGCCATCACAATTTCTAAACTCAATAATGAATCCACTGAGTCTCTCTTTTCCACCAATACTTAAGTAGTTCTGTTTTGAAAGATTGATTATATTTCTCCTCAGATTTAATCCTTTCAACTCTTCAAAACTTTTTCCTCTTGGATTAAGATTTGAGAATGTTGCATGACTATTGATTCCTGCCCTGACAAGAGTTCCCCTATCTCCAGAACATAACCAATATAATGCAGGAGAAAATGCTCTTGTAAGATTATAAAGATTCTTGACAACAATAGGATTTATGATTTTATCCTGTAATGTAAGAAGAGTTATATGATTTGATGTTGTCCTATTATAATCTTCACAATTCAGTTGGTCAAGCTTTTTCTCAAGCTTAAAAAGTCTATCATGAATCCAACTAAACTTTTCAGATGTCCCAGTAAATAGAATCTCATTATCATAAGTGACCGAGCTATCTGTTGTGACAAAAGCTACATTAAATTCATTTGCTGTTGCCCTTTTGAATCCTGCCAATGATGAATCCTGTCTGCTCTCACCATATCTAATGTATTCAGTTTTTAGATGTTGAGCCAACATTGAACTCGATATGTTGACTGCTCTTTCACATTCAAGACCCACTACAAGATTCCTTTTGAAATCTTCAATCAAATCAAAGTATTCTTTGATGTCGATTGCATTTTCCGTTTCAGTAAATTCGATTGTTCTCATTTTGACTCATCTCGTAAGATTTTATTATATGCTTTTTTAATAGCATAATCACTCATAAATTCTCTATCTTGATATTTAAAAAAACAAACAAGGTTTTCCATAGTTTTTTTATTTATTTTTGTTTTCATTCTGAGTCACCCCATGAATAGTCAGGCAAATCATGGTATTGATGACATTCAAATTCATCAGGGACATCAAATCCTTGACTTTCTATCTCATATCTATCATGAGATTCAAAACATTCCTGACTACAATACTCAAATCCAAAAGATTTTTTTCCACAAGCTTTGCATTTTGTCATTTTTTATCACCCATTTCCGTTTTTGTTTTCGGAGACCTCATCTCCTCATCAGTCAGGCTGTATCTCCTGATAACATAAAAAAAAGATAGCATTTTTACCCTCGTTTCTCAGCCGAATCGTATGGCTCTATAACTATCATTACGAGGTCACTGCCGACTCTGTTTCTTCATGACTCCCTTTCGGCAGAAAGCATACACTGAGTAATCACTGATTGTAGTCTATCCCTTTTTAAGAGAGATATTTCTATAAAAGTATAACTTATATTTAAATTCGATTGAGTGAGTGTGGAAAAAGCTATACTGGGTGTTGTCTTCTTTATAAATGATTATTTATAAAAGAAATATGATACTTTGACATTTTTGGGTTTTGGGACAAAAAGACATACCCTCATCTTAGTATCACCTCAATTTCCTCATAATCCATTTCGTTTCCGAAATGCTTTCTCTTAAGAATTCTAACAGAAAATGTAAGAATATAAGTGTTACCGAGTGAAACTTGCTAACATAAGTTTGTTAGCATAGTTATAGTTATATTTAACTTACCTGCAAGACTGTATGTAAAATAAGAAGATTATTCATAAAAGAGAATAATTCTTTTATAAATGGCTGTTCTCTACCATAGAATACAGAATTATTTAAAGGATAAAATGAAATAAAATGAAATAAAATGTCTTATTTCATGCCTTTCGCAACTGCAATGACATTATTGAGCCTTTTCTCTTTTTCTTTCTCACTCAAAGAGTCCCAATCATCAGGAACATCTAACTGAGGAAGACCTGCTTTGAGCATTCTCTTTTTCCAGTCGTTCTTCTCTTTCTTTGTTTCACCGAAAATCTCTCCCATCTGTGCTATTGCCCCGATGGTTTTGAATTTCTGTTCGACCTCTGCCTTCTCTTTGCCTGATTGTTTATCTTTAAAGGCTTTCTTCTCTTTTTCTGTCAGTGAATCTGTATTATTAACTAAATCCATAATTACCGATTCGAATTCATAACTTTCCCATGTCCTGTTCTGATAGGTTGCCTTTGCATTATCAACTTCAACACCATCAATATACAAGACTGCAAGATGTCGAAATCCACTTCTTGTCTTCTCATACCTTGCTTGAATCGAGACCCCTTTCTTGACCTCAAATAACTTAGAGTCTGCCTGTTTTGTCGGGTCATTTGGGTCACAATCATCTTTATCAGGGACTCCATCTCCATCTGTGTCTTTATTTAATTCAATAAAGTCTGTTGCTTTTTTTGTCAATGAACCATCTTTATTTAAATATCCATCATCCATTAATGCCTTTGCTGTCCTTCCATAATGACCTTGAAGAGTCCATGCTTGACCTGTTTTTACAAGATGGCTGAATAATCTTAATGTTTCATTATCTGTTGAAGAACCCCCTTCATATTCAATGATTGCTGAAACAACATCATAATTCTTTTTCGGTTTCGTAATGGATTTGCCCCCATACTTAAAATGAGATATCTTCTGAGGCTGTTTCCTGCCTCTTGCTGACTCCGAATGAACCTTCTTATCATACCCTTTGATTATGTTCTTATAGCCTTTTCCTTTGCCCTTTCCCATGCCTTTTCGTTTCATTATCCTCACCTTTTCTTCTTATAGACTTTATCATAGAGTTTTCTTAAATCCCTATTTGTCTTTGTAATACTTTGATGTCCTTTAACTCTGATTTTACCATCAACATCTGAAATCATCCTTTGAGACATTTTCAATCTTGTTTTTAATACCCTTTCTCTTTTTCTTTGATATGCAGTCATCCTTACAAATTTTACCATCTCAATCACCTTTTCATTTTGTATTATCTTTTATGAATTTATATAATGAATGTTTGTAAGGGTCATAGTTCTGCACTAAAACTTTTTTTACTTTCTCCCCTTTCAAGACTTTCTTAATTTTGACTGTATCATCTTTTCTTACTGATAATATGACAAGATTTGTATCTTTATCGAGCTTTTTAACAATCTTATCAATTTTTTTGAACCTATCATATCTTCCTCTGTTTCGTATGCGAACATCAGGGACAGTGTATGCCTCATTTAAAGGGATGACTTCATAATTTGTTTTTGTCGGATTGAGAGTGCCTTCAAATAATAATACAGCAGGGTCATAATTGACTGTCTTTGTCCTTAGATATCTCTCAAGGTCTTCAAGTTCTTTAGAGTTTACATCTACAACAACTTGATATTCAAAATCATTACTTACAATATCTCCTTCTTTGACTTGAGATTTAGTCTTTATAAAAGCATCTTCTGATAAGAATTTTGCCTCTCTTGGCATGACATAAAAATCAAGGTTTTTTCTTCTAAGTTCATCAACTATTATATCTCTATGTTTTGCAATCACATCATGCCCATAAACCACTTGATACTTGTCTTTAGGCTTGATATTGGGATTCTCGACTATATTATATCCTGAGATTGTCTTATCTGCCATCAATGGAAGAAGTGTCTTCTTGAGCTTGTTTCTTTTCGTTTTCGTAATACTGACCTGCTTTGATTTGATTCCTCTCCTTGATAGTTCATGCCGATAACTATCTGAGGCTATAAGGTTCTTCCATCCTTTGCCTTTCCCTGCTCCTTTACCTTTTCTCTTTGCCATCATCCACCAATAATTTTGAATAATATCTTATTTACTAACCTATCATTATCAATCTTCTGGACAACTTTTTTAGTTTCACTATTTACTAATTCATCACCCACAACCTCAAGATTCATATCAGTAAAACTTAAAATACTGCCTTGTGCAAGTCTCAACTGACCTTTCCCATAAGGAGATAATCTTGAATCAGATATTTTTCCGTCTGGAGTTCTATAAAAATCAGTATAGCTTTTAACCTGTTCATCTAAATATTTTTTTGCATCTTTCTTATTATCAAATCTTTTAGTCAATGTGAAATCACTCTTGACAAGCCATACTTTTTTTCCCATTAATGCAGATTTCTCTGAACTAATCCACAATTTCCCATGAGGAGTTTCAAATTTTCTTTCTGATTCTATCCCTTTTAAATTTGGCATCTTTTGAGGTTGTTTCCTGCCCTTGCTTGAGTCTGAATGTATCTTTGGGTCTCTGCCTTGAAGATTCTTATAGCCTTTTCCTTTTCCTGCTCCCATGCCTTTTCGTTTCATTGTGAATCACCTTTTCACTATTTTCCCATTGTAATTCGAAGATATTTTGGTTGTTTTCTTTTTGCAACTTTTGAGGTTACTGCCCTGACATTTTTACCACCTACCCTCAATACAAACATTTTCCCCCTTCTCTCAGCCATTTTTTTATTATAACCATCTACCTGTATTTTTTCTTTTATGAATTTTGGTCTTTTTTTATATGTTTTAAATCTTGGTGGGTTTCTTTTGTATGAAACATTATATGTTTTAATTTTTTTTACCATCTCAATCACCTTTTTGTTTTTACAAGACTATATCTATTAGTTATCTTAATCAATCTACCTGTGGATAATTTTCTAAATCCACCTTGATTAATTTTTATATCAGATTTTTTGTTTGCATTCATGACACTTAAAGCCCTTTGTTTTGTCTTGAATTCTCTTGATAACATAGTCCCCATCTTATTTTTTATTTTTATTTTGTATCCCATCTTGTATCACCTTTTATAAATCATCAAATAATTTTAATTCTTTTTCACTAAACCCTTCTTCTTTGGCTTTCACCATGAAAACTTCTTCTTTTGTATGTTGTTTTGGATTTTCACCATATAATGAAACATATTTTGGATATGTATTTGTCCAAATTTTATATAATTTTTCTGCTCTATCTCTACCTAAAGTATCAACAAATAAATCTGTCCTTTCCTGTTCATGTAACCCAGTTCTTTTATATTTTTCAAAAGATGTTTCTTTATGTTTCTTTGGTTTATCTTTCAAGGCTTTAAATAATCCATAATTACCTTTGAAAAGTTCTTTCTGATTTGTTTTTGAAAATCCTTTTACACCTAATGAAGTCTCCCACCTTCCTTTACCTTTTGAACTCATTAAAAAAAGGACACCAACATCTTCCCCATTCAATTTTTCATTTGTAACATACTCATAATCTTGATGATTTGTCAAATCAAATTTTTCTTGCATATAATAATCTAATTCTCTACCACTTATTTCTTTTGTCATATAAATCCCAAAATTATTATATATTAAATCAGAAGGAGAATTATTAATATTTGATGTTCTCATTTGATATTCAGGAATCTTCTGAGGCTGTTTCCTGCCTCTTGCTGAATCTGAATGAATCTTCGGGTCTCTGCCTTGAAGATTCTTATAACCTTTTCCTTTTCCTTTTCCGAGTCCTTTTCGTTTCATTGTGTATCACCTAATTCATTCTCATCAGGACTTGACCTGAATTGAGTTCTGTTGCATCTCCATCATAAGTATTAAGGAAATGTGCGTAACCATCCATTGAGATTGCATCTTCTGTTGCCTTATCAACATCAATCCTTATGAATGATGCTTTAAGCAGGTCTTCTCTTGAATACATCCCATTATCATCCACAAAATATTTTATTGGGTCTTCAAGTTCATCATAAATCCTGTCATATTCTTCTTCTCTGACTTCTTCTCTTGCCTTTTCAACTAAATTTTCACTTTCCTGTTCCAATTCTGTTATCTTATCTCTTGTTTCTTCTATTAAAACATCATCCTGACCCTTTTCTTCCATATCTGCAACCTTGTCTTCTTTTTCATTTATCTTCACTTGTATCTCTTCAAATTCATCCTCAAAACCTGCCTTCTCTATAAGCTGTTCATAATCATCAACTTCATCAACGAGATTATCTGATTCTTCCTGAGCCAACATTCTTCTGTCAGTATCATATATAGTTAAATAATTTTCAAGCCATGATTGAGTGAAATATTCTGGATTTTCTTCAAGGTCTTCTCTTACCCTATCTTCTGCCTCTCTTTCGGCATCTTCAACAGAATCATATACTTGAAATTCTCTTCCATCTTCCATCTCAATAAATATAGAGTTTCCTTCTTCCCTAATATTTTGGATTTCTTCTTCCCCAATACTTTCCCTGATTTCTTTTAAAGCATCATTAGAATACCTATCGACAATCTCTTGGTCTTCATCAGATAATTTTGGCATAGATTTAGGTTTCGTATTCGAAATAGGTTTGTCTGATAACCTGAATTGTTGTGGTAGTCTTTGAGGCTGTTTCCTGCCTTTTGCTGAATCTGAATGAACCTTCGGGTCTCTGCCTTGTAGATTCTTATAGCCCTTTCCTTTGCCTTTTCCGAGTCCTTTTCTTTTCATTGTGTATCACTTTTTGTAATTTATATCTTATTATATCCCCATACAACAACATTTCCTATAATGATTATAGAAATGAACACTCCCACAGTCAATATGAATTTGACAAGGATATCAACCCCTACCTCTGCAATGTCTGATTCATCATATTGAGCCACAAACCCTGCTGGTGTTTCTTGAGGTTGAATATAAGGATTCCAATAATAATCACTTAAAGGATAATTATCAGTTACTCCAAAAATAGTATATGCATTTTCACAGATACCATCAAAATCACTATCTATACAATTATACCCACTTATATTATAATAATTTCCTACATTTGTTGAATCAGAGATGGTTGTTGTAAAATCAGAATTAAATAATTGTAATGTTCCTATTTGTTCACTGATATTATTTTCTGACATATTTATCAGAACTGAACCCCCATCATCACTAATACTAAAAATTGTTGTTGTTGAAGAGATTGTATTAATTATTCTTGAATTAAACATATTAATATAGTTATCAGATTGTGAAGTAAATGATACAAAATCATTACTTATATTCATTATAATTGAACTATTATTAATTGTTAATCCATCCCCACTATCTGTCCCATATAATTCTGATGGATTTGGATAAAAAGTATCTTCGCCTCTTATGGCATCACCAACATAAATATTACAATCATTTAATGTTAAATGTCTCCCTCCTGCGTGATTAAACAACTGATAACATCCCTCACAAGACATTTTAAATCCATTACAATTTATTGTTAAATCTGAACCACTTACTTCAAATAAAAATTCATTTTCATCTGCACAAGTTTCGTCTGCTAATAAACTATATGAGCCAGACCATGAATTTGAACAGTCAGCAAATACTCCACTTGCTGAAAAAAACATTACTATTCCTAAAAGTATTATTAGCTTATTCATCTTGTATCATCTCAAGGCACAAAAAACTTCCTGATTTCTCCAGTCAATCTTCCTTTTGCTTTCATGACTTTTTTCTTCTTACTTGCTTTTGTTCTAAAAAAAGCCCTTTGTTTATCAGAGTCTGTCGCATGAGGGTATTTCTTATCTGATGGAAATTTAGATTTCCTTATCAAATCAAGGAATGGGTCATGCACTGTCCTCTTATTTGCATTGCCTTTTCTCCTATATTCTTTTGGAGCAAGACCATGTTTCTTGACTTTTTTCACAAGAGCTTTCTGTCTTGCTGTTAGTCCCCTTGTGGACTTCAATGGTTTTACTGGGTTTGGCATTTTGTATCACCTTTTATTTTTCAAAAATCAAATATACTTCCTTCGTCTTTTTTGTTTCTCTCTTCTTCGAGTTCTTTTTCGATTGTCTTCTCTGCCCTTATCCTTCTTTTGAGTTCTTTTGTGTAAGGATTATCTGAACCGAATATCGAATCATCTTTCCATCTTATTGAGAGAGTCTTGAGTTCTCTGTCAGATAAATCTTGAACCTTTAGGTTTGTTATCTTTTCCTGTGCCTCTCTTAATTGTTCCTGTTCTTTTCCGAGTTCAGTGAATAATTCGTCTTCTTTGTTATCATCATCATTCTCTGAAATCTGTGTCTTGAGTGTATCAACCCTCTCTTTTTGTCTTTCAAGTTTTGATACAAGAGGATGATTTATCTCTTCAAGTTCTTCAATCTTCTTCTGTTTCCTTTTCTCTTTGAGCTTTTCTATTTTGGATTGAGCAATTCTACCCCCTGCTTTTGCCCCTCTGACAGTTATGGTCTTTGCTTTAGAAAAGAATCCTTCCTTTTTCTTAGCATTTTCGACTGTTGGGTCAAATTTAACCTCTGTTATTTTTTCACTTTTGGCAAACTTTTGTTCTAAGCCATGCCTTTTCGGGACAGTTATATCCCTATCACCTGCTGTAATATAAATATTAGGTATTTTTTGAGGCTGTTTCCTACCCATTCCTGAGTCTGAATGAATCTTTGGGTCTCTACCTTGAAGATTCTTATATCCTTTACCTTTGCCTTTTCCCATGCCTTTTCTATTGACCATTGTGTATCACCTTCTATTAAAATGAAAAGAAGAGTTAAAATCTTCTCATCTATTTGAACAAACTGAATAAGGACTTGCCTTTTCTTCCCTTCTTTTTAGGGCTGTAATGGTTGACTGTGCTATGACGACCATCAGTTTCATTGACATATCCTTTTACCCTTTTTGCTTTTGGGTCTATTCTTCTTCTTGCTGAATCTGTCAGATTTCTTACACCGACCATCCTTACTTGTGGTTTGCCCATGTGAGTTCTGACCTTGACATTTCTCATCTTACCATTTATTTTCCTTTTTGTGTATGTCCATGCTCTTGTCATTTATTTCACCTTTTGTTTCGTTTGCGAAAAGAATATTAAAAGTCAAACAGACCTTTCTTTTTCTTCTCGATTTTGATATCTATCCCTTTTGCCCCTGACCTCATTGTTGCTTTATAATCTTTGATATCAAGATTGATATTAGGGAGTTTCTTTCCGATTTTGCCTCTTGGCAAACCTTTGATTTTAGCATAAGTTTGTTTTTTCATTTTTTTCCACCTCTGGATGCTTTGATTAGATATCCACCAACCATTGCAAAGACAAGGATTACAACCAATGCCCCGAATGATAAAATGAATTTGACGATGGTATCAACTGATGCCCCTGCAATATCTTCCTCTCCGTAATCAAACAATGAACAAGATTGAAGACTGAACTCTGAATAATCTCCCCCATATACTTCACCACAAGCATTTAAATCTGTGACTTCATCACACTCCTGCTCATTCAAAAGACATTCACTATATCCTGAGCATGACCAATCTGGAGTGCATGGTGAATCTATTGTTATGTTATCGAACCAAATGCTTGAACCACCTTCACTTTGAAGAAAATAACCTGTCGGTAAATTATTAGACCAAGTGAATCCTGAATATTCATCATCATCCACCCATATTGTGACATTCCTTGCTGTCTCATCAACTAAAATAGTGAAATGATACCATGTGTCTTCTAAATAAGCCCCTAATAATGTTGCTCCACCATTATCTGGATTATAATTTACATTCCCACCATTCATCATCTCAAGTTTTATTCCCCATTGAGTCCCTAATCCCCCACCAAGATTGAAGGCAGAATTATCATCCCATTTAGAATCAAATTCAATTATATAATTCCCACCATAACCTGTCTTATTAAATCCTGCTTGGTTTTGTTCTGTTGAACAATATCCTTCATTATTTACATAATCACAATAATCTCCTGACCCTTGAGCTGTATTATAAACAAACCCATGATTATTATAACTAAATTGATTGATAGCCCCATTTGGATGATTAAAATCTTCAATCATATCTGGGACTGCTCCTGCCCCACTTACCATAAGAATTGCTGTCAATAACAATATCATTATTTTTTTCATCATATCTCACCTTTTGTGATTCTTCCTAAGCAAATATTTTTTTCTTTGTCTATGAAATCTTTATCATAGCCTTGTTGGAATTTGAATTCTTCATCAACTTCTCCTATTACCTCATCATTGAGCCAGAACTTTGACCCATCAAAACTCATTTCTTTTTTTAATGATTTCATTTTTTAATCACCTTTCTATAAGCCCATTCACCAACCACACTCCCATTTGAAATATACCCTGAAAACCCAAATCCTTCTGTATAAGATTGTCCTAAAACCTCAGTTTGCCCCAAAGTAGAACTATCTGCCCTTGTGTAAGTGTCTGCATCAATAACAATCCCAGAAACAGAGAAGGATAATACCAATAGAATCATTAAAAACAAAGAAATCTTAACTGCATTTTTCGGTCTTGAAAAACAATTATCCATTAGCCTTTTATTTGTAAGTAGTGGTTTATATTTAAATCTTTTCATTTTTCAGTCACCTTGTTATATGCCCATTTACCAAATAATATGAAAATAATCAATCCAATGAAAATACTTAAAGTTAATAAAATCTTGACAATGATATCTATAATTATTCCAGAGATATCCTCTTCATTATATTCTGCCTCGAAATTTCCACATGACACTAACCATGAATCCATACTGAAATTCCCAAAAGGACAATCAGAAGGAAGTTGAGTCAGATTACAACAAGTTTCATAATTCAAATCTTCATAATAAACATATTGAAACCCAATCATACATACAGAAGTATTCAATAAAAACAAATTACTACTACAATAATCGCATGGTTGAGATACAAATTCAGAATAATTACCTGTATAAGATTCATTGCATGAATTCAAATCTATTGAACTATTACAGAAAGCCTCATCTGTCACCCCACAAAAATCATACCCTGCACAAGTCCAATCAGGAGTGCAATTTATTGGTTGTTGTGTATCATTTCCTGTCCCTACTGCTGATATATCATCAAAATAACATATTGCATCAGCACATAAATAAAATAGTGTTCCATTTGTAATTAAATTTACACCCCCACCACCAACAGAAATATTTATATCCCAATCATTTGGTATTGATTCACTTTCATTCCATATTTTTGCTTGTAATGAAACAGGAAAAGTTGTATCTGAATTATTATTATTAGTTATGATATTGAAATTATGTTTTGCCCCGTCAGAAAAATTATTTTCAGATGTATCATCACCCACCTTGAAACCTTCTGATAATAGATATTCTATATTTTTGAAAGCAAATCTCATGTATAATAACTGATATTCCATAGTATTAAGACCTGATTCATTGATAGAACTATGAACAGCCACCCCAATATGTGAAGTTGCCACTTGATTATCAATAGTCATAGAAAGGTTAGTTTCATAATCAGACCAAAGAAGAGCAGAAGGATGATTATACATGACAAGATAATAATCAGTTGAATTAGTGGCATTAATCACAAGTTGTCCATTCTCAATATACCAATATGAATCATTCAAAACATTGATTGAAGTAGCCAAATTAGAACTCCAATAACCATCATAATTTTCTCTAAGTGTTGTATTAGAAATCTCGAAATCTTCTGAGAAGTTAAATGCTGAAACTGAAAGAGATAATAAAATCATGAGAATTAACACAAAAATAAGATTAAATACCCTTTTCGGTTTCGTAATCGAACAATTCATTTAGCTTATTAATTTATTAGCATCACATTCTATATAAACTTTTCTAATTTTAAGCCATCATTTGAGCTTGTCGAGTGAATCTTATCTGTGAACTTAATTTTGTGACTTCATCATATATCCAATCCTTCACTGTTTCAAGCCTTTCTCCAATTTCATACCTTGTGACCTCTTTGTAGTCGATAGAGTCACCAATCCTTGTATATGCCCTTTTTGAGAACATGAATCGAGGATTATCATAAGAATTGACTATTGATACAAAATCTGACTTCAATGGGGTCTCAACATATTTTTTTATGACAATAAACATCTCATCAACCTTATCTTCAAATCCTAATGAGATGAATATACTCCTTGCGAGTCTGACAATATTGATATAATATCTGGGTCTGTCTGATTCAAGCTGAAATAATGTGACATATAAATTCTCTACTGGAGAGGGTCTAATAAGGGACATGGAAAGGTTTACCCCATAAATCTTTTGACAAGCATTTTGGACATTTCACGACAGTCTGAACTTTTCCATCATGAGTAAATTCATTATCACAATTACTACAAGTGAAATTTATCTTTCGTTTCCCTAACCATCTGTTGCCCATTATATTTTCATCCTTTTAATTTTCGCATAAGCTTTTGAGAGTTTCATTATCCCGATTGCTTTATCATTCCTATCTTTTTTGACCTTATCATATTCGACTTTCATTGTCTTATGTTTGTGGTTTGCTTTCATCTCTTTAAGTTTATCATGTAATTTAATGACATTCTTCCTCTCCATCCTAATCTGTTTCTTGATTGATTTGACAGAATATTCAATACCATGAAAATCACATTCGTCTGGAGTGCAATGCTCTTCTTTGAAATTACATACTCCTGCTTTATCTCTGAATCCACATTTCTTATAACCCATCATCTCCCCCTCAACATATTTGTCTTTAAAAAACAATCCTTACATAATCTTAATGGTTTATTGAAATCTTTTCCATCATAAAACCTTTTACATTTTTTACAATGAAATTTATCTGCATCAAGAAATTTATCCATATCAAGCAGACTCTTCATTTTCATCTCTCTCCTTATTCTTAAGATAAACTTTCTTAGGAATCACAGTGAAATGTCCAGTGGAATAATATATTGCACATCGACATTTGCATTTAAGTGATACCCATTTGTGTTTGGATTTCATACTGACTGCCTCTTTACAATCAGCACAAAACATTTCGGTTACGAAAGTCAAATCAACACCCCTAATGCAACCATCATCAACCCTAATACCATGAAAACAGTATATATTCTGCCTTGTTTCTCAAGCTCCCAGAGATAAATTTGGTCATGTTGAACGATTGGCATCTGTTTTTCAACAGTCTTCATCATATCATCAACATCCCCAAGAAAAACACCTTTTGATAGTTCCATCTTACTATGTAATTGTTTCTCTACCTCTTCCCTCATTGGAGTATCAATTTCCATTATCTATTCTCCTGATTAAGTTGAGGAATCTCGAATTCGAGACCCTTCTGCTTATCTTTCTGGAATTGTTGGTCGAGGTTCATTGCCTGTTTGACAAGTTTGTCAAGGTCTCTGAAAATCTCATACACAACTTCCCTGATGTAATTGGTTGCCATGCCTTTTATGATGTCAATATCAAGGTTTCGTTTATCTATGGTATAGAACTGGCTATCCAATGGCACAAGATTGAAACCATTGATAGTGACATCATTGAATATACTACTATAATTATGGTCTTCGGGTTTGACCAATACAAAAATAGGATTGCCGAATAAGGTTTCAACAATCCCTTTCTTAATTATCAGAAAACAATCTACCTTAACTGGCTTTGTTTTCTCTTCTGTTTTTTCTGTTTCAATAGGATTAGGATTTTCAGGAGTCGGTAATACTTCTGTTATTGTCTGTGTCTGTTTTGGAAGTGTAATCCTTAAATATCTGAACTTACCGAGTTTGACCCTATTATGTTTCTCATCACCTGATAAATATAAATCACCAAGCATCTCATTCTTCATCATCTTAGCAGTCTGCATCAACTTTTTCTTATAAGTAGCAGGGATATCCTTGTATGACTTCTGAATAAATATGAGCCAAAATACATATAATAGACCAAAAATAATAGCCAATACAAGAATTATCCCTATCAACCATGTGAAAAACTGCTTAAGACCCCCTAATCCCACGAAAAGTGTAATCAATATTATTATGACAAGTAAAAGACCTAAGATTATGAAAATAACTTTACTCCATTTCCCCCCTCTATCTTCTGCCATTAATAATTCACCTCGAAGTTATTACTGTATTCAACTTCTGTCTTTTCTTTTGGAGCAGGAGCAGGTTGTTGAGGCTGAGGTTGTGGCTGTGGTGGTTGTTCAATAGGAAAACCTAATTTTGCCCTCATCTGTAATTCTTTGAGCCTAATCTCTTGCTCTTGTTTTTGTTTCTGTTTCATGAATTTCATCATCTTCTTTGCTCTGACCTTCTCTCTTCTTCTTTCAGACCATGACATCGTTGGGGAAGGTGGTGGTGGCATCACTTTATTTGTATTAAATAATTCATCTGTCTCTACATCATATCCTGCTTTAGATTTAAATATTGGAGTTCTGACTTGTTTATCTGTTTTCCCTGCTTGATTCATTACCATATCCCTCAATACTTCTCCTTTGAGGCTTTCCTTGAGTTTCTTGAACCTTTTTTTCTCAAGCCTATTTCTTACAAGATTATTGAATGATACAATGAAAAATACTATTCCACCCCATAACAGACCAAGTTTCCAGACCATAGTAGTCAACATATCATTTACTGTCTCTTCATAATATATTGCCCTATCATCCATCTGTTTATAGAATTCATTTCTCTGTCTTGTCAATTCATCTGAAAAGAATTTCCTTGTGTTGCTATGCTCTTGATTAATCTTATTCAAGGTTGCTACATCAGAAGGTTGTGGTGACTCTGGGACTTGTGCGTATGTTGGTATCATACATAGTATGAGGATTAACAATATTACCTTTAACAATTTCATTTTAATTTTCACCTTTCTTAATTTTAATGCCTTACTATCTTGCTTAAAAACAAAAACATTATTGAAATAATAATTAACATCAACCAAATCTTATAACTAAATATTGGGATTCCAAAAAAAGTCAGTTCAGGATTATAATTATCAGTGCATTTGATTGTAATAAGCCTATCATAAGATTTTTCTGCATTTGTTGGATATAAAAGTTCACCACCTGCTTGTTTTAATAGGAAATCTATCTCAGTATCAGGTTCTTCTGTTGCATTTAAACCACAATAATCTAAATCTTCACATTCAAAAAGTCCATCTTCATAATTCCAACTATAATGTTCAGGGATATTACAAAGAGACTCACAAGCAAAAATATTTTTAAACCATGAATTATCTTGATATCTTGCTCCATCCCCACAAACTTCTCCCTCATAATTCCAATTAATAAGAGAATTAGGATTATAAATCCATCCGACATCTATTGGAGTGCAATCATGACAATCAGCCTGACGATAATAATAAAAACAATCTGTTGTGTTTATATTATTACATATTGTAAATGACCCAGAATCATTTTTCATATACCATGTGCAAGAGTCAAGAGCAGACTGCCAATAAACAAATCTTGTATAAGGATGAGCCTCTTGAACTGTCGCAGTTTGACCTGTGAGTGTCCCTTGTGATGCTGACCATAATATTTTTACATTAGTCACTATATCAAATGTATCTGTCTTGATAACCTCTTTGTCTGTATTACAATGGAGTCCTGTAAGATGTAATAACCATACAATCATATTACCAAACGCTATCAAAAAAAGTAGAAAAAACAAAATTTTGATAGGTTTAGGGGCTTTGTCCATAAAGAAATTTATTAAGAACTTAATTCCATTGAATATATCTTCTAATATCGGTATTCCCAATTTTTATCATCCCATTTAATTTCTTAACATTATTGACATATATACAAGCCCCATTATGATGACAAGAAATACTAAAAACAGGAAGAAGTTATCTAATATTAAATCTCCTGTTGATGTCAATACACACGAGGACATTCCTGCAACAACACATTTATTACCCCTTGTATGACCATTCTCATCACAATAATTAAAATTGAAATGTGAGCATTTACCATTCGGCAGACATTCCCCTGTCTCACAATCTGAATCGACTGAACATGATTGGTCAACTTTAGTGAATAATTCACACCATGACAAATCTGCATCAGGTATGATTACTGGATTTTTGACATTAGATGAAGGTTCACCATCTGAACTTGATTCATAAACTTCAAGATTATCTATTTCATAATGACTACTTCCTGATTGGAAGTATATTCCATTAAAATATTCTGCATTATAAAATTCATTATGAAATCCGATGTTACTATTTTCCAATGCCCCATCATAATAAAAGTTGAAAGTATCTTCAAGTAAGTCAAGGACAATCATGACCTCTTTTGAAGTATTCATGACAAGACCACTGAAAACATTATAATTATCTCCACTGACTGTTGCATCAACATTTCCATTTGTCTTGAAAAATAATCTTACATAAGTTGTCTGGAATGCTAAATCATAAAGGTATAGATTCATATTATTGACAGAAGTTGAATCATCATAAGGTTTATAATCAAATTTGACTGTTGAATATCTGCTCTTATCATAATATATTGCATTATCTGAATCATCATCAAATATTTTGAATAAATAAAAATCTTCAATCTCATTCTGCATAGATAATTTTGCCCACATGAATTGGTCAGGGTCAACATTCCAATCACACTCACTCATATATCCATTGAAATTTTCTTTCAAGTGAAATGGTGAAACCCATGTATCGCAAGTTGTCTCAAGGTCAAGAGTATCTGTTCCTTTCAATTCAACAAGATTGAGAAGAATCTCACCATCATCCCTATCTATTGTGTTTGTCACCATTGCTTTATATATGAAACCGAAGTTATCAAATTCATAAGTTGTTGTGTCTTCAAAAGAGCCAATCATATCTGTCCATGATATTTCAAATTCATTTGTAACTTCATCAATATCAAATTCAAGTCTTATGAACCCATTATCTGAATCATCAGTATAAAGTGTTGAAACAAATTCCCAATGGTCTTCATCATATACATAAAGGTCTGCCTCAATATCATAAGCTGTTGCAGAAGATGAGACATTCAAGACAGCAGTTATCAAATTATTATCTGTATTATCATAAAACCCGACATAAACTGGCTCTGAGACTATTGGGTCTCCTGTGTCATCCTCAAGGAGAGCCAAAACAAACTGACCATAAAGGCTGTTATAATTGTTCGTATGCGAAATATTTTTGAAGATTATGACATTTTCTTTGAATATTCCATCATTAGTATCAAGGTCAATAGAATATCCACCCAAAAATCCGACAATCTGTGCATCAGATACTTGTCCACCATACCATCCATGAAGGAAAGGGTCATCTGAATAAGGAATGCTATCATATATCAAACAATCAAGTGATTGAAGACAATCATCTTCTTCTTGAGAAGAATTATCAGCAGGACTTTCATCGTTGTCTGTTACACCTGAACATGATGGGTCATCAGGGAAATCAGTGAATCCATCTAAGTCATTATCAATTCCATCATTACATTGAGGATTATCAAATGGTAACTCTGTTTCATCTGTTGCATTATCACATGATGGGTCGTTTGGATAATCTATGAAACTGTCTCCATCATTATCTAAAGTATCATTACAAGCAGGATAATCAAATGGGTCTTCTGTTGTGTCAGCCTCAGAACTGCAAGAAGGGTCATCAGGATAATCAATGTATCCATCCCCATCATTGTCGATTGTATCATTACATTCAGGTGTTGTCTGCCAAACTGTCCCTGAGCCTGTCGTCATCAAGAAAGGCATATCTCTGTTTGTTGTATAAACTGTTGACCCAGATTCTTCCCTGAAATATACCCCAGTAGTATCTTGAAATCCTATGAATGAATATCCATCAGCAACTTCTTCTCTTGTTGATGCTGTGCAAATCCCATTAACACCATCAATACCCGAACCACATTGGTCACAAAGAACAAATACCCTATAATAATGGTCTTCCATGAAAGTTACATTTGTAAATGGAATTAACTCTGTGACTTTTCTCATCCCGATTATTGGAGTAGTTATGTTGAACTCAGAATAATTGTGTTCATTTCCAAGCCATAATGGAGTGGTAATATTTGTTGTCTTATTGATTTCATCCACACCAATCTTAATTTTTGAGCCAGTCCACATTCCAGTGCCTTCATATAGCCATAAATCAATCTGATTGAATTCAGTGTTGTCATCCCCATACCATCTAAATTCTTCACCAATCTTGACATCATCATCTCCACAAGATTGATATTGATTCTGGGCTTTTGAACCAAGAGCATAACATTCTTCTGTGTCTCCTGCTGATTCTTTCATACAGAATTGGAACTCTTCTGGATATTTTGTCTGTTCAGCCCAAACTCCACCACTATCTGTCCATCTCCAATATCTTGCCCCGAATGATTCTGAGTCTGAGAATTTATATTGTCTTAAATCTGTTGGGTCAGATGATGAAAAAGAGTGCCATGTATTATTTTTATCCTCATAAACATAAGAGTTTGTCGCATGAATATCTAAGACATTTACCCCATTGTCTGTTGGTTCTTGAATACAGAAATACATATCTTCTCCTTCATAAAATTCATAATTCAAATAATTTGTTACATTCTCATAAGAGAAACTCATTATTCCTGATACTGTTGTATTACAACCTATTGCAGATGCAGGAAGTCTTCTTTCATTATTGATACAATATTCCATTGCGAATCCAAATGTTCCAGAAGTAATGAATGATGACACAAACCCATCTTTGGGAGCAGTTGTTGGGACACAAACAGAAACATTATTTGCTCCACCGATAGTTTCTCCACCACTTGACCCTGCTTGAATATGAAGATTTCCCCATTGAGATTCATTGTAAGCATGATATAATTCTTCTGCATTGACTATTCCAACCATCATCATAACCATTACGATTCCGAAAAGGATTTTGTATTGTTTCATCTTCTCCTCAACTCCCTCAAGTGTATTGCAACAGCAATGATAATTATTGTGGTTATCAGTCCTGCCAAAATTATTGGTAAAACATTACCTTTAATCCAAAAGAATCTTGTTATTGGAGCATTGACATTTTCATATTCTGGGATAATTAATTGGTCATAAGTATAATAGTTTCCGTCAGCAGTGCATCTTACTCCAAAAATATAATCTCTTCCGTCAAACATCAGATTATCTTTCGTGAAATATATTGAGACCATATTACCAACAGCCTCGAATGATGTCCTGTCTTCATATTCATTATCAAGAGATATTAATGAATCTGTCCTTGTATAATAATTAGGATTTGTCTGAATGACCCCATGCGAAGGGTCTTTGACATAACTCATACAATTCGTTGTCGTGTTAGATGATACTGGAGGATAACAAATCCATCTGACCTTATCACCAAAGAATCCATATTCAGTATAAGTGATAAG
>Ga0114918_10001667_pt1 | contig 19905 bp, 16 predicted proteins | sample LantaG_FD_87015 | JGI IMG/M metagenome (GOLD analysis project Ga0114918, IMG submission 87015) | Deep subsurface microbial communities from Baltic Sea to uncover new lineages of life (NeLLi) - Landsort_02402 metaG | ecosystem: Environmental > Aquatic > Marine > Oceanic > Sediment | place... | reverse complement strand
TGCTCAACGTACTTTTATCAGTGCTGAGCCTACTGGCAATTGGCATGTAACTTTGGGTAATCCATTAAATCCTATTGCTACTATGGGAAATATGTATTGTGACGGTGCTACAATGACAATGGGAGATGGTTTAGGTTATGATGATTTTCCAATGGAAGTTAAATTCGAAATTAATATGAAGCACGGTAAACCACGTGATAAAGGTGATATTGAAAATATGTTTAATGCCGGACAAGGTCGTATTTATACATCGGCGGCAAGCGGTGCTGATATACTTAATTTGGCAGGAATTGATGTACAAACTTATGGTAATGTAAAAGCTGGTAATAATAATTTTCAAGGTACACAAGGTAATCAAGGATTTTCTGAAAGTGGTACTATACCCGCTCCAGCTAGGGGTGCATCATTAGAACAATTAGAAGACAATTTAATTGATAATTTAAAAACCGGAGCAATCGCAGCTACCGAGAAAAGCGAAGAATATATTTCTAATTTAGCAAGCTTAATTATAGATTCTTAAAAATGGATATTAGATCACTAGCACTTAAAAATATACTTATAGATCAAAAAACTAACGAAGAGTATTTAGATCTAACTGCGCCATCTTTTGAATATAATGCAGAATTTGGTATCAAAGCTATACATTATGTAACGCAAGATCAAGCTGGTCGTATCGACCTGGTTTCCAATAAGTATTTTGGTAGTGGTCAAAATATAGATGCTATTTGTGTATTAAACAATATTTCTAATCCGTTTTCAGTAGAAGAAGGGGATTTATTAATTATACCTAATTTAACTAGAAATTCAGATGAAGTTTATTTTAGGCCGGAAACAGCAACTAGACCTAATCAAGTACAAGCTCAATATGTAAATGCAAATAGACAAAGCAAAAAAGATCAATCTAGAGTTCAGAGATTAGCAGAAAAGGGTAAAAATAAAAAATCTGGTGTTAATTCTCCGTTACCTCCAAATGTGCTACAGCAAGGTCAGAATGCAAAAACTTTGAAAAATGGCACTATTGAGCTTGGTACAAATTTACCTACTAGAAAATAATGGCAAGCAATTTAGATCGTAGTATACTTACTGTATTAGATCCTACTATTGGATTAGACAAATTAATGATTGCTGATGCTGAAAGTGGCACTCCAGGTTCAACAACACCTAATACACAAATAGGTACTTCTAAAATATATAATATTACTCCATTAATTAGAATTAATACACAATATGAAGTTAACCCCGAAAATTTAGTAACCTTTAAATTAAAAAATACAGGGTTTTATCCAACACTTAAAGTTATATTTAAGGATAATGATACTAGCTTCATGGCTAGATTTTTTCCAAAAGATGGTGATTTATTACAATTGTATATAAGGTCACAAGGTGATGAAACTACATTTAAACCTATTCGTATTGATTTTACGATTATTGACATATATCCAGTTTCTGGTGGTGATGGTAGAATAACTAGATTTGCAGTAGAGGGACGCATGTTTGTGCCTGATCTTTTTACGGAGCGAGTTGAATATCATACTAGTACTAGCTGGAATGCATTATTAGAAATAGCAGATAATTTAGGATTAGGTTATGCTAGTAATGTTGAAGATACTGCGGATGAAATGACGTGGATTAATCCTAATGATACAGTTGATAAGTATATACAAGATATTGTAGCTAATAGTTATTTTGATGATGATCATTTTTTTACTGCTTATATTGATCCTTATTATTACCTAACATTTATTGATGTTAATAAATTATTTGTACAAGATCCAGAAATGGATGAATCACAGGGATTTTCTAGAAATTCAATGGATAGTTATGGCATTGGTAGTGGTGAAGTAAATGACTTTCCTTATTTTTTAACAAATGATGTAAAATTTGAAGGATCAGCTAATTATATGGCTAAACACCAAATGGTAAATGAATCAGGTCTAATTACTAAAAATAATGGGTATAAAAGATATGCTCAATTTTGGGATCAAACTGAACGAACATTTATTAGTGAATTTGTAGATCCTTTAGTAGAAGATGTGCCTGATATGATACCAGCAACAAAGGGAAGAATAATAAATGGAGAACCAGAAGGTCCTCTAGATAATCAAGTTAGATTTAAATATTTAGGGCAACAAAGTGAAAATGTACATGATCAATTTATGTATAGTGTTGTACTAAATTATCAAAATCTTACTGAAATTAATAAAATGGGAATGGTAGTAGAATTAGATACTGTTAATCCTGCTATGTTAAGATACAGTAGAATATATTGTAGAGTATACGAATATGCCGATCCAGTTAAACAGCAATTAAATGCAGCAACCGAAGGTGATAGTCAGCCACCAAGCGATGCAGTAAAGCGTGATCCGGCAAGTAATGTAGAAGTTAATAATGGTATACTAAATGAATTTTTATCAGGATTTTATGTTATCAATGGTATTGAATGGATACAAGTAGTACCTGCTCCTATGAAAATGAAACTTTATCTGCAACGAAGAGTGTTTAAACCTTCATCTTAATAAATAAAAGAAAGAACTTATGCCTTTAACTAATTTAGCCGGAAGTTTTGGAGATAATCTTGGTCAGATCCCTGGCGTAAACTCAATAGGTTCTGCCGTAGGATTTAGTCCTAGTGATTATGCTGTAATAAGAAAAAGATTTATTAATACCAGTAAAAAACCAATTTCATCAGGTAATGGTGTAACTGATCTTGATGATCCTACTTATTTAGGATTTCAATTAGTATTTGATATTACAAGTCCTCTTTTTAATGGAGCGACTAATGAAAATTCTTCATTTACTAATAGGAGTGATTCGGCAAATTCATCGGTACAAGGTTCATCATCCGCTGTTGGTTATTTAGAAAAAATAGGAGAACAAGCAAGGGCAGGTTATCTTAAAGCATTCATACAGGGTATTAGACAAATTAATGCAAAGAGACCGTATTATTGGCAATCTATAACTGGTTTATCAGAAGCTTGGACATCGTTAGCTTCAATGGGACCGGATCCTTATGTTGGTTCCAAAGATGGTGAAGGTATCACTATAGCTTGTTTAGAAGCAGTAGATTTAAAATTAACAGGATTATTTAGCCTTTATAAATTAGCTGTTTATGATTCTAGATATAAAAGATTTATATTACCTAAAAATTTAATGTATTTTGATGTAGATGTTAAAGTAACTGAAATTAGGCAGTTTAAGAAAACTCTTAATTATTTAGGACTAATATCAAATAATAAATTAGGTAATAATGATAATGCCGCTAATGTAATTGGTGAAAATGCATCATTTGTTAAATTTAGATTTACTGATTGTATGTGGCAAGCTGAAGAATGTGGAAAGGTATTTGATAGTATTTCTAATGCTGGTGGTGAAGTGGCTAGTACTTCTGTTAAATGGTCATATTCTAATATAATTGTGGATTCTCAATTCGCAGGATATAATAAAGAATTGCTAGATAGTAGAAATCAAAAAAGTACATTTGGTAATGAAATAGTTAATTTTGCAAAAGATCAAGGTTCTCAAATTGCACAACAGGCATTACAGTCGGCTGCTCAAGCTGCAGAACGTGCAGTTTTAAGTGAAGCCCAAGGTTTACTTTTTGGTAATATTCACGGTGGAGTACAAAATGAAATTACTAATATTTTACAAAATTCAGGAGCTGCTGGTGTAAATGCAGCTATTGGCGGGTTGAGTGGTTCTGGTAATCAATTTAATACACCACCTATACAATTAGCAGATAATATATTGCCAACACCAGCACCTTTAAAAAATTCAATACCTACAGATAAAATACAACCTGCTGCTAATAAGCCAACTAATTTTGATGGAGCTGATACTAAACCATTCACACCAACTAAGGTATTTGGAGCTGGACCATCTGGTCCTCCTCCATTAGAATCTAGGAATATACATCAATGAAAATTACAGCTAAGCAATTTAATCAAGATAATTTAGTAGGCACTCAATGGTTAGGTACAGTCGAAGATAACGAAGATCCTGAATTTGAAGGAAGATGTCGGATTCGTGTATTTGGTAAAATGGATCAGCGAGTAGATATTGAAGATTCTAATAGCGAATTTATTTTACCTACTGATAAATTACCATGGGCTAGACCTGCTAATTCAATTACCGGTGGAAGTAATTCTGGTGGTAGTACTTTTGATCCACCTAAGTTAGGTACAATTGTAGAAATATCTTTTGATAATGGAAATTTATATTCTCCTATGTATCATCATGCAGTATACATATCGGATGAAGTAAAAGAAGAAATTCAGGAATCTTATCAAAATGCACATGTATTAATTTATGATACCGCATTTGGACAATCAATTGATAATAATGGTGATGTAAGTAACGATAGAGAAGGTGAAGGCATTAAAGTATTTTTTACAGAAGAGTCTGGATTTACTATAGATTATGCTACAGGAGAAGGATCGACCATATTTACTGTTAAGCCTGATAATTCAGTTGAAATTAATAATCCAAATGGTGATAGTATTGTTATGAGTAATGATGGTAATATATCATTTACTCATTCTGGAACAGTAACTATTAATGCTGATTCTGATTTAGAAGTTAATTGTGTTAATGCAATTATTAGTGCTAGTTCTGAAGCACATATTGATGCACCGCAAATAAAATTAGGAACAACTGCAGCAGAATCTATAATTAAAGGAGATACCTTCAAAGATCTTTATAATAATCATACACACCCAACACCAGTTGGCCCTAGTGGTATACCAGTTATACCAATGGACCCGGCGTTAAGCCAAGTTAATACTACTGACTAATGCCTTGGGGATTAACATTTCAGCCATCAATGACTGCATTTCTTGCCGCTAATAATTCCGCTAGTGCTGAAATTGCTGCTCAAACAATCGCTACATTATATCATACTGATGCTCAACTTATAAGTCCTACTTTAGTCCCAGGAAGTTTACCATTAACATTACCAGGACCTGGTGGGATTCAAGCTGGATTTTTAGCATCTTTTAATGCGGCATTTAATATCAAAGAAGGTGTTATACCTGATACTATATGGATGCCTGCTGCTAGTTCTATAATTACATATTGGACTGGTGTACAGTTTGCTCCAATGCCTCCTGCTCCAGGCGGATTACTAGGTACAACTAATACTGTATTATTTCCCGGTGAGCCCTCTTCATTAGCTAGTTCTATTAGTGCTGCATTTAAGGCAGGTCAACCTGCTATAACTTCAATTGATGGTGCATCATTAGTGGCATCTGCTTTAAATATTGCATTTGTATCTCACTTGGCACAAGTTAGCGGTATTTGGATAGGTACAGCACCAGGAGCACCACCTATACCGTATATATTTCCATGGGTTGGTCTTACATAAATTTGTAATAAACCTTTTATACTTAATGATATATAATACATAATCACTTTTAATTAAAAATTTAATGATCGAACAAGAGATCACGATTTTGCTTGACGAACAAGATCCATTTTCAACTAAAACAGTCAAAGTTATGGTGCCGAAAGGTACTAAGATAATTTCCAAAGAACCTTACACACTTGACATGCTTGATTTTTATGGGCTTACTGTCGATAATTCAAAAATTACAAAGGCACAAGAACAAAAAGGAACTAAATTAGGAAAGGGTACTGTTATAAGTATGGAAGGTGAAACTGCTCTAATTGATATGGGTGGAAAATACACCGGATATTGCCAACTGGGTAGCGAAAAGAAAAATGTTGTAGATGAACTTGAAGTTGGCATGGAAGTAGATGTCAAATATAAAAAACAAGGGGAAGGCCAAGTTATAGCTTCTATATCAGATGCAATTGATGATATGAAAGAACAAGAAATTGTTAATTCGATTGGAGATACAACTGTTGCCTTTACCGGAATAGTAAAGGAATTGATACACGGTGGATATTGGGTAGATTTAAGTGGAGTTAAATGCTTCATGCCAGGATCTTTAGCAGGAATGAATAAATTATGGGATTTTGATGCACCTGTTGGTAAAGAATTATTGTTTATGCCTATTAATTATTTAAAAGATAAAGAAACTGTAGTAGTTTCGCATAGAGAATATCTAAAAACAATATTACCCCACAAAGTAAGGGAAAGACGAGCAAATCTAAAAGAAAAAATTACTGGTTATGTAACAGGGACTACTAAATTTGGTATATTTGTTGAATTTGATGAATGTTTAACTGGTATGATACCCAAAGAAAATCTAGTAGAATTAGATGAAGATTATAAAAATAATAAAATTAAACCTGGTACTGAAGTAGATTTTTGGGTAAAGGATATTATTCATGATAAAAAAATTACGCTTACACAAACAGGTCCGGTATATAATCCATGGGATGGGGCTGAAGAAAAATATCTTCCAATGAGTGCCCATACTGGTAAAGTCATTAAAATAACCAAGTATGGTGCATTCGTAGAACTAGAAGATGGTATAGTAGGACTTATACATGTAAGCACTTTACAAGATGAAAATCTAAATGTAGATCAGCTAGTTGATATTAGAGTACGTAGTATTTCACCATTAGAACAACGCATAAGCTTAGCATTAAAATGAGCAACCTTACACAAATAGATTATGAACATGTCGAATTAATCGAATTAATTCTAAAAGAAGCAGATGGCTATGGATTAAGATACGAAGTAAAATCTACTGCAGAAGAATTTATAAAGCAAGGTATTGAATATATTGAAGCTTTTGAATGTGCATATCAAGATTGGATTAAATAAATTAAAAACTAAGGGACTTTATCAGGTCCCTTTTTTTATACTTAGATATATATAAAAAACTGTACTCGGTGTATTCTAATCAACAGCTTAACGCAATTCATTGGTCAAAGGTAGGCTTTGAATTTGAATTTTTTTCAAATTTAGATTTAGATAAAACTAAAGAAAGCCTGACTAGGACATTATCTAAAAAAATTAGAATTGAAGAAAAGGCACATAGTGAGTTTGTTCCAACTGAAAATACATATAAATTAGAACCTGATAATTCTGGTGGTACTGGAATGATTGAATTAGTTACAGGTCCAATGAAATATCCTGAAGCTAAACTTATTTTAGCTAAAACTTTAAGATGGATTAAAGAAAATGGATATACTAATGATCGATCATCAATTCATATTAATTTAGCATTTGATTTGGAAAAGTTAGGTCCTAAATTTGACATGAAAAAATTAGATATTGGAAAATTTGTATTGAGCTTTGATGAAGATGCTATATTCAAACTTTTTCCTGATCGTAAAGATTCAGTATATTCAAAATCAATTAAATTTGTTATGCCGATTAATGGCATGACTCAAAGATCACCTGGAAAATTAGATTGGAAAAACTATCAATTTGTTAACGACAAATATTATGGTGTTAATTTTACTAAAATTCCAAAAAATTATATAGAATTTAGATACGTAGGAGGTAAAGATTATGAAAATAAATATCCAGAAATTTTAAAATTAATGGATCATTTTATAGTTTCTCTTTATTATACTTTAGATAATCCAGTATACAGTAAAAAAGAAGAAAAAGAGTTAGACCGTCTTTTAGATTTACATAAGGGTGTAATTAAAGCATATAAATCATTAGAAAATTTTACTAAATTATTCCCTAAGATAAAACTTATGGTTGATTTACAAACAGCTACTCAAATTGTAAAAATGTATTACCCCAGAATTAGAGAGGCTCTTTTTCAATTATTGACAAAGGCTGATATGAAGGAGGGTTTGGTTAATTATGATAGTGATCAAGGTAGAATACAAGTAAAGAATGCAAAATTAAATCCTTGTTTTTTAGTACAGAATATTGATTTAGTAGAATGTGAAATTCAAGGTAATATTATAGAATGTGATTTGTTTCAGTGCAATATAATAAACTCTTCTCTAATTAAATGTAATCTTTTTGGAATGACTGAAGCTAATGATTCTAAAATAGAAAGTTGTTATACCAGCAGAAATGTAGAACTTAAAAACTGTTATGTATATGGTAAAAATACTGTATTTAGTGGTGAAATGAAAGGTGGAATATTTAGAGAAGGACGGGCTACTAAACATGCCCAATTCGATAAAACTGAAGTTATCGAAATAGAAAAAATAAAATAAGATGCCATTAGTAGATTGTAACGATCCAGCCTCACAGGCTTGCCTAGATGAGTTAATAAAGGAGATCAATGATGAACTGAGTATTGCATGCCAAATACCGTTTACAGTACCTAAAAAGGCTCTGGTGCGGATGATTAATCGTGCCAAAGAATATTTTTATAAAATTTATGAAGATAGTGTAGAAGAAATGTATTTAGGTTTACCGGGTGGTACATTTGCTAAAAGCAGTTTTAAAAAGAGTATTAGTAATGGAGATGAAGTATTAAACCAAGCCGATGTAGAAAATTCTAGAGGTATTATTAAAATGCCTAATACAGTTTGGTCTGTAAATAATGTATTTGAAATTGGAGGCTTCCAGGGTGAAGATGGCGGATTCGGACAATGGAGTTTTTCTGCTGGTGATCCAGACTTTGCAATTGATAAATTTATTTATAGTGATGCATTTGGAGCAGGTCTAGGTTCTGAAAATTTAATGTATTATGTTATTAATGAAAAATTTCTAGATAATGCAAGACAAGTATTACAAGCACAAATTTCATATACTTATAATAGGTTAACTCATAAATTTAGATTCCAAGGACAATTACCAGATAATGCTGTTATTTTTCAAGTCTTTACTACTATTCCTGATTGTGACCTTTTTAAAGAAGAAGCATTTATCAGATATTGTATAGCTCAAGCTAAAATACAATTAGCTAGAATAATGGGAACCTTTAATTATAATTTGCCTGGTAATATTACCATTAATTATGATTTAATAATGAGTGAAGGTCAAGATGAATTAGCGTCTATTGTTGAAGAAATTAAAGGCGATGAAGGGGTTGATTATTTCTTTACAGGATAAAAGTAAATCTTACAATTTAGATAGGGAATATATATACTAAAGCCATATTTTTCTCTATGTTGATGGACATCTATAATCGAGACCCTAAATCTACGAACTACAATTCTACTCGTCTCGAAGTTAATGATGAATTGTCTGAACTTATACTCAAAATAGAAAATACTTTGTTTACTAGAAAAACAGAAGTATTAGGAGATGCTAATTTCGGAGCAAATATAGAGGATCTTATTTTTTCATTAGTACTTAATGAATCGGCTTTAGCTAAAGAAATTAATAGTCAACTTGCTACTTATTGTGTACCAGGATATAGTAAATATAGAATAGATACTAGGGTTAATTTTTATAAAACAATAGAAAGAGATGGTGCTTTGATAGATATTTTTATTAATGATCAAAAAGTAGTCGGGGCACTATTCTAAAAAATAAAGTAATAAATGTCATTCTTTAGTAAGACCAGAATACGAGCTACTGAGCTTTTTCAAGATTCATTTTTATATTTACAAGGTAAATATGAACAATCTACGGAAGTATTTACACCTGCATCGCCGTTTGGACAAATTTTAACAGTAGTTGCTAATTTAGGTGAAATGATTTTCTATTATATTGAATCAGCTATTACTGAACTCAATATATATAGAGCCAGGAATATTGAATCTATATATGGACTTGCTCTATTAACTGGACATGATCCAACTAGGGGTATTTCAGCAAGAGGTATAATAGGCTTAAGACCTAATACTAGTGCGGCAGTTCAGGTTAACGGTAATTATATTCAAATAAACAGATTATCTAAAGTAAGAATAGAAGATAACGGATTAGATTACTTTATCAATTTTGATAGTGATTTCATTAGGTTACAAAAAAATACTAGGCAATTTGTTAATGTCGAATTAATACAGGGTGATATTGAAACTCAAACATTTACTGGTACTGGCGGAGCATTACAAAGTTTTAATGTTACCACCAAAGATGCAACTGATAATGATATAGTAAAAGTAACTGTAGATGGTGAACTTTATCATAATTTAGAATCATTATATGATATGAATAAAGGACAAAAAGCAGTCCTAATTAAAAGTAGTGTTAACGGTGGATTAAGTATATTTTTTGGTAATCTTCAATTTGGTTATCCACCACCTCTTGGTTCTACAATTGTAGTAGAGTATATTAAAACCAGAGGTTCTGCAGGAAATATAGGAGGTAAAGCAATTAGTTTTAAGTTTATAGATCCAGGTACAGATCAATCTGGTGAGCAAATTGATTTAAATGAAATGCTATCTGTTAATGTAGTAAGAAATCCTAATTTTGGTAGTGATACAGAAGATCCAGCGTTTACTCGATTGATAGCACCTAGAGCAAGTAGAAGTTTTGTATTAGCTAATCCTAATAATTATATCTACTATTTAAGTAAATATGATTTCTTTTCATTTATCGATGCATATAATACAAAAGATGATCGTTATATAGATGACGATAATATCATATATTTATTTTTAATTCCTGATATTAAAAAGAAACTTACTACAAATACTGATTATTTTAATGTACCAGAAAATGAATTTGTATTAACCGGTGAAGAGGAAAATCAGGTTTATGAAATATTAAATGAAAGCGGTAGACAAGCAGTAACAGCTGAAGTACGTATCAAAGATCCTGTAATTAAAAAATATGTATTAAATGTAGTACTTAGATATTATAGTAATACAGATAAGAATGAAATACGTAATCAAATTAGAAAAAGCTTAAATGAATATTTTCTTAATGTAAATCGTAGAGATAGAATACCTAGATCTGACCTTATTGCAATTATAGAAGGAATTGAAGGTATTGACAGTGTAAACGTATTTTATATTTCTGAAGAAAATGAAAATGCAATTAGAAATGGATATTATTTTGTACCAGTTTATGGAACAGATCCAGCCACCGATCAAGAAGTATTAATAGAAAATAAAAAAATTCTATTAGCTGAAGGCGAAGATCCACAATTAGGATTAGATGAATTTGGAGATATATTGATAGGTCCTGATGTATTGGCTATTATTAGAGGTGGTTGGGAAGATAGAAATGGTAATTTTTATGAAGCAGTACCTGCTGATAATGCTCTTTGTTCATTAAACGTATTTTTTAAAGAATCTATTGCAGATAATCTTTATAATAGAACACAACAATCTAAATTTGATGGTTTAAAAAGAACACCAGGTACAACAATTGCAACAGGTAGAAATGCAGCTGGATCTGCTACCACTAGAAAAACATTAGCTGGATAATGAAAAATAGAAGAGTCGGATTTCCCAGTCCTTATAGAGTAACATATGAAAAAGGCTGGAAGTTAAAGAATCAGGGATATGATTATGGTTCTAACTTATTAAAAAGAACTATGTCTACTTATATGTTTACTAATCCTAATGTAAAGGAATTTTTAATTGAATATTTACAACCGATTATGGTAGCCTATATTAATGCAGTTAAATATATTAAAGTGTATTATAATTTTGCCGTTCCTAAATGGTATCAAAAAATAAATTAAACATTTATGAACTGGAGATACTTACAATTTTTTGATAAGAATGGTAAAAACTATAATTTTGATTACGATGCTAATCAAGATATGTGGAATGGTACAATTTATTTACCACAAGTATCTACCTTACTTTTTGAAGTAGGTCAAATTTTTGTTCTTCAAGAATTTATTGATTCTAGTACTAATACTAAAACATTTGGTTATCCACATGGATTGGATTCGGGTAATAATTCTACATCAACACCAGGAACTGGTGGATGTGGCTGGTTGGCTGAATGGAAAAACACAACACCTACTGAAATATTTTTATTTACATTTAATAAAGAATACGTAAGTGGTGTTCAGTCTGCATTAGTAAGAGAGCCTGATGGTCCCCCAATAGAAATTTATGATGAAATAGAATATGTTTTAGATTCTGATCCTGACCAAATAGTCGGTACAGATGGTCTTATAACAACGAATATTATTACATCTGCTGCACTTCAAATAGATTTTGCAATTAATTCTAAAGATGAAAATACGTATAAGCGTACTTTAATTATTAGAGATACATGTACTAATACAATTGTAGCAGAATTATTAGTAGTAGGTGAAACTATAGCTGAAGATGAGCGTTTACAAGTCATGACTCAAAATATGGGCTATAGCGTATTAGCTAATGATAGTTTAGTATTTAGAGACACTGATGTTAATGAAATATTACCGGATTGGCTAGCCGTTAATAATAAAAGAAAAGAGATGATGCTAGAGGGGCAGAATATCTATACTTTTATAGGATCATATAAAGGCTTGGTCAATAGCATTAAATTTTTTGGATATAATAATTTACAAATTAAAGAATTTTGGAAAAATGTAGATTCAGCTAGCCCAAATTTTGGAAAATATGTACAGAGTAATCCTGTTAGTGCATTTGATCCATCTGTTGTAAATTGGAATGGTGATTCAATAACATTACCTAATAAAAAATATCGTAAAACTAGTTTATTTAGTTTAATATATCGTATAAACCAGATAAAACCAGATCAATTTGGTATAGATGATATTCCGCTTACTGAAGAAACAAGTGATTTTACATTAAAAGAAGTACTAATAAAATTATTTGGGTTAAAGCAAAAATTAGAAAAAGAATTTTTACCACTCAATGCACATATTAAAGATATTGTAGGTGAAGCAGATTTTTTTGGACTAAACGAAATTACTAATACAATAAGTCGTAATAATAAAAATGTAATTGTCGCAGGTATTGATGCAGATTTTAAATCAGTTCCAGGAGAATGTATAAATTTACAGGACTTAAGGGATTTAGCTAAACTTATTACACCTTGTGCTAGGGTTGGATTTAGTCTTGTTGGTAACAGTTATATTTGTCCGATTCCTGGTTATCCTGGTCAAAATTTAGTATTGGGTCCATATAATACTGGTGAATCAATACCATTGCCTCCAGTAGGTCCGGATCCGTATGGTCAGCTCGGCGCTCCACTCGATGGTGATACATGGACAATAGCACAGCTTGCAGATTTTTATTTAGCATATTTTAGTAGATATGCTCCTAATATTAACACATTAGAACATATACCAGGACGATCTTCTAATAGACTCCCAGATCAACCAGGTATACCTATTGGTGCCCCTTTATTATTAGAAAACACAAGCTTTGGCCAATTAACATGGAACGATATTAATTCAACATGGATAGATCTAGATGGCGGAGGTGTTTATTATAATATAGATTTTGAACCAGTGGATCCAGTTGAGGGTGATATATTTACATTGACCGATCCAGTTACCGGAACTTTTATAAGCCATACAGTATTAGCTGGTGATACAGCAACAACGGTACGAGATTCTTTATACACACAAGCCCAAGCTTTAAGAACTAGTCTTATTGACCCGTGGCTTATTTGGGATATTACACAAGAAACTACTCCATCAGGACCAACTATACGATTTTATGGAGAAACTCCTAATAGATTGGTTGATGAAGTAGATAGATTTCAACCATGGAGTAATGCACAATTTAGAGAAGAACAATTACCAGGTCCAAATTTATATACATGGGATAGTATTTTGCAAGGTAATTTTCAGGAAATAGAATGGACAATTTACAAAGAAGCAGATAATGAATCACCTGAATATTATTATACTATTAGCGGTCCTGTTGCAGATTTAAATCAATTACCTTTAGTACTTCCTTATATAGGAAATTACACAGTTGAAATTAAATTATTTGATTTATACAATAATATTTCATCTAAAGTAAAGCAAGATTATATTTGTGTTGAACCTAAAGAAGTTGAATTTAGTGGATGGTATCAATCAAGAAAATTAGATTATTCTTGGTCTAGTGAAGGTAAGTTCTTATGGAAAGATTATGGTGCTTTCTGGGATTTACCTATTGAACCCTCAACTACATGGGATGAAGAAACACCTAGCCTTTATGAATCACTAGATATGGTAAATGCTATTCTAAATAATTTTGGAATTGGTGCAACTCCTGATTTTACTTTAATGAATTTTCAGGATAATGGTGAAATTAGTTTTAATGGACCTTATTATTGGGATAATTTAGAAAAGGGTGATTGGAATGATACTTATCATTTATGGTGGGATATGACTTGTTTAAGTGGAGATACTCCAGCATTTTTTCAATTTGCTGAAGTTGTGCCTAATACTTATTTGCAGATCGTAGATGATAACGGAGACATAGGAAGGCATTTCTTTGGATTAGATCCACTTACACTTAGAGATGCAGTTACTCAATTAAATCTGAGTACCGAACCTATAATAAGTAAATATATTTATAATTTAGTATTAAATTCTACAGAGCAACAAATTTATGTGCAAGCTGTAGCAAAATATACTGGAAGCTATGGAGATTTTCAAGATGTAGATGTTGTTGATGTCAATGGTAACCGCATTTGTGCAAGTCCTTTAACTGGTGCAACTGGATCAACTGGAGATCCTTATACTGGAACTGGATGTGATAGTATTATATTTAGAGAAGGTCAACACCGTAATTGTAATCCAACCTGGAATACTGCCAAATTTATTAATGATGGTAAAGTATTACCGAGAATGACATGGGCAATGTTTGTATATGATAAATGTCAAATTGCAGGTAAAGACAAAGGTAAATGGAGAATTACAAATATAGATGATTCGGACAGTGATATATACTTTGATAGTAAATACTTAACATACTTGTTTAAAGATTTAGGTCGCTACGAGATTGCATTAGAGTTAACTGATAGTAATGGCAATGTGTATACCAAGTCTCGAAACATGTTAGTTATAGTCTAATACATAATAAAATAAGCTAAAAAAATGGCAATCACCGTTACAGAAATTTTAGGCACTGATTCTTTATCTGGATCAAGGCTTGTTATAAATGACAACTTTAGTATCCTTGCTGGGGAAATTAATGCTATAGAAAATTATTTCAACCCAACAGCAGGTACTATAACCAATCTTAATGATGTAAGAACTGAATCATTACGAGTTGGTTTAAACACTGTACTATTAGATATTAATGCAGCTACTTTTGATATATTAACAAATGTAGATGTAAATAATGGTAATGTAAGTTTAAACGGAGGAAATTTAGTAAGAAACAATATTGATCCTACTGTATTAAATGATACTAATGTTGTATCTCCGTATGGTATTGGTACAGCAACTGCAGTTCCTACATATACTACTGAACGAGTAGGTGCTAATGCTGCCCCGGTTGTATTAGAACTTTTTGAAGGTTCAATTGGCCAAGAAATCTTTTTTGTATACAGTGATGCTACGGCTAATACTGTTACAATTCAAGCTGGATCAAACACATCATTTATTTTAAATAACTCAGTAGCAAATACAATTGTTTTAGATTCACAAGGACAAACTGCACATTTTATGTGTATTGATGATGGTACAGGTAATGGTGATTGGTATCTTGTAGGTGGTGATGGATATACTATTAGTGCATAATAAAAAAGTAATATGAAACACATTAAATCATTAAATGAATATTTTAATGCACCTAAAGCATTAGAAGATAAAGAAGATGAGGTAACAGAGAAGCTTAAAGATTCTGTTGGTAAAGGTGAGGACGAAATCAAAATGTCTGATGACGATGGTTATGTTACACTAACTCAAAAATATGATGGCTTTATCAATAGAGTTATAGTTGGGACAGAGAGTATTCCTGCAGTTATTAAATTTTTACAAAAAGTAAAGTAATAAATGGCGACTACTCCATTAATACGAACACCACAAGCAGACGGCGGTACTTTTTATACTTTTTCATCGGCAGCTCGGGATTTATCGCGAACTCTTAATAATGAAAATCTTAGATTAGTATTTTCTAAATTTGTAGCTCTTAATTTACCCGATTTTGATAGGTTGGATTTTAATACATTTAGTAGTAAGCAGAACTTTATGCAGTTCGATACGCTTGATGGTATGATATGGAATGGTGGACTTAAAGCCGATCCTAATGTTAATTTTACCGAAAGCTTACAAAATTATGCCCTTAATTTAGAAGAACTAATTATTAGTGATCCTGACTATGATAATACTACCAATAGATCTGTAGCAGAACGTGTATTTTTTAAATGGCTAAAAGAAACAGGTGCGATACGATTTAGAGAAGCTACTAATTTAGAAGTAGCTGGTTCAGTTACTAGGCCATTATTTGTTGAAGAGGCAGAAAATTCTACAGGTACAGTACAATATCAAAAAGTAGTTAAGTATATTGGTGAAATTGATATTGTAAATAATGTAGATTTAGCAGGAGAAGCTTATACTGAATTGTATATTAATATTCCTACTGAAGTAGGTAATACTCCAACAATTTTATTTGATTCAATAGAAGATACAAATTATCAATCTGGATTAAAAATTCAAGGTGATGATGAATTTATTTTAGGAAGAAATAGTTCTACTATACATCCACAAGGATTAGATATTGATGCATTTTATGATTATGATGAGCAATTATTAGGTACTGGGCCTGGTGGTTATACTGATCCAAATGCAGATTGGATGAACCAACCCAATCCAGCTACTACATTACAAGCATATTTTACAGAACCTACAAGTTTTATTGATCCTACTTCAATTGATATAAAAAAATATCCTTCAGATTATAATAATCCTGGTGGATTTAGTGGAGTAGCATATAGACGAAGTAGATTAGACGGTATATCAGTTGATTTTAATCCTAACGACTATCAACAGATCGTCCAGGACGCACAGGTTAGCACTATTCCTCAATTTAATGGTACAGATCTATCTGGTACATTTGAGTTCAATGCAGTGCTTATATACTATGATATGGTCGATACTAGCAGTCAAGCCAATACTGCTACAAACCTTTATGGTATTTTATTATTAGATAATATTACACCAACTACAGACGGTGGTTATATTCAAAGATACCCTAAATTTAAGCCAAACAGAATTACTGGACAAAATGGAAATTCTTATGGCTTTAAATTAAATTTAAGATTTGATGCTTCACCAGGTACAGCTGGGATTGATACTATTGTTAATGACTACAACACATTTTCAATGGGTCTCTTTTCAGATGCTACGGCACAACTACAAGAATCTGCAAAGATCTTTCAAAGACAACAACTTGAAATATCAGAACTAGAACAAAAAGTACAAGGATTAGAAAATTCAATTAATGCTGTTAATGAATCATCTTTTTTACAGGCTCAAATTGATAATCTACAAACGCAGTTAGAACAAGCTAATTTAGCATTTGCAGATGGTGCTACTTTATTAGATTTGATTGCTAAAAATGCAGATGAAATACAAGATTTAGCCAACGGTAATGTTTCTCAAACCCTACAATATAATACTGATGTAGTTCGCCAAGGTACTGGTATTACTGTTGATAAAACCATTCCTAATCAAATTACTTTATCATTACGTACACAAGAATATACGCTAATGAGCTATTTTGATTTAAATGATATAGAAATTAGTACTACTAATCCACTAAATCTTAATGTAGCAACACCAGAAGTATTTTCTGAATTACTATCCTATACTAATATGTTAAGGTTGGACACTATTAATGAAGCGGGTGGTGATTTACGAATTTATATTAATGATACTAATATTCAATGGAGTACTGGGCAGGTACTTAGATTAGCATTTAATGATGGTGTTAATATGGGCAGTAGAAATATTAGAATATTTACAGATGCACCAGACCGATTAAATGGAGGTTCCTATGGTTTACAAGCTGCGGTTATTAGCAATAGCGAATTATCAGCTAATCCAATTATTGAATTAATTTGTACTGAACAAGGTATATTAAGCTTTGTGTATGATGTGATTAAATAGGTGTGATATATAAACCATGGTAATTAAGTAGATACCATAGATTAAATATAGCACATGGCTGAACAAAATTCAATATCAACTATTTTACCTGAATTACTACGACTTTTCAACAATTCATTGGAAAGTTTCGAAAAAGTAAATCAGGCAATTACGTCTAATCGTGACTCAGTAACAGTAGACTTACAAAATAGCGATGGTACTATTTCTAAAGTAACTATCCCTAGTTTTGGATTTCTTAAGAATCAAATTGATACTTTACAAAGTGATATTGACGTTATTACAAATGTTAGTGGTGCTGGTAGTTCAATTAGACTTAGTGATGGTACATTTAGAAGATTGGTTTTATCTAAGTTACCGGCCGAAGCTCAGGATTTAACAGAACTTAATTCAGTAAATCAATTTGGATTTAAAAGTAATTGGTTTTTTGAAAGTCTTATTAATCCGTTGCTTTATGTTACATTTGATGTTACAGGACAAGTTCCGATTGATACAGAACGTTCTATTATTAAGCGTTACATTCTTGATTTAAATAGTCAAAGTAAAGTAAATTTCTTTAATAATACTTATAGTGGTAGGAGTGATGTAGACTATGAACAATTTTTACAAGATCTTGTTGAACGTAATATTTCATATGTTTTAGATGAGGCAGTAACAGATTTACTGCCAAGAGAAAAAAGATTCAGCGGTAATTTTAGTGTTACTAGAATTAGTGAAATTGAATTTACAGAAACTGTTAATGGCGTAACTCAAACAACACAAAAGAAGCAGTATAAACTTAATAAATTATCTTATAGCGATACAGAAGCTGGATTTTCAGATACTATTCAACTTAAAGTTGGAGACAGTCTAGAAGTAGTTTCTAATCCTGTAGATACTAGATATAGAGTTATTCAAGTTGATAGTAGTACAAATTCTGTTATACTTGGGTTAGTTGAAGGTATAAAGGCAATTGGTATTGGTGCAGATGTATTAAAAATCGGTAGCAGTTTAACAGATGAAGTTAATATAGAAGCAACTGTTGGATTTAGTGAATATTGCATGGTATTTATTAAACCGATAGATCCGGATTCAAAAATGCCTGCTATAAATTGGTCACCTGGTGTTGCATTTTATACAAATGATTTAACTACAGTTGATCAATTTGGGAGTGAACAAACTCTTGCTAATTTTTATCAGGATCAAGCTGTTGATTTTGGTCGTTTTCTTTTATCATTTGCACAAGATAAATTACCTACATCTAAAGAAGGCGTTACACCTAACTCACCAACATTAGTTTCTGATGATTTTCAAGTGAAAATAATCAATCAGCAAGTTACTTCTAGTGATGCTATCGTACAATTGCAAGACCTTAATAATCAAAAGAATAGTCTTGAAGCCAGGTTAAAAGAATTAGATACGGCGATTGCACAAAAACGTACTCGTATACAAACTACTAATTATGCAACAGAAGTAGAACGAGATGCAGACAAAAACGAATTACAGGGTCTCATTACTGATAGATCAACCCAAGCAGAACTTTATGCATCAGTTGTTAAGGAAATTGCAGCGAAAGGATCAGATAATTCAGTATCTAGTATTTTACCTAAATATAGAGTGCGTGGATTTTTTCCAATGCCTCAAGAAAAATCCATACCAGCTACTGGTGTACAAGATATTGTAAAGTTTATTATTAGATACAGATATTTGTCACCTGATGGAGCAGCAAATCCTGTAGATCAATTTTCATTCGCTGATGGTGTTGGAGAAACACAAGGAGCATTTTCAAATTGGGAAATTATAGAAAGTGTAATAAGACCTAGAGTAAAAAATAGTATTACTGGTCAATATGAATGGAAAACTATAAATAATGAAAATGCAGAGGATGTAAATATTAATCAAGTTGATATTTCGATAAGAAAGGGTGAAATTGTTGAAATGCAAGTTCAATCCGTTTCAGAAGCTGGATGGCCTGGTAATCCTCTTATTAGTTCTTGGTCAAATGCAGTTAGAGTAGAATTTCCTGCAGATTTAAGTAGTGATAGTGCAGTAGAAGCAATATTGGAACAAAATAGAGAGGATGTATCTCGTGTTAATTTACAGGAAGATTTAAATGCAAAGGGTATTG